>ERZ1026898.722-NODE-722-length-18294-cov-15.464609_pt1 | contig 18294 bp, 16 predicted proteins | sample MGYA00380178_ERZ1026898 | MGnify/ENA primary metagenome ERZ1026898 (study PRJEB33269, sample SAMEA4719814) | human gut metagenome | biome: human-associated habitat; feature: organic feature; material: feces | place: Cameroon | collected 2013-10 ... | reverse complement strand
CAACATCCTTGAGCACAAAGGCGGCATGGTAGATCTTATCCAGAGTCAGCATGGTTTTCTCCCTCTATTTTTATCGTTCCCGGCTCTGCGGCTTTTTCGCCCTCAGAGCCTGTATTTCTGGCTTATTATGCATGTTTCTCAGTATAGGTTAACAAAGTTGATTTGTCAAATGAATTTCCTTCATACCTGAAACCCAAAAAGAGAACTGCCGCAGGCATACCGCCCACAGCAGTTCTCTGTGTCTCAGAAAGGTTTATCGTCCGCGTCCACCGCCGCCGCCATGGCTGGAGCCGCCGCCCATTCCACCGAAGGAGCCACCGCCGAAGCTGCCACCGCCGAACGAACCGCCACCAAAGGAACCACCGCCGAAGCCGCCGCCCGTGGGAGGACGCGGCGGACGCCGGTTATTGTTCCGGGGCGGACGAGGCCGATCGTTGCGGGGACCGGGGCCATAGCCCGGGCCGTATCCGGGGCCAAAGCCGGGGCCCGGAGGGGGCGGCGGTCCGGGACGATAGCGCCGACGGGCCGAGCCTGCCATGTAGCCCCATGCGAATGGGCCCCAGTTCCAGCCCACTGCATGGCCGATGGGTGCAATGAACACCCGGAACACGAACAGCACGATGATCAGCATTACCAGCAGGGACATGAACAGGATCACGATGCCCAGCACCACATCCTCAAAGGTAGTGGGGCTGTCGTCCGGCTGGGCATAGCTGCCATCGTTGTAGCTGCCGCCCGAAAGGCTGACGCCGTAGATCTCTGCAATGGTGCTGGCCACATTCTGCGCACAGGTGGTCACGGCGCCATCGTAATCATAGGCAGCAAAATCGTTTTCCATGGTCTGGGCAATGGCGCTGGCCTGACTTTCCAGCGTGGTATTGCGGAAACCGTCGCCGTAGGTCACGTAGTAGTCGCCGTCCTCATAGATGGGTGACTCCATCACCAGCAGGATCAGCACGCCGTTGTTCCGGGACGCCGAGCCGATGCCCCATGCATTGAAGGCCTGCGCGGCGTAATCCTCGGTGGAATAGTTGCCGGTGTAATCCACCGTCAGCACACCGATCTGTGCACCGTCGCAGCTGGACTGCAACTGGTTGTTCAGGTCAACGATGGTCTGGGTGGTGCTGGCGCTCAGGATGTTGGCGTCGTCCACCACACACTGATCTTTGGGCAGGTCCGGCAGGCTGGCGGCGGCAAAAGCTGCCGGGCACAGCACCGCTGCGCTTACCACAAGGGCCAGCACCAAGGCGCTTACGCGCTTAGCAAAATTTTTCATGCGAAGGGTTCAACCTCCTTTACACCGGCGATGCCGCCCAGCACACTGGCCGGGAAGCCGCCGGTCTCTTTCTGGTAATCGTAGACGGCATTGTTGTATTGCAGGGTGCCAATGATGGTGGCCGCGCTGTTGAACTGGCCGTACTGGCCCTGTACTGCGCCCATCTTCATGGGGTCTGCGGCCTGCTCCTGCAATTTTGCGTAGAGCTGGTCGATCCGCGAACCCAGCACCTCGTTGGCCTGATACAGTGCGTGCATCGTGCTGCCCTGATAATAGGGCAGCGAGGTCAGTGCCTGCGCTTTGCCGCCGCTTTGCACCGCTTCCAGACAGGCCGAGAAGTCGTTCAGTGCGGTCTGTGCAGCCTGCACCTCGGCACTGTCGGTCCCCAGCGTGTTGCCGGCGGTGGTGATGATGTTCGCCGCCGTGTTCATGCGGGTGGTCAGTTCTTCGCTGAGGTTGTAACCGTTGTCTGCCGCCACGCCCACCGTGTACCATTTGCGGGCTTCGTTGTACCGGCTGCGCAGCTTGGCGCTGCCAAAGCCCAAAAAGGCCGCCAGCATCACCACCACACTCAGGGCCAGCGCCGCCGCCCGGGTGGATAGGGCAGCGGGCAGCTTTGCTTCTGCGCCCGCCAGCTTCTGCTGCAAAGGGGTCAGGCGCACCGTTTCTTCCGGCTGGGCCTTTTCGCGGTAGCTGCCCGCGTCAAAGCCGCCGGGGGCAGCCCGTTCCTGTTTTGGGTTAAAATCTGCGTTTGCCATATCAGCTCCGGATCTCCATCATTTTTGCTTTCAGTTCGTCCTCGATGCGGTTCAGCTCCTGCTCGGCAGCGGCACGCTTTGCGCGGCCCTCGCTCTGGATCTTGTTCAGCTCGTCCAGCGTCTCGATCAGGCTCTTGTTGGTCTGCTGCAGGGTCTCGATGTCCACCACGCCGCGCTGGGACTCCTTGGCCGTCTCGATGGTGCCCAGCTTGAGGGCCTCGGCGTTCTTCTTGAGCAGGTCGTTGGTCATGTCGGTGACGGCACGCTCGGCCTGCATGGCCTGCTGGCTGTGGGCCAGACCCAGTGCCAGCACCATCTGGTTCTTCCACAGCGGGATGGTGTTGACGATGGTGGACTGGATCTTTTCTGCCATCATGGTGTCGTTGTTCTGCAACAGGCGGATCTGCGGGCCCATTTGCAGGCTGATGTTGCGGGTAAGCTCCAGATCGTAGAGCTTTTTCTCAAACCGCTCGCACTGGTCGGCCAGATCACGGGCAGCCTGCGCATCCTCCGGCAGGCCGGAAGCCTTGGCCTTGTCCATGGCCTGCTGCAATTCGTTTGCGCGCACATCGGCCAGCTTCTTTTTGCCGGCAAGGATATACATGCTCAGCTCTTTGAAGTAAGCCATGTTCAGGTCATACATCTTATCCAGCATGGCGATATCCTTGAGCAGCTGCACCTGATGGCCCTCCAGCATAGACTGGATCTTTTCCACGTTGGTCTCGGCCTTGTTGTACTTCATCTTCATGGCGTCCAGCTGGTCGCCCTTCTTCTTGAAGAAGCCAAGGATGCCCTTTTTCTCTTCCTCGCCGGCATCAAAGCTCTTCAGCTCGCCGATCAGGCTGGTGATCATGTCACCCACTTCGCCCAGATCCTTCGTTGCCACCTTGGAGAGCGCGGCTTCCGAGAAGTCACCGATCTTCTTCTGGCAGGCAGAGCCGTATTGCAGCACCTGCTGGCTGTTGGTGATATCGATCTTCTCTGCAAACTGGTCCACCATAGCCTGCTCTTCCGGAGTCAGGTTCACCTGTTCCTCCGGAGCGGGAGCTTCCTGCTGGACAGGCGCGGCCTTTTCTTCCGCTGCCGGAGCGGGGTCCAGCGTCAGGGTGGGCACAGCGGGAGCATCGAGGTCAAAGTTGAACGTATTATCTGCCATAAGAGATTCCTTCCTTTCCAAATACCAATTACAATCCCTGCCCTTTGAGCATGTTTTGCAGCACCGCAATGTCTGCGGACAGGTCCATGCTTTCGGCGGCGTACAGGGCATCCAGCTGGTTTTCAAACGCAGTGGCGATGGAAGCCGCATTGTGCTCCACCTCGGTGCGGATGGCGGCGGCGTTCTCGCCGCGCACGCCCTGCTTTGCAAGCTTTGCGTACTGCTGCAAAACATTTACCGCATCCGGCAGGTAATAGTTTGCAAACCGGCGCACCTGCTTTGCCTTTTCCGGGTTCGCCTCCACCGCTTCCATAATGGAGCGGCCCGCCTTTTCCATACGGGTCATGGCGGCGGAGAGCTGCGGCTCCGGCAGCGCTTCGTTCAGCGCGTGCAGGGTGTCCAGCTGCTTCTGGATGTCGGCCAGCATCTGGTCCACATCCTCCACGCCGGTGTGGAAGGGCACCTCGTGCTCCACCACCCGGGGCGGGCAGACCTTCTGCGCCGCACCAAAGGCCACAAGGGCACCGCCCAGCGCCGCCAGCAGCGCCCACAGCTTATACACCGGCAGCACTGCGCACAATACCAGAAAGACCAGTGCCATGGCATAAAACGGCAGAACACTGGGCTTTTTGGTGCGGATGATCTTGCTCATGTTTCTTCTCCTTGTCCGGGGAGTTTCCCCTTCTGCTTTCCATGATACCGCACCCGGCAAAAAACGCAAGGGCTTCACGGATAATTTACAACCTTGCAATCAATTGGAAATCCACGGCCCCAGCGCTTCGCCCCAGACTGCGCGCAGTTTTTCCGGCCGGCAGGCCGCGTTTGCCGGGCTGGTGCTGGGCAGCTTGACGGCTTCAATGCCGGACACCGGCAGCAGATATTTTGTATAGATACGGTATGCTGTGGCACCGTTGCAGAACACCGCCTCAATGGGTACCTTTGCCAGCAGCGCAGCGATATCATTGGGCACCACATCCTTGATGGAAGCATCCGATGCCCCGGTGATGGTGCAGCTTGCCAGCGTATCCCACAAAGCAAGCCCGTGGCGCAGGATGATCTGCTTTTTGGCGGCAATGTCCTCCCGCGCGGGCGTCTGCTCCCCGGTCAGCGCGGCCAGCATGGGCCAGAAGCGGTTCTGCGGATGGCCGTAGTAAAAGGCAATCTCACGGCTTTTGGGGCTGGGCCATGTGCCTAAGATCAGCGCCCGGCTGTGTTCATTATACACCGGCTCAAAGCTCATTTTCCGCCGCCTGCGCTTTCAATGTTGCCCCATGCAGAGCCAAGCTCCCGGCCCGAGGGCACCGCTGCGGGCCCGTTGAACCACAGCTCTTCGATCAGCTCCGCAAGGCCGTCCTCCCGCACATCACCAATGATGCGGTCCGCAGCGGCTTTTGCGTCCGGCGTGCCGTTGGCCAAGCAGCAGCCAAGGCCGGCTGCTTTCAGCATGCCCACATCGTTGGCAGAATCGCCTGCGGCAGCAGCGTCGGCCAGCGTCAGACCCATCTGTGCACACAGGTCTGCAAGGCCGACGCCCTTATCAATGCCGCCGCGCACGATGTCGTAGTAGCAGTAGCCGTCGGCGTTGGGTGCGCCCACCATCATCCAGTGCAGGCCCAAGTGGCCGTACTTGGCGTTAAAGTCCGCCACCCTCTCCGGCGGCAGGACCGCAAAGGCGGCGTGGGGCATATCGATGAGGTGGCGGTCCTGATCTTCGCCGTCCACACAGTCCAGCCCGATGCTGTTCATCTGCCGGTAGCCCTTGTGCAGGTACTCGTACTCGCAGTAGGCGTAGCAGGCGTCTTTGAAGTTGAACTGCAAGGGGTAATTGTAGTCCTCGCAGAAATCCACCAGCGCATACATCTCCTCGGCGGTGAGCGGGTGCTCCGCCACGATGCGGCCCTCGCGGTCCACCACGCAGGCGCCGTTGCAGGTGATGGCGTAATCGAACCGGATGCCGCCCAGCTGGCCTTTAAGGCTGATACACGGATAGGCCCGGCCGGTGCTGAGCACGAACTTGCCGCCTGCGGCCTGCATCTTTTTGACGGCCTTTATCACCTTCTGCCGCGGCCTGCCCTCGCCAAAGGGCACCAGCGTATTATCGTAATCACTTGCCAGAATCTTATATTGCATTCTTTTCTCCCCTATGGAACCGGTTTTGTACCAGTATACCATACTTTTTTTAAATTGGGGTGCATTTGGGCATAAAAATAAGGCTATCGCACAGAATTTTATGCAACAGCCTTGTTTGGGACCATGAAGCCGCTTTCCGCTGCGGCCCTTTCGTGTGAAAACGCAAAAACAGAGCAGACCGCTGTCCGCTCTGTTTTTGCAAGAATAAAAATATTATTTCCGCTGAATATGGCCAGAGTGCAACGGCGACGACCGCCGCCTGCGGCGGGTACAGGGAGGAGCTGTTGGGGCAGCGGCCAGCAAGACGCGAGTGCCGCTCAAGGCACGAAGCGGATGCTGGGAGCCGCAACCCGTAAGCGGCGGCTATTCAAATCGTTCTGCGCGTTACGCAAACACGGCCACGACCACCTGCATCGCCACGCCAAGGAACGCGCCCGCGCCCCAAGTCAGGCCGGTGATGAACAGGTTCTGTTTCCACGAAGGATTGGTGCGCCACAGCACCGCAAGGCCCACGCCTGCACCGGTGCACAGGCCTGCCACCAGACTGGAAAAGCGCAGGGCGCCTTCCACGTACAGCTGGGTCAGCAGCACACTGGCGGCACAGTTGGGGATCAGGCCCACCAGTGCGGCCACCACCGGCTGGAAGAAGCCCATGCGGCCCAGCAGGTCCGCAAACACATCCTCGCCCACACCTTCCACGATGAGACCAAAAACCAGACTGAATGCAAAGATGAACACGAAGATCTCCAGCGTGTGGCGCAATGCCGCTTTCCAGATGGGGGCGGGCTTGCCCTCCTCATCGCTGTGTTCCTCGTGGCAGTCCACCTCGTCGGCGTGGCCGGTGTAGCCGCCGCGCAGGCTTTTGGGCAGCACGCCGCGCAGCACAAAATCCAGCACAAAGCCCACCGCAATGGCGTATACCACTTTAATGACCATCAGCACGGCCAGCTTATCCCAGTAGGCCGGCATGGATACCAGCAGCGGGATCGCCTCGTCACTGGTGGCAAGGTAGACCGCCATCAGGGTGCCCAGCGTGATCACGCGGGAAGAATAGAAGTTGGACGCAATGGCCGAGAAGCCGCACTGCGGCACACAGCCCAGCACCGCGCCCGGTACAGCGCCCCAGCGCCCGCCGCCCGCCAGCAGCGCTTCGATGCGCTCGCCGTGACGGGTCTCGATGTATTCGATCAGCAGGTAGGCCAGAAACAAAAAGGGCAGCATCTTGGCGGTATCCACCAGCGTTTCGCCCAAAACATCCAAAAACAGTTCCATATACGCTCCAAAAACGACTGTTTGCCGCTTCATTTTAGTAAATTGCAATCAATTTGCATTTTCGAACAGGGATGATTATACACGATATCTTCCCCAATTGCAATACCAAATTGCAAATTGGTTGCAAATTTATTTAAGGCGTAAAAAAGAAGCCGCATGACCGCAGTCTTGCAGCTTCTCTCCTATCAAAATTTTACCCCTTCATCGGCACAAAGCCCACAAGGTCTTTTACCACCTCGCCGCCGATGATCAAGCCCGCCACGGACGGCACAAAGGCATTGGAGCCGGGCACCGAGCGGCGCTGGGTGCACTTGCGCTGGGTGCCCGGCGGGCAGATGCAGTGGTACTTGCAGCTGATGGCATCGTCCTCGATGGGGGTCATGGCAGGCTCCTTGGAGTAGACCACCTTCAGGTGCTTGATCTTGCGCTTGCGGCACTCGGTGCGCATCACCTTGGCCAGCGGGCAGACCGAGGTCTTGTAGATATCGGTCACTTCAAAGCGGGTGGGGTCCATCTTGTTGCCTGCACCCATGGAGCAGATGATGGGAGTGCCCGCTTCCTTGCACTTCATCACAAGGGCCAGCTTGCCGGTGACGGTGTCGATGGCGTCCACCACATAGTCGTACTGGCTGAAATCAAAGCCGTCCTGTGTTTCCGGGCCAAAGAAGGTCTTGTAGGTGGTCACTTTGATGTCCGGGTCGATGTCGTGGATGCGCTGCGCAGCCACATCTACTTTATATTGCCCTACCGTGCTGCGGGTGGCGATGATCTGGCGGTTGAGGTTGGTCAGGCAGACCTTATCGTCGTCGATGAGGTCCAGTGCGCCCACACCGCTGCGTGCCAGCGCTTCGACGGTGTAGCCGCCCACGCCGCCGATGCCGAACACCGCCACGCGGGAATTGCGCAGTTTTTCCATAGCTTGTGCGCCCAGCAGCAGCTGCGTGCGGGAATACTGATTTTGCATTTTGTTCTCCTTGTTACTTTTCCACTCTCGTAATGGTGCCGCCGCCCAGCACCGTGTCGCCCTGATACAGCACCACGGCCTGACCGGGCGTAGGGGCGCGCTGGGGCTGGTCAAATTCCAGCCGGAAGCCGCACTCCGCCGGGTAGACGGTGGCGGCCTGCTCGGCCTGATGGTACCGGGTGCGGGCTGTGACCCGCAGCGGCCCGGTCAGCTCCGGAATGGCGATCCAGTTCACCTCGTCCGCATACACGATGCGGTCGAAGAGGTTCTCCTCCGGCCCCACCGTGACGGTGTTCGCCTGCATGTCCTTGCCGCAGACATACACAGGTGCTCCCATGGCAAGGCCCAGCCCTTTGCGCTGGCCCAGCGTGTAGCGCACGGCACCGCTGTGGGTGCCCACCACCCTGCCGCTCTCGTCCAGAAAATCGCCTGCCGGGTAGTGCTTGCCGGTGAAGTCCTCCATAAAGCGGGCATAGTCGCCATCCGGCACAAAGCAGATGTCCTGACTGTCGTGCTTGCGGGCATTGACGAACCTGTGCTGCTCCGCGATCTCGCGCACCTCGGTCTTGTGCAGGCCGCCCAGCGGCAGGCGGATGTGCGCCAGCTGCTCCTGCGTGAGGTTGTAGAGCACATAACTCTGGTCCTTGCCCTCGTCCAGCCCCTTTTTGAGCAGGAAACGGCCGGTGGCCTCGTCCTGCTCCACCCGGGCATAATGGCCGGTGACAACATACTCCATGCCGTGGGCCTCGGCCCAGTCCAGCAGGTGGCGGAACTTCATATATTTATTGCAGTCGATGCAGGGGTTCGGCGTGCCGCCCGCCTCGTACACGCGGACGAATTTTTCAATGATCTGCTCCCGGAAGTCGGCCGTGAAATCCAGCACCTCGTACGGGATATCCATGGCAAACGCCACCTCTGCCGCGTCCTCGATGTCCTTTTCCGAGCAGCAGGTGTGGAAGCCGGACTGTCCCAGCGTTTCGTTGCGGGTGAGCCGCATGGTGATGCCGGTGCAGTCATAGCCCGCCTGCTGCATGAGCCATGCCGCCACCGAGCTGTCCACGCCGCCGCTCATGGCAATGAGGGCACGCGGCTTTGAATCAGGGGTCTGTGTGGTCATAAATTCTCCTTTGGTGCATTCAACACACTAAAACAGTAGTATAATAGTAACTCTGGAAAAACCGCTTGTCAAGACGCAGCAAGCTGCTGCACTGCGGCCAGCAGGGCTTCCCGTTCGTTGGGGTATTCTTCGCGGATCACACCGTCCAGCAGTGCTTCCAGCACTTTGCGGATGCCCGGCCCTGCCGGGATGCCTGCCGCCATCAGGTCGCGGCCATTCACAGCCAGCTGGCCGACGCGGCAGCATACGCCGTTGGCGTCCAGCTGCGCGGCCAATTCGGAAAGTGCAGCAAAATCAGCCGCGTGTTCCGGCTGCATGGCTGTGCCCAGCGCCGCCAGCCGCTGCACGGTACGCAAGTTATATTTGCCCAGCAGTTTTCGGGTGTAGAGGGTAAAGTCAGGCGTGACGGAAGTTTCTCCGAGGACCGTCCGCCGGGGTGGGACCCTGCTGCCGCAGGCAGTAGGGCGAGCGATGGAATGGCCCAAACCGTGTCCGAAGAGAAAGCTCCCGGTACTCCCCCGCCCCGCCACTTCCCGCACCAAAACCGCCGTCTCCTCGATCCGGTTGTTGGAGCAGCGCAGGCGTTTGAGGGTGCGGCGGGTGCCGTCCTCGCCAAGGCTCAGCAGCAGCGCCGCCAGCCGGACGGGCAGGTTCTCGCTGCCCGCCGGGCAGGCATCCACCACCGGCTTTGCCGCCGCCAGCGCTTCCGGTGCAAGCTCGGGTAAAACAACGCCGAGTATTTTTTCGTCAAGATATGCCGCAGGGGCGGGTGCTGCCAGCAGCTTTGCCAGCTCTTCCTCGATGCGTTCCACCGATACGCAGTCCAAGTGGGCGCACAGCTCCTGTGCCGCCTGCGCCGTGGCCGGATCAATGCCAAAGCCGAACCGCGCTGCGAACCGGTACAGCCGCAGGATGCGCAGCGCGTCCTCGGTGAACCGCTGGTGCGGCACGCCCACCGCCCGCAGGATGCCGCTTTGCAGGTCGGCCCGCCCGCCAAAGGGGTCCACAAGGCCCTCTTTTTCATTGTAGGCCATGGCGTTGATGGTAAAATCCCGCCGGGCAAGGTCCTCCCGCACATCCGGCACAAAGTGCACCTCGTCCGGGTGGCGGCCATCGGTGTAGGTGCCCTCGGTACGGAAGGTGGTGATCTCGTAAAGGGTGCCGCCCTGCTTTACGGTCACAGTGCCGTGCTGCAAGCCGGTGGGGATGCACTGCTGCGCACCGAACAGCTCCATCACCTGCCGGGGCAGGGCGCTGGTGCACAGGTCCCAGTCGTGGGGCGCAAGGCCCAGCAGGCTGTCCCGCACACAGCCGCCCACCGCGTAGGCCGCATGGCCCGCTGTGTGCAGGGCGTCCAGCAGCGCTGCCGCGCCCGGGTCCATCCGGAGGATCATGGCTGCACCTCCTCGTATTGCAGGGTGATGCATTTGCCGTCAAACCCGCATTCTGCCGCCGGGAAGATGCCCTGCGCCTGCGCCGCATATTCTTCCGGGTCGGTGATCATGGGGGAATAATGGGTCAGCCAGAGCCGCCTTGCACCGGCCTGTGCGGCCAGCGCCGCACTCTGTCCAAAGGTACTGTGGCCCCACTGCCGGGCCTGCGCTTCCTGCTCCGGCAAGGCATAGGTGGCATCGCAGAGCAAAAGGTCTGCGCCCTGTGCCGCCTGCAAAAGCCCTTGGCAGGGAGCCGTATCGCCGGAAAATACCACGCTCAGGCCCTTGCGCGGTGCACCCAGCACCTCCGCAGGGCGGATGGTATTCCCGTTTACCTCAACGGTCTGGCCTTTTTGCAGCAGTTTCCACTGTTGCACCGGAACGCCCAGCGTGCGGGCACGTTCCGGCAAGAATTTGCCCGCGCGGGGCAGCTCCAGCCGGTAGCCGATGCTCTTTACCCGGTGCTTGGTGGCAAAAGGCGCGAGCTGCGCACCCGCAGGCCAGCCCTCGCCCGTCCCGATGGCCTCCAGCGCCAATGGCCGGCCCGGCTGCATCACCTGCGGCTTTACCGCGTAGGGCAGCGGGCCGGTGAGGGCCCGTACTGCTGCCCAGATATCCGGCAGGCCCTCCGGCCCCAGCAGGGCAAGCGGCCTTGTGCGGCCCTGCGCCCCCAGCGTTTGCAGCAGGCCCGGCAGGCCAAAAATGTGGTCGCCGTGGTAGTGGGTCAGGCAGACGGCATCCGCGCGCATCAGGTTGACACCCGCTTTGTGCGCCGCCGCCTGCGTGCCCTCGCCGCAGTCCCACAGCAGGCCGTGGCCCCCACAGGCCGCAAATGCCGCCGAAAGCGCCCGGTCCGGCAGCGGCATGGTAGCCGCAGTACCCAGCAGTGTGATGGTAAGCATAAAGATCGTTCTCCCTGCACAATGTATTTCAATATTTTATTGTACCACACCGCCGCCCGCTGCACAATTGCCGCCTTTTGGGCATAGGATGGGCAAAACACAAAAGGAGGGCGGGCCCATGCGGCACAGAAAGGGCAGTTCTTTTGCCGGCAGACGCAGGCACAGCAGGCATTTGCTGCGCGCGCTTTTGCTGGCAGCGTTGGTGCTGCTGGTGCTGGCGGGGGCTTACGGGTGCGCAGTGCAAAGGCTCGTGTACTCTGCGCGCGGAACGGTGATCTTTCTGCCCAGCAGCACACTGCCGTTTCATTAGAAATGCCCTTCGCCGCCGGGCATTTTCAACGGGAAAACGGCGTCAAAAAGGGCCGTTGCACATGCAACAGCCCCCTTTTTGCGCAAGGTTTTATTTTCCGTCTGCGTACGGCAGCTGGCCGGAGATGGTCAGTACCTCGGTAAGCTCTTCCTCCGAGCGGTAGCGCCACGCCGCCGCACCCACGGCCACATAGCAGGCATCGGCGCGGCCTTCCGGCGAGACGGCAAGGATCATCGTTTCGCCGTCGCCCACGGCGGTCACGGTGCCGTCAGCACTCACGGTGGCTACATCCGGATTGCTGCTGACCCATGTCATGACGACGTTTTTCGCCCCTGCCGCCTGCGCGGTCAGCTTCTGGCTGGCACCTACGGCCTGCAACAGCATGGCGTTTTTGCTCATTTGCACCCGGCCAATTTCCGATGTGACCATCACGGTGCATCGCAGCACCTGTCCGGCTGTGGTCAGCGCGCTGACGACCGCCTTGCCGGAGCTTTGCGCTGTTACGGTGCCGTTTGCGCTCACCGCCGCCACCGCCGGGTTGCTGCTGACCCACTGGCGCACATAGATAAAGCCGCCGCTATTCTGTTCCAGCTTCAGCTGCTGGGTGGGGGCAGGGGCCTTTTCCGTAATGGTCAGGGCAAGTTCGCTGGCGTTCAGCACCGGACGGGCGGCCTTGCTTTTCTGCACCGTTACGGTGCAGGCGGTCTTTTCGCCGCGCTCGTTGCGGGCGGTGATCACAGCCGTACCCTCGGCATGGCCGGTCACTTTGCCGGTGCCGTCCACCGATGCCACCGCCGGGGCGCTGGAAGTCCAGATGAGAAAAAAGTAATCGTTGGGTGCCTGCACGTTCAGATAGGCCACCGGGGCAGGGTCGTCCTCGGTCAGGTCCAGCACAAGCTCTGCCGTGTCCAGCGTCATGCCGCTGTCCGGCACCGGGTGTTCCTGCGCCGCACGCACCGGCAATGCACCGGCCAAAAACAGTGCCGCACACAGCACCACCGCGCTGACGCCAGCCTTGAAGCGTTGTTTCATGGGCACTGCCCTCCCTGCCTGTTCTTACAAACGGTCCAATTGCTCTTATCTTCGTATTATTTTACACGCAGCGCAAAACCGGGTCAAGTTTTTTGTGTGCTCTGCGGCGCGCAGAAGCCTTATTTTGTGGGGAGTGCCAAAATCTCTTTTTCAATTTTGTACAAAACGCCGCCGCATCCGTTCCCGGACGCGGCGGCGCTGGTCTGCCTTTGTGTTTTAAAGCTTAGTAGTTGATCTTTTTCAGTTCAAAGTAGCTCTGGGGATGTGCGCACACCGGGCACTTGAGCGGTGCGGACTTGCCGATATAGGTATAGCCGCAGTTCCGGCACTGCCACACCTGCTGCTCCTCACGTGCAAAGACCTTGCTGTTTTTCAGGTTGTCGGCCAGAGCACGGTAACGTTCCTCGTGCTCCTTCTCGATCTGTGCCACCATGGTGAACAGAGCCGCGATCTGGGGGAAACCTTCTTCCTTGGCCTCCTTGGCCATGCGGGGGTACATCTCGGTCCACTCGTCGTGCTCGCCGCCTGCCGCCATATCCAGACAGGTCAGGGTATCGGGGATGGCGCCGCCGCACAACAGCTTGAACCAGATCTTTGCATGTTCCTTCTCGTTGCCGGCAGTCTCCTCAAAGATAGCAGCCAGCTGCTCGTAGCCCTCTTTCTTGGCCATACTGGCAAAGAAGGTATACTTGTTGCGTGCCTGACTCTCGCCTGCAAATGCTTCCATCAGGTTTTTCTCCGTCTTGGTGCCCTTCAGTTCCATGGTGCTCTCCTTTCAAAAATACAAGCTCTTACCAAGGATCGACCGATCCCGGCTGTATCATTCAAAGGCAGCAGCTTTTCTGTTGCCCTTTGCTCAGGTTCTGAACAGAGTATACCACATTTGCTTCTTTAAATCAAGAATAATTCCTATTTATTTTAAGAATTCTTCTCAGTTATGCTGCTTCAGCGCGCACACTGCAATGCTCAAAGCGCTCCATGCCGCCTGATACATCAGCACCGTTGCCACCGAGAGTTCCCAGATGCTTCCGGCGCTGGTAAGCAGCACCGCGATCAGGATGGAGAACCACACCGATGCCATCTGCACCGAAGTTGCGGTATTCTCGGCGTTCTGGGCCTGATCCGCCGCCTGCAAGCCGCCGGTCAGGCTGGCAAAGCCCTTGAGATGGATCATGCAGCAGGTGTTCTCCGGGTCCATGTGCGCAGCCTTGAGGGCGCCGCACTGCTCCTGATCCAGCACCGTGATCATGCCTTCCGGCAGGCGGTACGTCTCGGTGATGTGGCGGGCCGTCAGGCTGGGGTCCTGACAAGTGACCAGCAGGCGGATATTCTCCTTTTGCAGCACCGCAAGGCCGCGCGCCACGTTGCGCCCGCCCACATATTTGAGCACGAACATGGCGTGCAGATTGCCGGACACGGCCAGATACAAAATTTGCAGCTCTCCGTTTTTGGAGTGCTGGGCCTCGTACTCTTCGTCCGGCAGCGAGACGCCCTCCTGCTCCAGATAGCGGCGGGTGCCGATGAGGATGCGGTTGTTGTCGCACCATGCAGAGAAGCCCAGCCCATGGTGCAGCTCCAGATCCTTGACCGGGAACAGGATGTCGGTGCGGTCCTCGATGATCTGGCGGAACAGGCCCTTCAAGGTGCCGTGGCTCTCGTTCAGGATGCTGGCCGCGTACAGGATGGCGCGGTCGATGCGGCCGCCCTTGAAGATGCGGATATCCTCCAGCTGTGCGCTGTCGGCGGTGAACAGGTCGTCTGCATCGATCTGCAGCGTATCGATGCCGCCCAGCTGCTCAATGGCCTGCCAGCTGGGCACCACAGCGCCCACCGTAGCGGCGGCACGCTGAAGCCGCAGCGACGCAATGCCCGCGATCAGGGTCGAGGAAAGCGGCGCACCCATGCACAGCACAGCGGCCATTGCCGCCGTGGCCTTGTTCCACCCGGCACCTGCCAGCAGGAACAGCACGCCGCTGAGCAGGGCAGCGCCCATCAGGATGTACGAATTTTTGCGGGCACGGCGCTCGCTGGCACGCTCGCTCAGGCTTTGCTCCACAAAACCGTCGGCGTTTTGCAGCGGGCGGCTCAGCAGCACCCACGGGTCCTTCTGCTCCAGATCCCGGGCCAGCGCACGCAGCAGATCCTTGTCCTTGGCGCGGTAGGCCCCCTGATGCTCCACACCATTGGTCACAAGTTCGTAACCGTCCTTGATGGCCGCCAGCATCACGCGGCTGCCAAGCAGTGCCAGAAACAGCCCCAGTGCCGCCATGCCGCTGAGCAGCGAAATGCCGGTGGTGCCGCGGTAGACATTGGCGTTCAGCATGGCCGTAACGGCCTGCACCAGTGCGGCCGCCGCCGCCAGCGCCGGCATTGTCTCCGCCGAAGGCCGGCCCTTGATGCCGGCCAGACCGTCCCGCAGCACCGGGAAGCCCACGCACAGGCTTGCGGCCAGCAGCAGCAGGTTTGCGCCGTAGAACGCTGCCGGTGCAGCATCCGGGTCCAGCGCAGCCATAGCGGGCAGCAGCCCATCCGACACCAGCCCAAAGTGCAGCAGCACCACGGCCAGTATGCCGCCCAGCACACAGCGCAGCGTCAGCTCAGCGCTCATGCGGCGCAGCTTTTCCGCTGTGGCTTCCGGCTCCGGCAGGCCGGTTTCGGCCTGTTCTTCCGGCTGCGACGCAGCGCCCTCCGCCTCGTTTTTCCGTTCCGGCTGCGGCGCGGCGGGCTCCGGCTGCGGTGCCTGTGTTTCTTTGCCGTCCAGCGGGATCAGCGGCAGGCTCATGGTGTCCTCTCTGCCGGGCTGCGCATCCGCCGAGGGGGCCAGCGGCTTCTCCTCGTCCTCCGCGCTGCCAAAGAAATCGAATCCGGCCTTTTTGACCGGCGGTTCCGGCTCCTCCTCAGACGCAGGCGGCTGCGGCGCGGCAGTGGTCTCTTTGACCGACGCAAACACGGCAGGCGGCAGCGGTGCGCTCTCCGGTTCAGGCGCAGACTGCGGCGCAGCGGGCACCGGCTGTTCGGGAGCAGGTGCGGCTCCCTCTGCCTGCGGAGCAGGCTCCATGCCGCTCAGGCCGTTGATCATGGCCTTGAGCTGAGCCATCTTTTCCTGCTCCTGCTCTTCCTGCGGCAGCAGAACATCCGGCGCATTTTTCAGATTCCTCTTTTTTTGTTTCTGCGGTTTCGGTTTTTCCGGTTGCTTTTCCGCCGGTGCAGCGCTCTGTTCGGGCTGCTCCGGCTTCGGTTCGGGCGCGGGCGGTTCCGGCTGCGGTGCAGCAGGCACCGGTTCCGGCTCTTTCTCCTGCGTTTTCCCGCCCGCTTCCATCTGCGGCTCTTCCCGGAAGGGCATAAGTTCCGGGTCTGCCGTCGGTTTCAGCACCAGTTCCAGATCTGCTTCCGGTTCCGGCTCGGCTGCACCGCCCAGCAGCACTTCACCGGTGGGCATCTCCAGCGGCAGGTCTGCGGGCTGCCCGGCCTGCTGCTTTGCCTTGCTGCGGCCAAACAGGCCCAACCGCTTCTGCGGCTTTTCCTCCGGCTCCTCTTCATCCCGCCGGGTCATGGCTTCCGGGATATCCACCGCCGTGGTGCTGAAAAAGGAGCGAAATTTTTCATCCGGGGTCATTTCCCGGTTGTTGTTTTTATCCTTCGGCATTCTTGTCCCTCCTGTCGATCTCGTTGAGGTTCCGGCCTGTGTACCGGTTTATGCCTGCTGTGCTGCGCGCTGGGACTGGATCTCGTACAAAATAATGCCCGCAGCCACCGACACATTGTAGCTGTCCACGCCGGTGCCCTGCGCAGCCATATCCAGCCGCACCACGCCGTCGCACAGCTTTTTTACCAGCTGCGAAACGCCGCTGCCTTCGCTGCCCAGCACCAGCGCAATGGGGCCGGTGAGGTTGTTCTTCCGCAGCGAAACGCCGTCCATATCCGCGCAGTAGACGAACACGCCCTGCTCCTTCAGGCGGCGGATGGTCTCGCCGATATTGGCCACGCGGGCCACCGGCAGACGCTCGGCGGCGCCTGCACTGGACTTGATCACGGTAGGCGTCACCGATGCACCGCCGCGCTTGGGGATCACGATGCCGTGGGCACCGCACAGCAGTGCGCTGCGCATCACCGCGCCCAGATTGTGCGGGTCCTCAATGCCGTCGCTCAGCACCAGAAAAGGCGCTTCGCCCTTGGCCTTGGCTGCGGCCATCAGATCGTCCACGGTCACGTACTCGATCTCACTGGCAAACGCAGCCACACCCTGATGGCTCTCGGTGCCGGTCATCAGGCGCAGCTTGTTGGGATGCACCCGCTTTACAGTGGCACCCGCCTCTTTGGCCAGTGCGGTATAATAAGCCGCCACAGCCGGGGCCATGCCCTCAGCGATCAGCACCGTATCCACACCGGAACCGCTCTTGAGCAGCTCTGTCACCGGATTTTTGCCGTAGACAAGGCTCTCGTTTTTCTGCTGGTTTTCTTCCGGGCTGCGGCGCGGACGGCGCGGCTGATTCTTTTCTTCCATGATGCTATCTCCTTCCGTTGTATCACCGGAAAGCGCTGCACGCACTCTCCCAAAGGCGCGCCGCTCTTTCGGCCGCACGCCGCTATGATCCATTGTATGGTTACTCATCTTGAAGTATAGCATAAGCCGACTTTGTTTGCCAGCAAATTGCCGTTTTTTATCCGCGCCGTGCAAAAGTTTTTGCGCCCGGTCCTGCCGACAGGCCTCCGGCATCTTTTGCAGAAATGTTCTGCCGCCCTGTATCAGTTTTGCCTGCCCGCCGGGCAGATATCCCTCTGTTTTGCCCATTGCAGAAAGTTTTCCACAAAAAAGCGCTATACGCTTTGTAGAAGGCGCTTTATTTTTCAACATGTGGAAAACCCTGTGGAGAACGTTCAAAAGTTCAGCTGCAAAGCCCGTTTTGGCGGTGGAATTAAACATTTTCCACCGGGTTTTCCACTTTCCGGTTCGACTTGTTTGCTTCTTCTGCGTACAATTTGTAGAATACAAGTCGGAAATATGACAATTTTTTGAACAGCTTCCTGTCCGCTTTTGCCATATCTACCAATATCATTTTGACGAATGTGGATTCGTGTTGAAAACCTGCGCATCCGTTTTCTTTCTGTCGTCCTACCGGTTGTTGTGCATTTTATGGAATTTTGTTGTTTTTTGTATTTTAAGGTCGAGCAGCCTCCGTTTTGCGACCTGTGCGGCAGCGGCAGGTTTTCCGCATTGTTGCAGGAAAAACGCCGGTTTGGATTGATTTTGCCTGCTGTTTGGGGTATACTAACTCTGTAAGTTCGTTAAGCCGTGCGCAATGTGGGCATGGCGCGAGCAGGACCCCAATGATTTTGTGGAGGTAATGAATAATGTTGGTAAATGCAACCGAAATGCTGATCAAAGCACGCGACGGCCATTATGGTGTGCCGCAGTTCAACATCAATAATCTGGAGTGGACCAAATCCGTTCTGACTGCTTGCGAGGAAATGAAGAGCCCCGTCATTCTGGGTGTTTCCGAGGGTGCCGGCAAGTACATGACTGGCTTCAAGACCGTTGCAGCCATGGTCAGCGCTATGGTCGATTCCATGGGCATCACCGTTCCCGTTGCCCTGCATCTGGATCACGGCACCTATGAGGGCTGCAAGGCCTGCATCGAGGCCGGCTTCTCTTCCATCATGTTCGACGGCAGCCACTACTCCATCGAGGAGAACGTGGAAAAGACCAAGGAGCTGGTCGCTCTGGCACACGCAAAGGGCCTGAGCATCGAGGCCGAGGTCGGTTCCATCGGCGGCGTCGAGGACGGCGTTGTGGGCGCTGGCGAGATCGCAGACCCTGAGGAGTGCGCAAAGATCACCGCTCTGGGCATTGATTTCCTCGCTGCCGGCATTGGCAACATCCACGGCGTTTACCCCGCAAACTGGAAGGGTCTGGACTTCGAGGCTCTGGACCGCATCCACAAGG
>ERZ1026898.721-NODE-721-length-18318-cov-7.630893_pt1 | contig 18318 bp, 16 predicted proteins | sample MGYA00380178_ERZ1026898 | MGnify/ENA primary metagenome ERZ1026898 (study PRJEB33269, sample SAMEA4719814) | human gut metagenome | biome: human-associated habitat; feature: organic feature; material: feces | place: Cameroon | collected 2013-10 ... | reverse complement strand
TAACCGAGGACGACGTTGACGGATTTGTCGACATCGTCGCGCCTGTAGGTGAGGCTGACTGAGGTCAGCTTTATACCGCTGAGTCTGCCCGCCATTTCACTGCTGTTTTCGGCAGTGACCGTGTCGCCGCCTATGGCGACTATCTTATCGCCCTTCTGAAGCCCCTCGGTCTGCGCCGGGGAGTTGGGATAGACTTCCGTTATGAGCAGATACCCGCTCTCAGGGTCAGTCTCGACCTCAACGCCGATGCCCGCGCTGCGTCCCTCAAGCTTCGAGGAATAGAGCTTGTAGGCGTCCGCGTTCATATAGCGGCTGTACTTGTCGCCGAGTCCGTTGATATAGCCGTTTTCGAGGTTCGAGTCGAGCAGAGCCTCGTCTATATCGCCGTAATACTTAGAGCGGACGATCTTGTCGACCTCCTCGACCGCATCATACATCTGCGCGCGCTTGGGAAGGTCGGTTATCAGCTTGTTGTACATACGCTGTGAGACCGACATCGTTATTGCGAAGGTCGCGGTCGCACTCAGAATAATAAGCGCAATCGCAAGTCCGAGCGAAATTTTCTTGTTCATTTGCTTTCACGTTCCTTCCTGCCTGGAATCAATTCGGAGGCGTGACGAAATTCAAGGGATTGAGCCTGTTGACTACGCCGTTTTTGACCTGCATGACCTGGAAATGGACATGCGGTCCGGTGACATATCCGGTGTTGCCCATATAGGCGATGACCTCGCCTTTTTCAACATGCTGCCCCGCCGAAGCGACTATCTTCGAGCAGTGGCCGTAATATGTTCTGTAGCCGTCGCCGTGGTCGATGGTGATATAGTTGCCGCCGACATCGGAATAGCCCCTGACGAGCACCTTGCCGCTCTGCGCCGCAACTATCTTCTTGCCGTAAGAGACATTGACGCCGTTCTCGCGCACGACTATATCGATAGCCGGGTGCATAGTGTATGTTCCGTCGCCCTCGGGGTCATAGTAGCCGTAGCCCGCGGAGATGTAAGAGTTCTTATATGGAACCGGCCACATCATCTCGCCGTCGTTATAAAATCCATCGTCAACGTCGCCGCTCTGGGAGCCGCCGCTGATAATTTTGTCTATCTGGCGCTCAAATGCCTCACGCTTTCTGTACTGCCGCTGAAGCTCCTGCTGATATTCGGCGCTGCTCTTGTCGAGCGAGGTCATGAGAGCCGATATCTGACGGTAGTTCGCGTTATATGCGTTCTGCTTTGAAGCGAGTTCTTTATTTTTAGTATCGAGTTCGGATTTCTTCTCGACCAGAGACGAGCGCTTCTCTTCGAGAGCTTTCTTGTCCTCGTCGAGCTCCGCCTTGGCGGCGTTGAGTTCCTCGGTCTGCTTTTCGAGCTGGGAGATGAGCTTGTTGTCGTTCTCCGTGACGCTCGCGAGCAGCTGGATGCGAAGCAAGAGCGACGAGATGCTGTCCGACTCGAGCAGTATCTCTATCCACGAGGACGAGCCCGCCATATATGTGGCGCGCAGGCGTTCGGATATCTTCTCCTGCGTGGCATCGATCTGCTCGTCGAGCTTGTCTATCTTCGACTGAGCCTCGTCTATTTTTTTATCGAGCGCCGCTATCTCTCTGTCATAGTCTGCAATGTCCGCATTTAAAACGGAGAGCTGAGAGTTTATGACATCGAGCTGGCTGCTTATCGCCTCAGCCTGAGAAGAGAGCAGCTTCATCTTCTCCGCATTCGAGGTCTGCTGATTCTTTATGCTTTCGAGCTTTTTCTTGTTTGCCTCAATCTCTTTTTCGAGCTCGTTATACTCCTGCTTGAGATCCTCGAGGCTCTTCGCCTGAACCCTTGTCGGGAAAATTCCGGTCATCAGCACGAGCGCCGCGCAAAGAACAAACGCCGCCGCTCTTCTGAGCCATGTGTTACGCTTATTCTTCATCGACTATCGCGAACTCCTTTTCTTTGAGATATTTTGTTATCGACACCGCACTGCCGAGCGCGCCGGAGAGAACGCCGAGCACGATAAATGCGGCGAGCAGTATCAGAGCATATTTGCCGAACGGAGCGATTCCCGACATTCCGATGCCGGAGAGAGTCTTGACGAGCGACCTGCCCGCAATTTCATATATGCCCCAGACGGCAAGCAGGGCGAGCACACCGGAGATAAGTCCGAGCATCATGCCCTCGATCATGAACGGCCATCGGATAAACCACCTCGTCGCACCGACGCTCTTCATGATATTTATTTCGAGCCTGCGGCTGTCCATCGTTATTCTTATTGTGTTGGAGACGATGAAGAGCGAAACTATGAGCAGCAGCGCTATCATGCCCGCACTCACATAGCTGACTGTATTTCTCAGCCCCGCGAGCTGCTTTGCAAGCTGCCTGTTCTCGCGGATATGGAGAACATGCGGGAGTTCGGAAATGCGCTTGACCGTGTCGTCAAACTTATCCGTATCCTTGAGCGAAACTTCGTATGCGTCGGGAAGCGGGTTTTCGTCGAGCCCGTCGAAGAGCACGGAGCTGTCCCCCATCTCGTCCTTGAGCTGGGCAAAGCCGCTGTCCTTGCCGACAAAAGTACATTCGCGGACATTTGAAAGCCCTCTGAGGCTCGCGCCGAGCTCGTCCTCCTCCGCTTTCGTCGCGCTGTCATCGACAAAGACCATTATCACATTCTGATCCTCGACATTGCCGATGAACATATTTATATTGACCATTATCATGAACGCAACGCCAATCATCACCATGCAGCTGAACAGCACAGAGACCGACGCTACACTCATCAGTCGGTTGACGTAGAGATTTCTCATTCCCTCGCGGGTGAGGTAGCCGAGGCTTCCGTTATTTTTCATCGCTCTCGTCCCCCTCTCCGTCGTCTTCGAGGTAAATCGAATAATCCGCCAAGACGGAAGAATATGTTGTGTCATACTCGCTTCCGTATCCCGTCGATTCTTTTTCGCGTTCTTTTCTTATGCTCTCGAGAGCCTGCCTGTAGATATCGTCGGCGGCGGTCTCGTTGGCTATCTCCTCCGCCTTTTCCGGGAGTTTTTCGGGTTCCTTTGCGACAGGTTTCTCCTCCGAAGTCTCGTCCTCGTCGTCGAGATACTTCGTCGCGAAGCCGTCCGCCGGTCGGCTGAGACGCCCGGATTTTGCGAGCGTGCGCTCGCGGTGAGCGGAATTTTTCATCTTGCCGTCCGCCGCAACAGTTCCGTTTTCGAGCAGGATAACTCGCTTGTCATATGTGCGGACGAGGTTGTGCTCGTGCGTGACCATGACGACCGTCGTGCCCTCCTGGTTGAGGCGCATGAGCAGGTCGACTATCTCAAGGCTCATCTGCGGGTCGACGTTACCCGTCGGCTCGTCCGCTATGATAAGATCGGCGTTGTTCGCGAGAGCGCGGGCGAGAGCCACGCGCTGCTGCTCGCCGCCGGAGAGCTCGGTGGGATAGCAGTTCATCTTGTCCGTCAGCCCGACTATATCGAGCACGAACGGGACGCGCTTTTGAATCTTGTTCTCCTTAGAGCCGGTGACGCGCATGGCGAACGCCACGTTGTCGAACACGGTCATCTTGGGGATCAGGCGAAAATCCTGGAATACTATGCCCAACCCGCGGCGAAAATAGGGTATTTCGCTGCGGGTAAGGGTGCTCAGATCTTGATTTTTGATTATAACTTTTCCATGCGAGGGCACTTCCTCACGCATCATGAGCTTGAGGAAGGTGCTTTTTCCGGCGCCGGATGCGCCGACGACAAAGACGAATTCGCCCTTGTTTATCTTGATATTGACATGGTTTAGAGCATGTGTTCCGTTCTCGTAGGTCTTGGAAACATCTCTGAATTCAATCACAGTTTTCACTCCTATATAAAGCGGTATCCCCCTCGCTTGACTTTATACTGATTTTAAATAACGCCGCAGATCAGTATTTGACAGGCTTCGCATCGAGATACTTCTTGACCATAAGAGCCACCTTGAAGACGATAGCATCGTCGAACTCGCGCAGGTCAAGGCCGGTGAGCTTCTTGATCTTCTCGAGTCTGTAAACAAGAGTGTTGCGGTGGACAAAGAGCTTGCGGGAGGTCTCGGAGACGTTGAGGTTGTTCTCAAAGAAACGCTGAATGGTGAACAGAGTCTCCTGATCGAGGCTGTCTATCGAGCCGCGCTTGAACACCTCGCGCATGAACATATCGCACAGGGTCGTGGGAAGCTGATAGATAAGTCTTGCGATGCCGAGATTGTCGTAGCTGACTATGGTCTTTTCGGTGTCAAACACCTTGCCGACCTCGAGGGCTATCTGAGCTTCCTTGAACGAACGGGCAAGCTCCTTGACGCCGGTGACGGTCGTGCCGATGCCGACATATGCGTGGATATAAAGGTCAGTTGTCAGAGAATCGGAAATGGAGCGCGCGAGCTTCTCGAGATCCTTGGTCTCGATGTTGCTGCGGACTTCCTTGACGAGAGCTATCTCGTTTTCGTTTATGTTGATGACGAAATCCTTGGTCTTGTCCGGGAACAGATTCTGGATAACGTCGAACGCCGCAGAATCGTTGTGCTCGGTGATTCTTATCAGAAGGACGGTGCGGACTGCGTCGCTGTTGAAGCGGAGTTCGCGCGCCTTGATAGCGATATCGCCGGGAAGGATGTTGTCAAGAATGACGTTCTTGACGAAGTTGCCCCTGTCGAATTTCTCGTCATAGCACTGCTTGATGTTGCTCAGCGCCACGCAGCAGATATCCGCATATTTGCCTGCAAGCTCATCTTCGCCGTCAATGAAAACAGCATACTCGGCCTGCATGTGAGAGCCGAACGAGCGGTAAGTGCAGCCGTTAACGATGCGGTCGCCGTCCTCCGCAAAAATCTGCGAAGCGTTCGAGATAACCTCGCCTATTTTGCCGAGCTCACTGCAGGAGATTATGGTGCCGGTCTCATCAATAACGCCGATCGTTCTGTCAACAGCGTCGCGCATCTGATGGATGACACCCTGGAAAAGCCTGTTTGACATAATATCTACCCCTATTCTGAATGATTTCAACTTCTGCCGTTTTAGACATTTTGACAACTGCGCTATAGACATTTTACACAATCGCGCGCTCAATTGCAATACATAACGGGCTAAAAAATGTGTAAAATAAAGGATTTTTTTCATAATCGGGTAAAAAAGCACTTGTTTTTATCTATTTCCCACAATTTTTTTAATTCGCTTTTAGTGGATTTGATCTTTGGTCATTTTGTCCATAGAATTCCACATAGGAGGTTTGAGGCGCTTTTATCCGCGCGATTTTTATGGTATAATGAGCCGAGAAAGCGAAAAAGGGGCGCAAAAATGGAAGGCAGCATACTCAGAGCATATATATCCGAAAATATTGAAAAAGCGCAGAGAGAAAATATTCCGGCGGCGGTGTCGAAATTTCTCGATTCCGCTTCGCTATCAGCGGCGTCCGCCCTCGCCCGCTCGACTGCGGGCAGATTCATCTTCTGGGGCGGCTTCGAGGGAGCGGAGCGCGTTGTCATGCTCAGCGTCCCCGATTATATAGACAGCGACGACCCGAACGAGATTTTCACAGTCTATGCGGACGGCTGCCCGCTGAGCGCCGTGAGAGTAGAGAAGGACAGGTTTTCCGACATAGGCCACAGGGATTATCTCGGCGCGGTTATGGGGCTGGGACTTACGCGCGAGAGCGTCGGCGACATCTGCGTTCGCAGTGACGGCTGCGACATCATAGCCCTGCCGAACGCCGCGAAATATATCGAAGATAATCTGACGGGCGCGGGACGCGCTACGCTCAAGGCTAAACAAATCCCGCTCGGCGAGGTTCGCGCGCCGCAGGTAAATATAAAGGAAACGAGCATCACCGTAGCATCGCCGCGGCTCGACGCAGTAGCGGGCGAGATATTCTCGCTCTCGCGTTCGGCGGCGGCGCAGGCGATATCCTCGGGCGCGGTGACGGTAAACGACGAGCAGGTATTGAAAGCCGACCGCCGCCTCTCCCCAAAAGACAAAATCGTTCTGCGCGGCAAGGGCAGAGCGATTCTCGGCGAAGAGTTCACGCAGACGAAAAAAGGCAGAGTCAGAATAGAGGTCAAAAAATCGGTGTAAAAAAACAATAAATCAATTCTTCCATGCATCATGCATATTTTAATTGACATTATTGCAATAACATGCCATAATAATTGCATGAGATGATTCCAATGAATTAATTAGTTTATTCGGTCTATTAAATCAATCGGCCTGCAAGATCATATGTGTTTTGGCATTGAGTTTGCAGCGCGGCAGACAACGGACATAAGCGGAGGTACGAATTATGAAGAAGCGAGGCAAAATCGCTGCCGCTGCGGTGATGATTCTGCTTGCGGCGGCACTCGTATACAGCGTCTGCGCGGGAACGGTAACGGTTGCCGGGCTTCACGGCGCGGCGGATATCGACCCTGTCAAGGTTGAGAGAATCGAATTTACCAAAAACCGCGAGACACAGCAAATTTGGCGCAGCGAAGATTACGGCGTGCGAAAAAGCGTATGCGATTTTCTCAATAACGCGCATTGCATAAAATCGCTTTCACCGACCGCATACGGAGGCGAAATGACCGTAAACATCTATTACCGCGAACCGATAAACGGGGCAGAATATGTCTCTGTGTCCCTGCAAAGCGAAAATGTGATAAAGGGCTCGAGATTTGCGGGCGCAAATTCGCCGATGCGAAACTACAGAATAATCTTCGGAGGCTACTCCTTGGAGGATTGGGACGCGATACTGCAAAAATGCGAGAGAGTAAATTGAAAAGCCATACCGACTTCCCGTATATTTTTACATCCAACCCTCAACGAAAAAGGAAAATCCTGCCTGAAGCGCAAGCTTCGGGTAGGATTTTCGGCTTATTCATCCGTTCAACGGACGTTTTTGCGGTTTGTTTTACTTTTGAAGCTCATACACTCTTGTCTCGTTATACACATACTCGCCGAGACAATAAAGCTTTGCGTCGCTGAGTTTTCCGTTTTCGAACCACAGCTCAGCAACAACCGGATAATATATCTCGTCCGGCGAACCTCTCCCCGCATGGCTCACGCGGCAGTATTCGTTCTCCTCTCCGTTTTTAAGCGTCAGGAATCTTGTGAATATATCGCCGTCCTCTCCGGCGAGCTTTTTCATCACCTCATCCCGACTGTCGCCGGCACGGACTGTTTTGAAATTATGATAGCAGTCTCTTCCGCCGCTTCCGCCGGAATGGTGATCCGGGACATAGCCGTATTTATCCTTGACGGCGGCTCCGCTTCCGACTCCCTTGGATTCTACGCAGCCGTCGGAATCGGCTCTGAGATAAACAAAGCCGTTGCTGCCGTTTCGCCCGTACATGCCTTCATCGTCATAGAATATGTTCGGATTGATAAACACGGTATAGCCCTCGTCTGTAACCGTAAGCTCAAGCTCACCGAGCGAATATTTAAGACGCTTGCTCATTTCCCTGCTCTGCGTTTTGCGGTATTCGTCAAACGGCATATAGCCCTGAACGCGAAGTCTCCGCACCGCCTCGTTATAATCCATGCCGAGGTCTATAGATTCGAACGCCGCTTCGCTCTGCTTGCATATCCCGTCAGAGGTCTCAAACTTTTTTCCGTTCATTACATACGTATAGCTCCTGTAAAACTCCTCCGTGCCCGTGTACATAAAAGTCAAGCCTATCGCCGCCGCGCACAATACGGATGCCGTTATTATAATGCCTTTTTTGCTCTTTTTCTCCGGCGTGCCTTTTTTCCTGAGCTTTATAAACAGGACAAGCGCCGCTAACGCAAATCCGATATCCGTCGCAACTCCCGTGGCATAAGCAATATATTCACTTACAAGCTCTTGTTCGCTCGCAAATTTATATGTAATCAGCGGGGTCAGCTTTTCAAGCATAAAGCAGATGTCGCAGACGAGCGCATATATCGCGGGCTGAGTGTAGCCGCTGGAAATCAGAGTTGCGCCGAACAGCAGATTCGGTATGCCTATTGCGAGCAGTGTTTTCTTCAAACCTTTTCTGTATGCAAACACCATCGCAAAGGACATGACGAGTATAATTGCGAAGCTCAGAAAGACTTCATACGCCTGCGGACTGCCCTTGGAATCCCCTGACACTATCCACACGCCGCAAGACATCGCTGCCATTATTACAGCTGCCGTCAGCACAAACGCCAATATCGGCATCCATATTTTTTCGCCGTAGACTTTCTCGAAATCCTTTTTCACCATTGCGGTTACACCTCCGTCGTCGCCCATATCGGCCAGCGCTTTTTGGATGCTCTCATCTTCGCTGTAGCCGATCTCGGTATAAAAATCGATGTGGTCGGATATATGATCCCGCAGCTCCTCGCGGATAAGTTTTTGCCGCTTCTTCGAGAGCTTTTCGGGAATCACCGAGTCAAGATAGCTTTCTATTCTTTTGTCCATTTCTCTCACCGCCTAATGCGTCGGTAAAATTCGTTGTTGGTTTTGTTACAGCATATCCTCCATCCGGTACGGTCTGCCGGGAGTGACAACATATTTTCTTGTTGTAACCCCGTCTTTGAGCGTGAAAAACTTTGAAGATACTGAGCAGTTTTCGACTATGCCCTCCGTCATGCCGTCCGAATTGTCGTCGCTCGAGAATGTTGCGGTATAGCTCCCGTCGCTCGGCTTCGTTCCGCTTCCGACGCCCTTCGATTCGACGCACCCGTCGGAGTCGGTCCTGATATAGACAAATCCGTTGCTGTAATTTCTTCCGTCGATTCCGCTGTAGTCATAGAACACATTCGGATTGACAAACACCGTGTAACCCTCGTCGGTGACGGCAAGGTCAAGTTCGTTCAGCGAATATTTCAATCTCTTACTCATTCCCCTGCTCTGAGTTTCGCAGTATTCGTCGAACGGCATATAGCCCTGAACGCGAAGTCTCCGCACCGCCTCGTTATAATCCATGCCGAGGTCTATGGATTCGAACGCCGCTTCGCTCTGCTTGCATATTCCGTCGGAAGTCTCGAACTTATATCCGTTCATAACATATATATAGGAGTTGAAAAAGTTTTCCGCACCGCGGCATGTCAGCGCTACTGTTATTGCCGCGACGCACACGACGCTGATTTTTATCGCCGTGCTCTTTTTGCTTTTTTCTTTCGGAAGCCCGTCTTTTCTCAGGCGTATATAGAGCACTACCGCCGCAACCGCGAATCCAATACCGAATGCCGCCGAACCGAACACTGCGAGAATATCGTAGTCATAAAATTCAACTGCCGGATATAATGACATCGGCATTATTTTTTCCAATATATAACAGCCGTCATAGAAGAGTGCGTCAACGAAGCCCGAATACATAGAGGGCAGCTGCGGGTCGGGAGTAACAAACGGCAAGCCGAACACTGCGCCGGACAGTCCCATTGCAAGCACCGTTTTTTTGAAGCCCTTTCGATATGCCGCCGACATAACGAGCGACACACCGAGCATCGCCGCGAACCCGACAAGCGCGCTGCACGCATCCGAAAATGATGTGCCGAAGAGAAACGATGCGAAAAGATAAAGCAGCGAGCCTATTCCGGCAGTCAGCACGAATGCCAAAATCGGCATCCAGATTTTTTCGCCGTAGACTTTCTCGAAATCCTTTTTCACCATTGCGGTTACACCTCCGTCGTCGCCCATATCGGCCAGCGCTTTTTGGATGCTCTCATCTTCGCTGTAGCCGATCTCGGTATAAAAATCGATGTGGTCGGATATATGATCCCGCAGCTCCTCGCGGATAAGTTTTTGCCGCTTCTTCGAGAGCTTTTCGGGAATCACCGAGTCAAGATAGCTTTCTATTCTTTTGTCCATTTCTCCACCTCAGACCGCCGAGGGTGCTAACCCGCTCCTTATAACTTTTTCGACGGCGGCCGAATACGAGCGCCAGTCCTCGGTCGATTTGTTGAGCATTTTCAGTCCACGGTCGGTGATGTGATAGTATTTTCGCCTTTTGCCGCGCTCGCCGTCCTGCCAATAGGACTTCACGAGCCCCTCCTGCTCGAAGGCGTGGAGTATCGGATAGAGCGTACCCTCCTTGAACGAGAACACAAATTCGCTGCGCTGTTCGATCTCCTTGATAATCTGGTAGCCGTACATGTCCCCTGTTCCGAGGACGGACAGCACGAGCAGCGAGCTGCTGCCCTTCGACAGTTCTTTTTGGATATTCATATAAAGTCCTCCTTTAAGCATAGAGTTTCTATACATCGGTGTTCTATGTATATAGCATAGCATTATATTTCTGTTCTGTCAAGGAAAAATTTGCAAAAAATTTTTGCCGCGCCCGAAAAGCGGTCTACCCGTTCTCGGACACGGCATTTTGAATTGACTTTGCGGTCAGTTATAGACCGTTCTCTTCTTGCTTATGATATTTCCCGCCACGGCAAGCGCAATACCCAAAACGAGCAGAGGCAGGCAGCTTTGAAGCACCAGTTCGGACGAGACAAGCCCGAACGACATATAGAACATAGGCACTTCTTTGTTGATGCAGAATATATAGTTTGCTATCAGATACAGCACGCCGCCGAGAATGCTTATCGCCGCAGATTTTGAAATGCTGATAATAAAGCCGCACATTCCGAAGAAGAACACACAGGCGGGGATTATCCGCATAAATTCAAAAACGAAATCCGGAATGAGCAGGCACGACGCTGCCATCATAATTGAAATATTCAGGAGCATCGCGCAGAATATGACCGCGCAAATAGTGCCTGCGCTCACCCTTTTGTTGACGAACAGCACTTCGTTGCCCTCGGATTCGTTATACTCCCTGAGCACAAAAATGACATCCCACGCGGAGAAGAACGGAAATATCACCTGCGACATCTGCAGCAGATAAACCTCTATCATCTCGGGCTCGGTGCCGTTGAAACGCATGGAGCAGAGCAGTATCGGATAAAGAACATCGAAGAGCACGAGCGGAGCAAACCTCACCGCACCCACATTTTTCAGCGACAGACGCACAGCCATAAAAACCGCGCTCATATGTTTTTTGTTATGCATATGTATCCGTCCTCAACGCGCGGCGACACCGACGCGGCAGTAGGCTGAGCCTGCGCCGAGAGTACGGCGGTCATCCGCTTTGAATCGCGCTCAAACTGGCGCTGAATGAAATACGGCTCCGAAAGCTCACCGAGCCTTGAATCCTCGATTTCATAGACCTTGCCCGCGGCGGCATTTTCTATTTCAGCGCATGTGCCCTGTGCCGCCACGGTACCGTTGTTTATTATCACCAGCTCGTCGCAGAGGTTTTCAACATCCTCGACAATGTGCGTGGAGATAATTATCGTGCGCTCGCCCTCGAGCTTTGAAACAATATTCTTGAAGCGCAGGCGCTCTTCCGGGTCGAGCCCAGCTGTCGGCTCGTCGAAGATAATGATATCCGGCTCGCCGAGCAGAGCCTGAGCCACGCCCAGCCTGCGTATCATGCCGCCCGAAAGGGTCTTGACTTTTTTGTCGAGCTTGTCCTGAAGACCGACAAGTTTGATATATTTTTTCGCCTCATCGCCGATTTTTTCTCGGCTGATGCCCTTGAGGTCTGCGAGCATCTCCATCATTTCAAAGGCGGTCAGTTCCTTATAAAGACCGAATTTCTGCGGTAGATAGCCTATATGGCTCTGAAAGTTTTTGTCCTTTGAAATATCACTGCCGTTAAATTCGATTTTTCCCGCGCTCAGCGGATAGAGTCCCGTTATGCAGCGCATAAGCGTTGTCTTGCCCGCGCCGTTGGGGCCGAGGAGTCCGTATGTTTTTTTATCGAGCTGCAGATCTATCGATTTCAATATTTTACTGCGGCCGAAGCTCTTGTCCACCGCATAAAGTGATAGCATAAAAAATCCCTCCTCAGTCTGCGTCGGCGTAAAACTCGCTCGCAGTGCGCTTATCATTGGGGTTGTTGAGATATTCGGACATTCTCTTGAGTGCTTCTTCTTCGCCGAATCGGTCTATGTAATCGATAAATTTTTTATATGAAGCATAGTCTTTTCCCGCAAGCTCACGCATAAAGCTCTTTGCTTGCGCATCACCGTTTACATAGTAATTATAATTCTCGTACAGCTCCATTCTCCACGGTTCAGTTGCCTGCGTCGCCAAAGAATAGTCAACATCAAGTATTTCATCTGTCACCAGCGATTCGGTAAATCGGCAATATCCGGTAAACTTACCGGAACTGCCTGTTTGAGGAATAAAAATAACCGTCCGAATATCATTTGGCAGAGTTTGAGTTCCACGATATTTGTCGACAAAATTATCGAGCATCTTTTTCTGACCCATGTAGTAATGAAGATACGGATAGACCATTCTCACCCCGTCCTTCTCATAACAGTCATACAGCCCGGAAACGAGCGTCAATCCTGTCGTTTTTCCCTCAAACTCATTCTTTCCTGTCTGTTCAAGTCCGCAATACACTGTTTGATTGCTGTTCACTTTCACCTTGAAGCGAATCGGCTCATCAAGTACAAATCGGTATACTTCCCTTTGCTTCATATTATATACCGGCAGCGAACCGCTGTGCGGATAATACGGGAAATATCCCGGCAGGAATAAGCCCTGAAGATTGGAATAATATTGCGTTGAAAAGCCGCTGTATTTAAGCACTATCTTGTCAAGGCTCTTTCTCTCCGGATTTAAAACAGTGAAATAATCTCCGTTCTGTTCAAAGCGAAGCTTGTTTCCGCCGCCGTCCCGAACTGAGCTTATTTTATATCCGTGATATAGTGTGAAATCATACTTTTCAAGATTGGGCTTGTCAACGGTTATCACCGCCCTGACGTGCAGATTATTGCCGACCTTTATTTCCAGATCGTAATCGATCACATCAAACTCTTTTTCAAAACGCGCCCACTCTTTGTTCGTGCCGTCCGCATCATAATCGTCGGAATAAAATCCGTATGCTTCGTCATAGTAATCCTCATCCGCACATTCCATAGAATATTGAGGGTCGTCTCTCCCCACGGCAACTCGCGAAGCGGGGATCTGCGACACAACGAGAAAAACAAACGCGAACAAGGCAAAAACGGCCGGAGCCGCCCGAAAACGTCTGTTTCTCTCCCCGGTTTTCAGACTTATCACAAAAAGCGAGAGCATAAACCAAAAAAGCACCGTCAGCCACCGATAAGGCAGGACAGATTGTCCGAAAGCAAAGATCGGCGCATAGTTGAGCGACGGTGGGAACACATCAAACAGCCGCAAAAACGGAAAGATATTTATGCTGACATCACGGCTGAAAGAATAGAACATCTCGCCGAGATAATTCGAAAGCGGCGAACCGAGCAGCGTGAAGAGCACAAGTCCGAGACAGCCGTTTATTCTGTGAAAAAGCAGCGATGCCGACATACCCATAGCCGCAGCGCAGCATGGAAGAAAAAAATGGCTCAGCAGCATATTCAGAACGGTCTGAATGATAAACTTGCCATGCCAACAGTTAAAATATCTGTATTTTATAAATGATATCAACCACCATATATTAAACACAATAAAAAAAGCAAAAATAACGACTGCAAAAACTATCCCCTGCGCTAAAAATATCTTTCTTTTCGCGTGAGTCACGGTGTCCATGCACTCGTCGAGTTTATATCGGCGGAGTTTGTAACTCATTTCAAAGGACAGAAACGAAAAAACGACGAACGAAGCGAGAGAAAACTTCAACGGCACATCTAGCGCACCGAGAGCCGCATCATCATAGAGAGCGCTGACATTTCCAGCCATCAACCATATCATGGCAGCCACAATCGAAAACATAAACAGTGACAGAACGACTATCATTTCTTTTGAGCGGAGAAATATCGTCCTGACCTGAAAAATCAGCTTCTTGTCGGGCAAGGTTACACCTCCTATTTTTTAGGATTCAATCGAGCTACCCGCTATACTGCGGGTAGCTCCTCTATTCATTTATTTGTAGCAGATGTATCCTTCACCCTGAGCTCCTGAATTCCAAGCTCCATAAGGTTTAAGATAAAGCTGCCATGTAACCGCCTGACTGAAATGTTGTGTTTCCTCTCTATCGAAATCCTTGCCAATGCCCACCTTTATTTTCTTATCATATTTAAACGACTTTGAGGAGGCATTAAAATACATAGAACAGGCTGTCATTGCTCGGTTCGATTCCCTTTTAGTTTTTGCTCCGAACAATTTAAATGTACCTATAACCTTACCAGAGCAAGAATAGTGTTCATTGCCCTTTAATACTGCCGTTTCTGAATTCTGCGGTACCTGATAAGCAAACGATGAAACTATCCCTATCGAGGAAATTAAAACGAGAGTGAACAAAATCGAAACAATTTTTTTTAGTACTTTCTGCATTACAGTTCTCCTTTTCTTTTAAATATTACTATCTCATGTTTCGCATGCTAAAAAGTTTTTCGTATAACACCCCGTTATTTCTTATTAGCCCACTCTCCTACACAATCCTATATTTTTATAATATCACAAAGCGTCCTTTAAAGCAATAGGAAAATTCAAAATTTGGTATTTTTCAGAGAATTTTGTGGGGGATAAAACATGCCGCCCGCATTTTCACGCAGACGGCATTATTTTTATATCAATTTTTATTTTATCACAACCACCGTGTTCGGGCGCATTGTCAGAGTGAACTCGCCGTTGTCCGAGGCTATCGTCTCAAGCGGCTCCATGTCGTGCTCCTCATCAAGCATATAAATAGTATATAGCCTGTCTTCGCCCGTTTCGACCTTGAATGTGCGCGGCAGAGGCGCGGCGGCATCGGTATAATATGTGACGAGCAGCATCCGAGTCTTCCCGTCCGTAGCGGCGGCGGAATAGATATCCGGCACATCGCAGCTCAGGGCACATTCATCCCGACGCGAGAGCAATTCGCCCCATGCCTTGACGGGATAATAGCCCTTTAATCTGTCCAGCGTGCCGCGCTTGAACAACCCGTTCATGCTCGAATTTACCCGCGCGTCATAGTACATGAGCATATCGGTTTTTTCACGCTGGCAGGCGCTCATAACGGCGGCGATGAACGCGGCGCCCTTCAGCGAAGCCTCGGTTTCAAGGCTGCGCTTCCAGCCGTCGCCGCTCCAGCCGCAGACATAGTTCCACTCGTTCAATATGCTCTCGGTGTCCGTGTAGCCGTGGCGGTCGAGCATGGCGCGGTGTCGGCGCGCGTCGGACGTGAAATCGCTTACCTTCGACCCGTAGCAGTGCCACGAATAGAAGTCCATCGGCACATTTTCTTCTCTCATCTTTTCAAAGAATGCGTCGAGCCATTGTTCATTGTAGCCGCAGACCGCGGGTCCGCCGATTTTGAGCGACGGGAACCGCGCTTTCAGATACTTCGCCGCCGTTGCAAAAAAGTCATAGAACTCCTCCGGCGTTCCCGTCCAGCACTTTTGGTTCAAGTCCGGTTCGTTCCAGATCTCCCAATATTCAATGCCCATATGATAGCCGTTCGCCCAGCCCTCGTTCATATGCATTATGATGTGCTCGCAGACGACCGCCCATTTTTGATAGTCCTTGGGTGGCATCACGCCGTAGTGCTTCGGCCAATGCTCGATTTTACTGCCGAGGCGGTAAAACACCTTTGCGCCCGCGCGCATAATCGTGCCGAGATAAATATCCGTCAGCGTGAAGTCATAGGACTCGGGCGAATACGGGTCGGCGTCGAAATCGGTGAATATATTATGTATATCGACCGTGTGCTCTCCGCCGTAATCGTAGCATATGGACGAATCGTGCGTTCTGGCAAACGGGATGTTCGCCTCCCTGAAGTCCGGCAGATTCGTGAGATTCTGGTCGCCGTTGTCCGTATACACGGGGCCGTTGTTGACGGCGTTCATCGGTTTTATCCTGCCGACAGTGTTTTTGAAATCAACCTTAAGTTTCATATATACCTCCATCAAATATCAAACGAGAACTGCCAATCCTCGCCGTAAATCACCTTTACTTTAACGGGTCTGTCGCTCTCGACGGTTATCTCAGGTCTCTCATTTTCGGACTTTCTCTCTTCGCACATGAGCGTGACATACGAATCCCTGCCGGTCGGCAGCTTCTTTATGCCGTGCTTTTCGAGCTTGCTCACGCGCCAGACTATCTCCGATTTCTCGGCGGAGACTCTGATGCCGAGGATATACTCTATCAGAACGGTTATCGGGAATATGCCCGTCCAGCCGATAAAATCCTTTCGCGCGGGTTCGCCGGGGGAAGCAGTCTCGGGCGCATAGTTCTCCCAGAATGTGCCGGTCTTTCTGTAGACCTCCATGGCGTTTTCATAGCAGCACTCGGCTATCTCTTTTGCAAGCTTCTCTTTTCCGTTTGCGGAGAGTCCGCAGAGCACCATATAGTTCGTCGGCGCCCAAACTCCACCGTTCCAGTAGCCGCCGTTTTCTTTATAGTCCGGGTGATCCGCGGAGAGCGCGGGGACGCGGTTCGGGCGGTTGAATTCATTTTTATCTTCAAGGTGGCGGCAGAGCGCGTCCACCCTGTCGGGCGGAGCAATTTTTGCTATAAGCGCCCAAAACGCAGCGGCGGTCTTGACAGCAAGAAAGCTTCCGTCCGCCTTGAGGTCATAATAGAACCCGTCTTTTTCGCTCCACATCTTCCCGTTGACAAACCTGACGAGATTATCGTATTCGTCCTTGAGTGCGTCAACGTCGTCGGTGATGCCGAGCTCATCAGCCATCATTATAAGATATTCGCAGCTCATCGCCGCCTGGAGCGTCGCGTCTATCCAGGACATATAGCTGTGGTGGAAGGTCTCGAGCATCCAGTCCTCCGAGTCGGGAATGAGCTCAAGATCGCAGCGCGGCAGATTATCCATGCCGCAGCCCCAACCGCTCGACCAGTAGCTTCCGTCTTTCCAGCGATGATAATTTTTGAGCCAATGATGGAACGAGAGCAGCGGATAATAAACTTTTTTGAGTCTCTCCTTATCGCCGTAGTTCTTGTAATACTGCCACTCGCACCACGCCATTATCTCGGGTCCCGTGCTCGTCGGGTCGTGGCGATAGAATCGGTCAACGCCGTCTAATTCGTTTATCTCGCGGCAGATGAAGCCGTCCTTGTGCTGCTTGCAGTAGAAATTATCGAGCGTTTTCTGGAAGCAGTGGACGCTGTCGCCGTATTTGCCGAACATGAGCATAAAGCAGGAATCCCACATAAAAATGTGACCGTTAAAAGCGGCGTCGATATAGGGCGAGACAAAGCCGCTCTCTTTTGTCGGCTTGCCGAGGTTGCGGAAAGCTATCTCCCACGCCTTGTAATATGCGGCAATTTCATCGTCGTGTCCCGCCCACACGGGCTCAGGGAGCTTTCCCCTCTCCTTTTCAAAATCCGGCAGCTCCGACATATCGGGCTGCATGGAAATAAACTCGTTCTTTTCGGCATATCTGTCCTCAACATAAGGGCTGATAGGTTCTTTCATGTTTGCGCTCCTTTCGGGTATTTTCAGTCGAGCTGATTATATCACACTTTTTGTTTTTAGTGAATAGTTTTTGCGGCAACACCGCGGCGGCGAAATATATTTTCGCTTTCAAAAATTAACCTTTTGTGAATATTCAAAAAAGTATGTCAAAAAGCATTGACTCCGATATATAAATATGCTACTTTGTAATTGCAGATAGGTTTTCTGCGACAGAATATCATATAATTTCGGAGAAATGCTATGATGCTGTTCGGTTCAAAAAATTATAGATTTTTATCGAGTCTGAGGCGGGTGCGCATTCGGGCAGTTTAATAAGGCGCATAGGTCGGCATCACTGCCGGCTTGTGCGCATTTTTCTTTTTAATCAATCAAAAGCAAGGTGACAAAGATGAAATCAACCACCAAAAGAGAAGTTCTGACAGGTGTAATTACATTTCTTGTTTACGGCATTCTGGGCTTTGCGGCTTACCTTCTTACTGCGCTCCCCGAAGCCGGACTGGATAGCCTCGCGGCAAGCCACGCCGTATTCATCATCGGGAGCATCGCAAGCTCCGCTGTTCTTGTCGGCGGAATAGCGTTCGGAATAGTATTCGGCAGAAAAAGATCGAACGGATATCTCATAGGGCTTATCGCCTCCGTCGTCTTTTTCCTCGGCGCAGGATTAGGCTTTTTCTATACCCTGTCGTCAATCGGAGTGATAGATATCCATGACACAAGGTTTCAGAGCCTATATGAGCCCTCCATTACTATAATAATAGCTTACGCCGCCGTGCCGTACATCGCCTATGCCGCTGCTCGCATAAAAGCAAACAAAAGAAATAAAATTAAAACTGCATAAATCATCAAACGCCGCCTGTTTCTCCGCAGGCGGCGTTCTCAAAGCAAATAAAAAACGCCTCGATGATATTTCATCAAGGCGTTTTTTGGTGGACGCTAACGGACTCGAACCGCTGACCCTTCGCACGTCAAG
>ERZ1026898.720-NODE-720-length-18360-cov-7.982464_pt1 | contig 18360 bp, 16 predicted proteins | sample MGYA00380178_ERZ1026898 | MGnify/ENA primary metagenome ERZ1026898 (study PRJEB33269, sample SAMEA4719814) | human gut metagenome | biome: human-associated habitat; feature: organic feature; material: feces | place: Cameroon | collected 2013-10 ... | reverse complement strand
AGAAGTACATATTGCGGTTCATAGCACCCTCGTCCGGGCTGACCACGGTGAACTTCTCCTTGTCGAAGGACAGGGTGGGATCCTTTTTCAGCAGGCTCTTCAGCACCTGATAGGTGGGCATGGCATTATCAAAGCTCATCAGGGGCACTGCGTTCTGCACGCGGGGATCGTGTGCGTCAAAGGTGATGATGTTGCGCACGCCCATGGTCTGCAGCTCCTGCAGCGCCACAGCGCAGTCCAGACTCTCGCGCACCACGCGGCGGTGCTGACGGCCGCCGTACAGGCTGGGCATAATCACGGAAACACGGTGTGCCTTACCGGCCACAGCCTGGATCAGGCGCTTCAGGTTTGCAAAGTGGTCGTCCGGGGACATATGGTTCTCGTAGTTGAACAGCTTGTAGGTGACGCTGTAGTTGCCCGGGTCTACCACGATAAAGATATCGTCGCCGCGGACAGACTCCTTGACCAGACCCTTGGCATCACCGCTCTGGAAGCGGGGGCAGTCGCAGGAAATAATGAAGGTGTCTTTTTCAATTCCGGCAGCCTTTGCCCAACGGACAAGGTGCTTGTCGATCAGGCCGGTCAGCTCCTCTGCACCGGGGCAGGCGATCAGCCGCATATCCGCCACACTGGGCTGCTCAAAGAAGGACTTAGGGGAAATTTCAATAGACATAGTCACATAACTCCTTATTGCTGTTTACCATCCGTACCATGCACACAAGCGCGCATATCTGGTTTTATTTTATCACATTTTGTCGATTGTTCCATATCAATTTGTTTCATGTATGGATTTTCTGCGCCTTGCACAGCTGTTTTTCCTTTTCCTTAAAGAGAATGTGAGTTTCTTACAAAAAACCGACCAAATCTTTACCGTTTCGCAAATTTTATCTGATTTTTGAGGAAAAGTAATACTTTTTCATCGCAGCAGCAAACGCCTTGGAGCATCCCCGCGCACCTTATTATAATGTTTATTTTTCCGGTGCACGGAGTGCTTCTGCCAGCCTGTCGCCGATCTCCTGCAGGCATTCCAGCAGCAGCGGGCTGAACTGGCTGCTTTGGGCGGTACAAAGCAGATACACCGCCGCCTTGTGGGGGTAAGGACGCCCGTTTTCGCCTCCGGTCAGTGCATCGTAAACATCTGCCAGCCCCACCACCTGCGCTTCCAGCGGGATCTGTTCTCCCACCAGCCCGTCAGGATAGCCGGAGCCATCATATCGTTCGTGGTGCCAGCGGCAGATCTGTGCCGCCGTCTGCACAAAAGCCGCTTCCTGCCGGGTACTGTTTTCTTCCAGCATCTGTGCACCCAGCGTTGTATGCTGCCGCAGCAGTGTCTCTTCCTCCGCAGTCGGGTCGGTATTGCACAGCAGCCGGTTTTCCAGCTCTATTTTGCCGATATCGTGCAGCGCCGCCGCCAGTGTGATGCGGCGGCGCACAGAGCCTGTAAGCCAGTGCTGCCCGTTTTTCTGCGCCAGCTGTGCCAGCAGCAGTGCGGTAATGATCTGGATACGCCGCACATGGTTCCGGCTCTCGCCGTTGCGCTTTTCCATTACCCGGTTCAGCAGCGCAAGCATGATCCGGCTGTTCTGATCCGCTTCCCGGATCTGTTTTTCCACCGCAGCGCAGAGCCGCCGCTGTTTCGCGTACAGCCGCATGGTATTGCCGATGCGTTGGCACACCACCCGGGCGTCAAAGGGACGGCTGATGTAATCCGACGCGCCCAGATCAAAAGCGCGGCGCATGGCGTCCACCTTGTCCTCACTGGAGATCATGATGACCGGGATATCCTCCAGCATTTTCTGTCGGTCCATCTCCTCCAGCACCGCAAAGCCATCCATTCCTTCCATGTGGATGTCCAGCAGCACAATGGAAATACCGTCTCTGTTTTCCTCCAGCAGGTGCAGACACTCTTCCCCGCTGGTGGCCTCGGCGGTATCAAAGCGTCCGCCCAGTATCTCGGTGAGCATCCTGCGGTTCATGGCAGAATCGTCCACGATCAACACGCTCTGACGGCATTCCTGCCAGTCGTCTGTGTTCAACTGCTCCAGCATTCTGTTGCGTTCGTCTGCCATTTTCCTACCTCCTGCGGGCATTCTTCTGCTGCAAAGCTCCTGTTTTAGCCTGATTATACCCCGCCCTTTTCGGTCTCGTCAACGGAAGCAAAGCAATGCTGCGCTCTGTTGTTTATTCAAAAACCTTCGCATTTCGGTTGTTTTATCGCAGTTTTTGCAAAGTTTGTTTTTCTCCCGCGCACAAAACGACACATAAACAGGAGTGTAACGTTTTGTTTTATGCTGCATTTTCCGTAAAAACTCCCTCTTGATTTTACCTGTCAAATCCGGTATAATAAAAATCGCTCACAAAATGATACGCCGGTGTGTCGGAATGGCAGACGAGGGGGACTCAAAATCCCTTGTGCTAATAACACGTGTGGGTTCGACCCCCACCACCGGCATAAAAAGGAAGCCCTCCAGCTTGTCTGGGGGGCTTCCTTTTTATCTGCGGCGTGTGCGGCGCGAACAGCACTGCACACGCTCCCAAAAGAAGCGTCCCGATTTTGTCGGGACGTTTCTTTTTTATATGCGGTACATCCTGCGTGCGCCGGCAGTTCTGTTCCGCCTTATTCCTCCCTTGCAGGGAGTGTTTTTTGCCGCCCGTATTTATAGCCGCAGTGCTGCCCGACATTTCCGGAAACGACCACCTGTTTTGCCGAAAGGTCGTACTATACCCGAGAAAAAAGCATCAAAACCCTGCTCCGACCATTTATTCCACCGTTTCTTACCGATTTTACAATGTTTTTTATGAAAAAGGCTTTACAAATGAATTTCAAAAACATATTATATAATTATAAACTCAGCTTCTTTATGCAAACGTTTTCATATTGGTTCGTATGGGGCAGACAGGCGTGCGCTTTCCGCACCGCTTCTGCCTTACGATAGATCCATTGGAGCCCGCCGGTGCAGCCCTGCTGCACCATGATCAAATACAGAAGGAAGGTTATGCATCATGCCTGAAAAGAAAGTTTCTGCTCCCGCAGCCGATGCTCCGGCTGCCGAGGGCAAGACCCGCAAATCCGCCAAGGCTCCCGCCCGCCGTGGCCGCCCGCCGCTGGCACCCGAGCTGTACGTGGAGATGGGCGGTGAGCAGTACAACATCACCGACATCATCGACCGTGCCAAGGCAGACTACCGCACCACCCACAAGGTCGGCGTGCAGTCCTGCAAGGTGTACGTCAAGCCCGAGGAGGGCGCAGCCTACTACGTTATCAACAAATTCTCTGGCAAACTGGAACTGTAATTTTTTCCACAGGGCCGCAGGCTGCACCGCACTGTTGCCGCGCCCGCCATTCCCACAATAAGGCTCCATAAACAAAAAAGACACCGCACAGCTGTGCGGTGTCTTTTTTTGCATAAGCAGCAATCACTCAGAACCCCAGCATCCGCCAGAGGGTCTTACGCTCTTCTGCCGGGTCCGGATCCGGGATCTCGAACACATAGCGCTCGGTGGCGTTGATGACGGTGGTGTTGCCGCGGGTGCATACCCGGGGCAGCTTTGCATCATAATTCAGGTGTATGTGCCCGTGGATGAACCACTTCGGCTGGTACTCATCCAAAATCTCGTTGAAGCACTCAAAGCCCCTGTGGGCACAGTCGTCCCCATCGTTCAGCCCTTTTGCCGGGGCGTGGGTCAGCAGCAGGTCGATGCCGCCCTTTTTGTGCGCCTGATGCTCCAGCTTGTGCGCACGGCGGCGCATGGCTTTCTCGGTGTACTGGTAGGTGTCCTCTTTATTATAGCGCTGACAGCCCCCCAGCCCCATGATGCGCAGCCCCTTCCATGTGTACACCTGATCGTCCACGCAGATGCAGCCGCCGGGCTCGCCCTCGGTCTGGTAGCTGCCGTCGTGGTTGCCGTGCACATACAGGATAGGTGCAGCGGTAAAGTTTGTGAGATATTCCAGATACTTCTTGGGCAGATCCCCGCAGGAGAGGATCAGGTCGATGCCTTCCAGCCGGGCACGGGTGTCATAGTCCCACAGCGCCTTGGACGGGACATCTGAGATGGCAAGAATTTTCACGTTCGTATGCTCCATTCTGTCTCCGGTCAGGCCGGCTCATTTTTCCAGACCCTTTACGTTGTCCAGTCCGTTGATTGCCAGCACGGTACGGGTCTTGACGTCCAGTTCATCGTAATGGGGCAGCTTGCCGTGTACACAGGCATCCAGCCAATCCATCTCCATCAGCTCTTTGGGGCTGTAAACTCTATTCTCCGGGGAGTGCAGGTTGTCCTCGTTATCATACAGCTTTTCCGGGAAGATGTGCACATTATCCGAGCCCTGCAGCGTTTCCAGCAGATCCAGCAGCTGCCGCGTACCGCTGGGCAGTGATTCCTGATACTCCAAATCCTCTGCGCCGCTGCGCAGTCCCCACCAGTAGTTCACCGCACGGGTGGTGGCTGCGTTGTCCCAGCTGCCGTCAAAGATGGAGCGCACGATCTCCACATAGAAGGTATCCCACCGCCAGATCGGCAGCCCCAGCGGCTGCAAGCTGCCGTCCGGCAGCTTGCGGCACAGACCATAGTCCCGGTTGGTATCGGCGGGCTCCCGGCTGTCCCGGGCATAGACCATGTCGATCTCCGGGCAGTCGGCAAAATCCAGCGGGTGGGCTGCATCAGTCTGACAGGCCCAGCGCAGCCGGATACGGCCTGCCGGGCGCACGCTCTTCAGCCCCTGTGCAAAGGCGTTGATCGCAGCGGGCACGCCATACACGGGGTTTGCCGCCACATAGCCGATATGCCCGGTCTTGGTCATGATGCCGGCCAGCATCCCCAGCAGATAGGTCACCTCATAGGTACGGGGATAGTAGGTGCGCACCAGCGGGTGCGGCGCGTTCAGCGAGCAGTTCAGGATGCGGGTCTTGGGGTGCTGCGCCGCCACCTTCAGGCAGGCGTTGTACATCCGTACGCTGGTGGTGAACACCACGTCTGCATTGTTGTGGGCTACCTCCTCCAGCACCTGCTCCGCGTCCACCTCCGGGTTCACGTCCTCGTAGCTGCTGATATACACCTTGTCCGGGAAAACCTTAGCCAGCGCTTCGCGCCCCTCGTCATGCGCACGCACCCATGCGCTGATCTTGGCGTTGTACTCGTGAAGAAACACCACCCGCAGCTCACTGGGCTGTTTGCTGGGGCTGAAGATATTCAGCTTGGACAAAAGCGGCTCTGCGGGGCTCTTGGGCGGGTCCAGCGAAAGTTCCACACCGTGGGGCTCGGTAAGCACCTTTACCTCGTTCCACAGCTTTTCCAGGTTCTGCCGCACCTGCGCAGGGGTGGCGTCGTAGGTGTCGGAGTAGCGGTACACCGACAGGTACACCAGCAGCGCATCGCCGGTAGTCAGCCCCATGGACGTGCCGCCCAAGGCCTCAAATTGCTGATGGAACATGGTGTAAAAAGCGGCAAAGTTCAGCCGGTCATCCTCCGACCATGCCTCGCCGCTGGCCTTGCACACCAGCGTCTGCAGCTTGTTATAGCCGCCCAGCTTGGAGAAATGCACATAGTTCACCTTGGACAGCTTATAGAAATCCAGAAACTCGTAGTAGATCTTATTTTCCAGCTCGTCGGTGCGGGCAGGGATGAGCCGGGTGACCGTGCCCGGGATCTTGACAGCACCGTAATATTTAAGCACCGAGACCCGCTTGTTGCCCTCCTGCACATAAAACCGATTCATATACTCAAAGGCAATGATGGGCGTCTGGATGCCCTCTTCCAAATGGGCGTCACACAGGATCGACCACTTGGCGGCAAACTCGGTGTCCGGCTCCAGCAGGGGCATAAAATCATACGAAAAGGCGGTGTGCCGTCCGCTGGTCTTGGTGCCCACAAGACTGTCTGACGGGATCTCCACCAGACCCAGCGGCTCCTGCGCCACGATATTCACGCCCTTGAGCACATCGTCCAGCACGGCCAGATAGGGTGACTGACCGCGGGCTATGCGGGCACGATAGGCGCGCTGCCCTGCGCGCAGTGCACTTTTATAATCTTCCAGCATAAGAACTCCTTTTTTCTATAAGCGCGGTGCCGCAGTCCCCCTGCCGCACCGGAACACCCCCAGTATACCACAAAAACAGAAATAAGGCAGTATTTTGGGGCTAAAACTGTTGATTTTCCCGGTGGATTCAGGTACGATAATAATGATATTCAAAATCAACAGGAGTTTACTATCATGCAGACCGTTTCTCTGCCCGTTCTCGAGGCGGGCGAATACGCCGGCGGCGTATGGTATTACGAGCCCCACACCTACCAAAGCTACCGTTATGTTCTGGGGCGGGTGGGCAAGCACCCGCTGGTGTGCATCGGCATCAACCCCAGCACCGCCCAGCCCGGCGCACTGGATCCCACCTTAAAAAGCGTGGAGCGGTTGGCCGCCGCCAACGGCTTTGACAGCTGGATCATGTTCAACGTCTACCCCCAGCGTGCCACCGACCCCAACGATATGGACAAGACCCCCGACCGCGCCCTGTGCGATGAAAACCTGCGCTGGCTGCAGGCCGTGCTGGCGCAGACCGAGCCTACCATGTGGGCGGCATGGGGCACCCTGATCGAAAAGCGGGACTACCTGCCCGGTCTGATGCGGGAGATGGTAGCCCTGACGCGGGAGCGGGAGATCCCGTGGGTCACCTTTGGCAAGCGCAGCAAAAAGGGACACCCGCACCACCCGCTGTACCTGCGCAAGGATTCCACCCCGGAGCCCTTTGATGTGGAAAACTATCTGGACACCTGCTTCTGATGTCCGACCCGACAGGAGGAGAGCTGCTTTGACCGCCGAACAGTATAAGCCCATCTATCACTGGTTCAACACCCACCCGGCTGTAAAGCGGCTGGTCGTTTTTCTGGATCGGTGGCTGCCGCTGGTACCCTTTGTGTGCTATCCGGTGCTGCTGTGCCTGCTGAACGTCCGGCTTTCGCGGCTGTTCCTCACCCAGAAGCAGGCCGCGCTGGACTTTATGGTGCTCATCGCCCGTTCCGTCTTTGTGCCGGGGCTGGTGTTCTGGGGCGGCACGCTGCTGCGCAGCCGGCTGCACTTCCCCCGCCCCTACGAGCAGCCCGGCTTTACCCCGCTGGTGGCAAAGGAGAGCCGTGGGCACTCCATGCCCTCCCGCCACGCGCTGAGCGCCGCCGTGCTGGCGGCGGTGTGGCTGTATTTCTACCCCGCTGCGGGCTGCGTGATGGTGGGCATTGCCCTGCTCATCTGCTGTCTGCGGGTGCTCACCGGGGTACATCATGTACGGGACGTGGTGTGCGGCTTTGTGCTGGGCTTTGTGCTGGGCTTTGCCGGAATGTGGCTGCTGTAAGGCCGTTTTGTGCACACCGGAGCTTCTGTTTTTGCCCGCAGCGCAAAAAAGTTGAAACTTTTTTCAGATTTTCCTTGACAGAATGCGATGGGTATGGTATTATTTCTCTCGCAGCCTGTGCCGACACAGAACTGCCGCCATAATGGAACCCATTGGGATAACAACGTGCGCCCGTAGCTCAGGTGGATAGAGCAACTGCCTTCTAAGCAGTGGGCCGGGGGTTCGAGTCCCTTCGGGCGCATCTATGTGGTGCCCATAGCGTAGTCGGTTAACGCGCCAGATTGTGGATCTGGAGACCGTGGGTTCGAGTCCCACTGGGCACCCCACCAAAAAATCCGCTGTTGCATTGCAACGGCGGATTTTTTTATTTGGTGGGGTGTCCAGTGGGCTCGAACAGGGCGGCGGCGCAAAGCGACGCAATCAAAGCCCCAGTGGGGCTTTGATTAGCCCGCGGGTCCCAATCTTCAGGAATGTCTACCGGGGTGACTACTGTCCGCTGTTTTCACGGCGGATTTTTTTATTTGGTGGGGTGTCCAGTGGGTTCAAAATATACCATAAAGGTAAATCTCCCCGGCAAAGTAGCTGCTTTGCCGGGGAGATTTTTATTTTATTGATTCATCTCCTGCAGGATCTTTGCGATCTGGGCGGGGGTGTAGCCCTCCTGCCGCAGGGCAGAGGTGATGGCTACCTCGCTCTTGCCCTGACTGCGCAGCAGCGCTGCCGTGTAGGGCACCCCGGCGCTGACGGTGCTGCGGCTGCCGCCGGAAGCAGAGCCGCTGCTGCCGGTGGTCTTTCCGCTGCCGGACTTTGTGCCCGCAGTCGCTGCTCTGCTGGCAGCCTGTGCGGCCTTCTGCTGGGCATTGGACTGCTTTAGCGCCCACTCGCCCTTGGCGATGTTCAGCTTCTGGGTGGTCACGTTATTGTTGAAGGCCTGCTGCTTCAGCGCGTCCTGATAGGCACGCTCGCTGGCGGTGTTGTCGTACTGCTGCTGGGTCAGTGCGTCCTGCCGCTGCTTCTCCTGCATCTGCTGGCTCCACTGGGTGTCGGCGCGCTCGGCCTCGTAGGCGCGGTTGCCGGAGTAGATGTTGTACCCGGTGTTCAGCAGACTGCCCGCTAAGCTGCCCAGACCGGTGGTGCCGCTGATGGCCAGTTGCACCACATCCCCGATGACGCCCAGCACGGTCATAACATTATTAAAAGCCTGCTGACGCTGGCTGATCTGCGCCTGCTCCTGCGCGGTGTAGTAGCCGTGCAGGGTGTCCAGCCGGTTCAGATGCTCCTGATACTGACCGTAGTCCTTGGCGTAGGCGTCGTTGTAGGCATCGCCCTTCTGCTGCAATTGGGTGTAGTAGTCCTGCAGCTGCCGGTCATATAAGCTCTGGGCGTTCTGTTCCTGTCCGTTCAGCTGCTCCAGCCGGGTCACCAGCTCCTCGCCGCCGCTCTGGTAGGTATCCAGCGCCAGACTGTACAAGGTGGGGATGGCGCTTGCCAGCCCGCTGATCTGCTGCTGATAGGCCTGCTGCGCCGCACTGGTGGCATAGCTGGAACCATAGCCGCCGGTCAGAGCAGCCGCCTGCGCCGCCGCGTCCGCGCTGGCATTGTGGGCGTTCAGGGTATACAGCTGCTCGTACTGGCGATAGAGCGGGTCGCGGGTGTAGCTGTACTGAAAATTCTCCCGTTCCAGCAGCTGCCCCAGCAGCTCGTTGATCCCGTCCTGATAGCTGCTCTGGTAGTCTGCGGGGCGGTTCTGCTGCCACTGCTTCAGGGCGTTGGCTGCATCGGTCACCTGCTGGCTGGGGCGGTAGCTGGCGTTTGCCATAGCCTTTTCCACTTCGGCGCGGCTGTCCAGCCCCTCGGTGCTGTAAGTGGACTGCGCAGCAGGCTGTGCCTGCGTTTGCACGTCCGGCTGCAGCAGTTCCTCCTTCTTTTTGGATGCCATAAAATTCTCCTTTCGTACTTATAATCCCTGCAGCTTGCTGCGCAGGGTGTCGGACATATTTTCCGTATCCAGATTGGTCAGTACATACTGCAGCTGCTCCTGCATCTGGTACAGATAGCTGCGCAGTGCCCGGGCATCCTCCGGGTCCATGTTATCGCTGAGCTTGGGCAGACCCAGCTTGCTCAGGCCGTTCATGCTTGCCATGAGGTATCCTCCTCCCATAATTTTCCCTTTGCCGGGGCGATGGTGCGCACAAGACTGCGCAGGGTGATCTGTCCTTTGCCACGAAGCCGCAGCCGCAGCGACCCGCACCGCCGGGGCACAAAAGGCAGGTCATAGCTGCTGCGGCGGCCTTGGGCGGCAAGGGTGGTCACCGTCTCCCACGCGCCGCCGTCATAGCTTACTGCCACCTCCACCGTGCTGGTGCGTTCGGCGTCCAGACGCAAGGTCAGCCGGGAGAGGTACCGCTGCTCGGTGCCGTCCAGTCCCACATCGCCTGTGACCAGTTCAAAGGGGATGTCCGTCTCCACGCCATCGGTGCTCTGCCAGTCCGGCTCGCGGGTGGGGTCTGCTGCCCACAGCGCCTGCCCGTCCCACAGATAAAGCTGCCCGCCGGTGCTGGTCATATCGCAGGAGCAGACGTCCTCCTCGCTCCACAGCCCTTTCTCGGTATCGTAGACCAGCAGACGCGCGCTCTCCCGGGAGATGTGCAGATAGTACCGGCCATCCAGCGCACCGCCCACGGCGCTTTGCACGTTGGCAAGCTTTGCGGCGTCCAGTGCGCCGGACACCTTGGTGGGCAGACTGCCGTCCCACGCCATGACCCCGTCCGGCGAGAGATAATACAGCGTCTCGTTCAGCACGCACAGGCTGCGGGCGGCGTTTTTTGCCACGCCCCGGCAGCGCAGGCTGGAAAGCTGAAAATCCGAAGGCTTGGAGCCGTACAGCTTGTGCAGGGTGTTCTCCTTGAAGAACAGCGCATAGCCCATGCAGGAAGCCGCCCCGGTAAAGGCGCCGTCGCTGCCCACAGTGACGGCGTAGCTGTCTGCAGCGATGCCCCGGTAGCTGAACCAGTTGGTGGGGTCGCCCAGCTTGCAGCCGTAGATAACGTTCTCCCTGCTGTTGCAGCCCCACACCCGGTTGTCGCACTCGGTCACAAAATCCAGTTCCGGCACCCGGCGCTCCATGGATACCGTCTGTGCGGCATCCACACTGCGGTGCTGCTTGCCGTCCATGCTCTGCCACTGCGCGGCGGCGGCGTTCTGCACCAGTGTGCCGTAAAAATACTCGCCCTGCGGGGTGCAGCGCACCCGCAGCCAGTCCTCGCCCATGTCATACACGATCTGATCTCCGTTCAGCTCCGGGCTCTGCCCTGCAGTCTCGGCGGCTGCGCCCTGCACGGTCACGGTGTCCCACTGCCGGAACAGCTTGCCCAGCCCTGCCGCCGTGATGCGGCAGTATTCCAGCGGGATGGCCGCCCAGCTGCCGGAGTTTTTGCTGTACATTTCCAGCGTGCTGTCGTACCGCCACGGATGGTCGGCATCCTCCACCCTTAAAAACAGCTGTCCGTCTGCCGGATCGGCGGGCTCGTCCGGGCCAAAGGCTTCCACCTGATAGGTCTTGCCTGCGGCATCGCAGGGGGCAAAGGTCACGCTTTTGTCCGCCGCCGTCCACAGCGCCCCCAGTGCGGTCACGCTGCCGTCTGCCGTATCAAAGGCCAGCTTATCCGGGAAGATCAGGATCTTTGTGCCGATGCCCACCAGCGCCTTGCGGCCATCGGTCACGGCGTCCGCCTTCGTCACCGCCGGGGCTGCGGCATCGTCCGGGGTATAGGTGATATCCCGCCCGCAGACCGTCAGCAGACCGTTCAGGTGGTACATCCCGTTCAGCCCGGTCAGTGCCCGCAGTTTGCGGCGCGGGGTGCGGGTGCTCAGGGCTGGGAAATCCCGGGCAGAAAAGTTTACTCCGGCGCTGTACTCTGCTTCCGAGCAGCCGTAGGTCTCGTTCAGGCCGCCAAAGGCCCGCAGCAGCTGCCGGGTGTTGGCAAGCCGCATTCTGTCTGCCAGTACCATCGCCTCACCTCCTTACCAGCGCCACTGCGCCCGGCTGCGGGGCGGGTAGTTCTGCCGCAGCCAGACCGCCAGCTCTGCATACAGGGCGTTGTACTGCGCCTGCTCCCCGGCGTAGCGGTCGGTCTCGCCCAAGGCGGCATCCATCTGCGCACACAACAGGTGCGGGTACAGCGCATCAAAGGGCGGCGGTGCCAGCAGCGGCTGGTCGTCCTGCACCGGCTGCTCCCACGGACGGTCTGCGCCCACCGCGTCAAACGCCCCGGCGGCGCTGCGGTCAAACAGCTTTGTGCGCAGCAGGGCGTCCGTCTCCCGCAGCCATTGCAGCCGGGTCTCGGTTTCAATGCGGCAGTTCGGGCGCAGCTGCTCGGCACGCTCCAAAGCTTCTCCTACTGTCATCTTCATCACATCCTTTTTATAAAAAGCCCGGCCGGGGGCATTTCTCCCAGCCGGGCAGCGTTGATTTTACAGATTTTACTGTGCCGCGTTCTCCGCAGCAGCAATGCGGGCAGCGGTCAGCTCGTCCTGACGCTGGCTGTGTTCCAGCACCTCGGCCACAGCGGGCGGCACCTCCACCTCCACGCCCCGGCGGATCTTGTAATTCACACCGTTGACGCTGACGAACAGATCGCCCTTGTAGCGGCTGTTGTCCTTGAACAGCCGGATGCGCACGTTCTTTTCAGCCATGGGCACCTCCTTAGTTGGCGGCAGCGGTGGCAGAGTAGCTGGACACGCTCTCGATGCGCACCATGTACTGCTCCACCAGACGCTCGGCGGCACGCATCCCCTTCCAGCCCACAGAGGCGCGCTGGTTCAGCGGGTCGTCGCCGTAGCCCAGCTGCTTGACGATGTGCTCAAGGCCGCCGCCCTCCAGCTCGGTCACGCCGTAGGCGTGGGCGCCCAGCACCAGCGTGCCGAACACTGCAAGACCCGCCGGGCAGGTATCATCCTTCCAGATCTTGGCCTCGCTGGTCTCGATAAAGCGGATGTTGCCCAGCTTGCCGATCTCGCCGCGGAACATGGTGTCGGGGTCGGCGTACTTGTGCACCTCCATGAACTCCTTGCAGGTCTTGAGGTCGTAGGCCGCATAGGGGTGGATGATGGCAACGTAGCTGTCACCGATGGGGTCGGCGTTCATCGCGCCCAGCTGCGCTGCTGCCTGAAAGAACAGCTTCGGGGTCAGGGTGCAGCTCTTGTCCAGTGCCTTGCGGCTGGTAACGGCGGTCTCGGCACCGTCTGCGCCAAGCTTGGGGGCGTAGATGACATTGGTGCCGCCCGCCAGCACATCGCGGGTGATGCTGTCCATGGTGCGGCCGGCCTGACTTGCCAGCACGCGGGTGGCCTGCACCACGTTGTTGTCGATGGCGGTCATCTGCAGCACATCGGTCAGCGGGGTCCAGCCGCCGTACTGGTGCAGGTCGCTGGTGATGGTGGTCACGTTCAGGGCCTGCCCGTTGGGGGTAACGCCCTCGGTCAGCGGGGTGGGCGCCTTGGGCAGGCTGTCGTACTTGCGGAACTCGATGGTCTTGCCGCCGTTCTGGGGCACGGGGTAGTAATCCGCAAACTGGTCGTGCACAAGGCGCGGCTCTGCCTGATCGATCAGGCGCTTCTCGTAAAAGGTCTTCATCTCCACCGACATGGTGCCGGTGGTGTTGGTCTGCGCGTCCGCAAACAGCTGGATGTTGAAATTCATCATGTTTTTTCCTTTCTCCTGTCAGGTTAAAGTTCGATCTGTGCACCGTGCAGCACACGGCGCTCCAAGGCTTCCCGCTGGGCGCGGGTCATAGCGGCTACGTCCGGCCGTACCGAAGCCGCAGCACCGGGGCGCAGGCCGTTTTCCAGCGGACGCGCGGCGCGCTGCTGCACCCGCTCCACCACGCCCTGCTCCACGGTCTGTGCCGTGGTGCGCAGGGCATCCTCGTAGTGGGCAAGGCGGTAGGCGTCCTGCACCCGCATACCGGGCAGCTGCATCAGACGGCGCATCTCCGGGTTCTTCAGCTCTGCTTTCAGGTCAAAGCCCGGCTGGCTGCGGCGCATGGCGGCTTCCTCTGCCGCCCAGCGGGCGTGCAGGCCGCGCACCGTGTTCTGCACCGGCAGCGGCAGGGGCGGCAGTGCCGGACGCTCCGGCTGTGCAGGCTTTTCCGGCTGCGGCTCCGGCTCTGCCGGGGTCTGCTGCGGCACCTCCGGCTGCGCGGCGGGGGCTTCCGGCTTCAGGGTGCCCGCAGCCACTGCCTGCCGGGTCTGCTCCGGGCTCAACGCGGGGGCGACTTCACCTTCCGCAAACAGCTGCAGATCCATCATGCTCTGCTGTCCGCTGCGGCTCACATCCGCAAAGCGCAGGTTGTCCGGGTAGCGCTCTGCCAGCAGGGCAAAGCCTGCCTTGGCCAGTTCAAACGCGCCCTGCACCCACGGCGCTACCGGTGCCTGCGCTGCCACAGCAAGGCGCGGGCCTTCCGTCTCGTCCCAGGCATCGCTGCGGGCGTTTTCCTCCCCTGCCAGCAGGTACACCAGCGCCTGCATCAGGGTGCTTGCGCCAGCGCATACGATATCCTGCCCGGCGGGCGCGTAGCCCGCGTGGCCGGCGGCTTCCAGCCGCAGGCTCAATCCCTTGGGGCCGTCCAGCTCGCTGTAACATACCTTGATCATCTCACTTCACCTCCTTTCCGTTCCAGTTCATGGCGCGGGCAGCCGCCGCCACCGGCAGCTGTGCCGTCAGACCGGCAGTGTCCTGCGCCGCTTGGGTGCCGCCGGGCTGCTGCGCAAGAGCGGCAGACAGTCTTGCCATCTGCCCCTGCAGCTGCACCAGCTGCTGCGCCAGCGTGCCGTTTTGCCGCACCCGGGCGCGCACCTTTTCCACCCCTTCAAAGTCCATCATTTCCAGCGCCGCAAGGGCAGCGTCCGCGTTGGCGGGGTCAAAGAAGCCCAGCTTATAGCACTCCTTGGCGGTCTCGTTCTGGGACAGGCGGCTGAAGGTGCTCTTTTTGGCGGCGCTGACCACGATGTCAAAGACAGGCTCCCGGCTGCCCAGCTCCACCCCGCCCACGGCGGGCATGGGCTTTGCGCGCAGCCCCTGCGCCGAGAAGGGCACAAACTCGCTCTCGCCGCGCTGCCCGGTGATGCGGAACACCCGCTGCTCATCGTAGAACTGCCGCATCAGCTCAATGATGAGGTAGCACTGCCTTGCAAAGGCGCGGTAGGCGCTCTTGAGCATATCCCGGCTCAGCTTGCTGCCCGCTTCCTGCAAGGCGGCGATGGCGCTGGCGGCGGTCACGCCGCCAGTGGTGCCGCCCTGCGTCAGGTCGCGGTTGCCGCTGATCTCCTTCAGCTCCTCAATGCGGCTGTTGCGATAGCTCAGGCTGTTGCCCTGCAGGCCCGCCGTCTGCAGCGGACGGAAGGAATCTTCGTTCAGGCGTCCCACAACGTGCACGATGTCCCGGCTCAGGTCGGCCAGCTCCTCCTCGTTCACCCCGGCGGTATCGCTGAGCACATACCGCTGGCGGGAGGCCAGCAGCACATTCTCGTCCATGGCGTGGTTCATCCGGTCAATGGCGTTCTGGCAGTCCTTCATCACGTCGATGTAGCCGAACCCGGCGGGAGAATCCTCCTCCACGAACAGCGGGTCGAACACAAAGGGGTACTTGCCGTGGTCGTACAGCCCTCGCGCCGCCAGCGCCGGGTCGTTCTGGCTGGCATACAGCACCACCCCGTTGCACAGCTTGCAGTAATGCAGCCGCAGTTTGCCGCTCTCGTCCGGGCGCTTATAGTACCAGTCCACCACCACGCTCTTGTTGGCGGTGGTCTGGCCGTCCTCGTGGATGTACCGGGGCACGTCCACCACACCGGCGGCGTGCCCCGCCAGCTGCGGATACTGCGCGGTCAGCCGGGCGGTGTCCTCAAGGCTGAGGTGGAACAAGTCCGGCGAGTCCTGAATATCCTGCACGCCGGGCTCCCAGTAGAGCATAAGCAGGTTGACGCTGCGCACCGCAATGTCACCCAGCCCGCCGCGCGCCGCCGGGTCCCAGAAGATGCCGGTAACGCCAGTGCCCTGCTTGAGCTTGCGCCACCAGACATCGCTGTACACCTGCTCGTAATCTGCCTGCTCCAGCACCACCGGCAGCACGCTGGAAAGCGCCTGCGCCGTGGCCTGATCGTCTGCCGCCCGGGGCAGCACCATGGGCTCGGGGTAGTTGTCCATGGCGTCGGCGTGCTTGTTGGCGATGCTGTTGAACAGCCACCCGCTGGAGGGCTGCGCCTTGCCGGACATCAGCGGGTCGCGGTAGTTTTTCCAGTGTCCCATGCGGAACCACAGCTCGTTGTCGATCAGGCGCTTGTCCAGCGCCGCCTTGCCCGCCTTGTAGCGCTGCAGCGTCTGCAGCGCAGCCGCCGCCTCTGCCGCGCCGATGGGCAGGGCTTCTGCTCTTGTATCTTCCATAATCTTTCCTTTCTGTCCTGTTTTTTCAGATGCGGTAGAACCGCGCCTGCCGGTGCAGCTCCAGCGGGTCGTCCGGCCTTGGCGGCGCGGCAAAAGCTTCGGGCGGGCTGATGGGATGCTCCATCAGCACATAGCGGCACTCGTCGTAGATGTGGTCCTCCTGCCGGGTGTCGATATCCTCCACATTGCTCTCGTCGTACACAAGGTTCGGCAGGGTGCGGATGAAGTGCTTGCAGCTGCTGAACACCTGTAGCATCGGCCGCCCGTCCGGCGCGAACCGCAGCCGGTAGTGGAACTGCATCTTGCCCGCCAGCCGGGTGTGGTCCCCGGGCTGCCAGCGCAGAAAATGCGGGCTGCGCTCCATCATGGCTGCAATGCTCTCGCCCCGGCTCTCGTCAAAGATGGCGGGGTCTGCCACTCCGTGGATCACCCTGCCCCGCAGCAGCGGGTCATTCTGCTCAGCCTCCCGGATGCGCTTGGCCTGCTCCACCGGGTCGATGCGCAGCCCCTCGTTGGGGCGTCCGGTGCAGCCGTACAGCTCCTTGATGCGGTACAGCCGCCCTTCCTCGTCCACTGCATACCACCCCACCGAAAAGGGCTTGGAAAAGCCGAAGTCGTACCCGCGCCAGATGGGCCAGTGCTTGGGGATGGCAAAGGGCGCGATGACATGAGTCCAGCGCTGATCCTGATAGTGCGCCGGGTCGTTGCGCCATTCGGTGAACACCTGCCCGGAAAAGCTGTCCCAGCTGCCGTAGAGCAGCGCCTGCTTTTCGGCTTCCGGCAGGCTGGCAAGGCTTGCCAGATACCCGGGGTCGTTGGCCAGCAGGGCAGGGTTATCAAACACGCTGGACGGGATGAACACCCGCGCCCGCTCCATCTGCTGGTCGGTGCCGTCCGGCAGGCGCACCGTGACCGTTTCCACAATGGGCGTGCCGGGCGGGGCGGGGGTGATGAACCGCGCCTTCACCCAGCCGTGGCCGATGCCGCCGGGGTTGGTGGTGGCACGCATATACACCCGGGTGCCCGGCCCGGTGGGACGGTTGCGGCTCATCATGTAGCTGTACTCGTCCCACTCAAAGTGGGTCAGCTCGTCAAAGCCGATAAAATCGTAGGCTTTGCCCTGATAGTTGGTGCGGTCCTTGGTGTACTGCATAGAGCCGAACCAGATCTTCGCCCCGCTGGGAAACACCCATACATGGGAGGTGGCGTTGTACTGCGCCTCCGGGAAAGCCCGGCGGTAATACATTTGGCTCTTATCCACAAGGTCGGAAAGCTGCGGGTAGGTCTTGCGCAGGATCAGCGCCCGGTAATGCGGGATGTGCACCTGCCGCAGCGCTTCGATCAGCAGTGCATCGCTCTTGCCGCCGCCCGCCGCGCCGCCGTACAGCGCTTCCGGTTCCGGTCTGCGCATAAATTCCAGCTGCCGGGGCTGCGGCTTCCACACGATGACTGCACGCTCAGTCCTGCTCATGCCTTTTCCTCCTGTTCCACCGGCGGCAGCAGCACCACGCCGCACTCTGTCCCTTCCAGTTCTGTGCCCTGATCGTTCAGGGTCTTTACCACGCCCGCCAGATCCTTGAGCACGGCGGTGGCTTCCTTCAGCCCCTTCATCATCCCGGGGTCGGGGGTGTTTTCCCGCCGGGCGGCCTTCTGACGCTCGTTCAGCTCCTTTACCTCCTGCGCCAGCAGGGTGCTCAGGGTGTCGGCGGCGCGGTTCAGGCTCTTCAGCCCGGCGGCGGGCTTTGTCTGCCCCATGATGTTCTTCCTCCTTTCGTCCGGTGTCCCGGGCTCTGTACACAGGATATCACCCGCCCGCCGTGCCCGACAGTGTGCACTTTTGTTGGGCCATTGGGTATTTTTGTGCATACATTATCCGAAACGTATATTTTGAATTTTCAAGGTACAACGCTGCTGCGTCAGTTTTATCTTCCCGGTCGGCGTAGCACGCAGAAAACGGCCGCTTGTATTTCGGGTGCTTCCCACAAAAACGTTCGCCGCGCACTGCCCGCCCTATCACTATAAAGGTACAGTGCCGCCCCACCCGGGGAGCAGAGCTTTTCTCGACCTGTGTTGTTTTTCTCGCCAGGCAAGGCTGTATAAAAGGCATTTTCTTTCCGCTGCGTAGTATCCCTGAAAATATCTTTCAAGAGATGTATCGCCCATTTTCGCGCTTTTTTAGCAACCATGCAACATTCAGTCATGTTCGCGGACGTTTTTTTACATACCTGCATCATATTTGTATGTTGGTTGCATCGGCATGAAAAATTGTGATAATTCGCGAAAAGATTTTGTAACCTTTGGTCCGCTTTTGTAGAAACGTAACAAAACATTTGCACCAATATTGTGAACTTATTCTCTTGCGGAACACCCCCATACAAGGGTATAATACTGTCAGGGATTACGGACGTATGCGACAAATGCGTCTGTGAATATGCTGTGACACACAAATGAAGGAGATTACTATTATGAAAATGATTTCTCGTCGCGACTTCCTGAAGGCTTCCGCTGTTGTGGGCGCTACCGCTGCTATGACCGCTTGCGGCGGCTCTTCCTCCACCAGCACCGCTGCTTCCAGCG
>ERZ1026898.714-NODE-714-length-18533-cov-17.669553_pt1 | contig 18533 bp, 16 predicted proteins | sample MGYA00380178_ERZ1026898 | MGnify/ENA primary metagenome ERZ1026898 (study PRJEB33269, sample SAMEA4719814) | human gut metagenome | biome: human-associated habitat; feature: organic feature; material: feces | place: Cameroon | collected 2013-10 ... | reverse complement strand
TGCTCCTTTTCTTTGCGTTATTTGTGTTGTTGCTTTTCACCAGACTGCACACGACCTCAATATGCTCACTGTGGGGGAACATATCCACCGGCGTGCTGCTCTCCACTTTGTATCCCTTCCGGGTCAGCAGCTCAAGATCACGGGCCAGCGTGACCGGGTTGCAGCTGACGTACACCACACGCTTCGGGGCCATGCGGGCCACACTTTCGATGAACTGCGGCGTAGAGCCCTCCCGCGGCGGGTCCATAAAGATCACGTCTGCCCGCTCGCCTGCGGCGGCAGTCTCGCCGATCCACTGGGTGGCATCGGCGGCAAAGAAGCGGGCGTTCTTCACGCCGTTGTGCTTTGCGTTGCCAATGGCGTCGTGCACCGCGTCGCGGTTCAGCTCCACACCCACCACCTGCTTTGCGTGGTCGGCGGCGGTCAGGCCGATGGTGCCAATGCCGCAGTAGGCGTCCAGCACCACCTCCTTGCCGGTCAGCTTTGCGGCATCCACCGCAAGGCCGTACAGCACTTCGGTCTGAGCGTGGTTGATCTGGTAAAAGCTGCGGGGGCTGATGGCATAGGTCTTGCCGCAGAGGGTATCCAGAATGAAGCCCTTGCCGTACAGCACCTTTTCCGCTTCACCCAGCACCACACTGGTTTTGCGGGAGTTCACATTCTGCACGATGGTGGTGATGGCCACGCCCTGCTTTCCGGCTTCGGTCAGCAGTGCTTTGACAAAGTTCTTGGCACCCGGCAGCACCGGCTGGGCCGTTACCAGCACCACCATCACTTGCCCGGTCATGACGCCCCGCCGCAGCAGGCAGTGACGCAGAAGGCCGGTGCCCTTATCCTCATTGAAGGGCTGGTAATGGCAGACGCCCGCCGCAGCGCGTACGGCCAGCATGGTCTTGTCCAGCACTTCGTCCTGCAAAAGGCAGCTTTCCACCGGCAGCACCTTGTGGCTGTTTGCCGCGTAAATGCCGGAAGTAAGTTTTCCACCCCAGCCGGTGGTGAAGGTGGAGATCACCTTGTTCCGATAGTGGTACGGCGTTTCCATGCCCCGGATGGGCTCCACCGGGCCGAATCTGCCCAGCAGCTTTTTCACGGTCTCTTCTTTCTGTTTCAGCTGTGCGGCGTAGTCCATGCCCAGCATCGGGCAGCCGCCGCAGTTTTTGGCACGCAGTTTGCAATCCATAATATCCTCCCAGCCCTTGACAAGGCAAGAAAAAATCACTATACTACAAATAGAAAAGGCACTGCGACAAGCGGTTGGCCCTTTTGGGATTAGGTTTTTATCAGAAAACCGTCACCGTGCAGGGTGGCGGTTTTCGCTTTTTACCTTGATCGTAAACACAAGTCCAAACAAGTGGAACGTCAATGTAATCGGCATGACTCTCACCTCCTTTCGGAAGTGCGGGCCAACCGCCTGCCGTTATGTGCAGCGCCTTTTCTTTGACATTTTATCATAAAATTTGACACAATGCAACGCAAAAGCTCCCACCATGGGAGCTTTTGTTTTTTACGGCGCAGCACTTACCCATAAGGGTCATACAGATCGTATTCTTCCGCTTCCAGATGCTTTTCTTCCAGCACCTTCATAGCCTGTTCCAGCTCGCTCTGGCCGCAGCCGCTCTCGCTCACCAGCGCGTGCACCGCCGCCGCAAGGTCACCGCCAAAGAGGGTGTCCAGCCGTTCGCGCATGCTCCACACATTATAGGCGCGCCGGGTGATGGCCGGGGTATAGGTGTTGCGGTTGCCGTCCTTGCCGCTTTTTACCCAGCCCTTTTCCTCCAGCCGGTAAAGAAAGTTGAGCACGGTCGCCGGGGCCCAGCCCTTTGCCCGCAGCTTTTCGTCGATATCCCTCCGGGTGACGGGCGCACGGCAGGCCCACACCGCCAGCATCACCTGCTCCTCTGCCGCCGAAAGCGGCTTTACGCTGTCCGGGATGCCATACATTCTGCTGTTCTCCCTCCTTTCCGCATCTTTTTTGTTTTTACACTTGTCTCTGTTTCTTCATTATACCTGTTTTCCCGCAAAAGTGCAAGAGCCGGAAATACCGATGGAATCAGGCTTTTCTGGCTCTGTTTTACATTTGTCTTTGTTTTTGTTTTTCCGTCAAGAACATTTGTGTGCTTTGTGCCTGCACAGGGGCTTTTGCGCCGTATCTTTGTGCAAAGATGCTCTTGTTTTCGCCCCCGCAAAGCCGGTATACTACGGCTACAGACAGAAAAAAGAAGGCGCCGCAAAAACAGCGGTGCTGCGTGATACAGGAAAGGGAGAGTTCATTATGGCACGAGTTTACAACTTCAGCGCAGGCCCCAGCATGCTGCCCGAGAAGGTGCTCAAGCAGGCACAGGCAGAGCTGCTTGAGTACGGCGACAGCGGTCAGAGCGTGATGGAGATGAGCCACCGCAGCAAGTGGTTCGATGCCATCATCAAGGACACCGAGGCCACCCTGCGCCGGGTAATGAACATCCCGGACAACTATAAAGTCGGTTTCTTTCAAGGCGGTGCCACCCAGCAGTTCGCCATGGTCCCGCTGAATTTCATGACCACCGGCAAGGCAGATTACCTTGTCACCGGCAATTTCTCGAACCTTGCCGCCAAGGAAGCCGCCAAGTTCGGCGAGGTGAACATCGTTGCTTCCAGCAAGGACAAGAACTTTACCTACATCCCGGACGTGAACGCCATCAACTATGATAAGGACGCCAGCTACATCCACATCTGCCAGAACAACACCATCTTCGGCACCCAGTTCGTGGAGGTACCGCAGGTGGAGGGTGTGCCTCTGGTAGCCGACATGAGCTCCATGATCCTCTCTAAGCCCGTGGACGTGACCAAGTACGGCTGCATCTACTTTGGCGTGCAGAAGAATGTGGCCCCCGCCGGTATGGCCATTGCCATCGTCCGGGACGATTTGCTGGGCCATGCTGCCGACAACGTGCCCACCATGATGAACTACACCACCCTGCTGGGCAAGGACAGCATGTACAACACCCCGCCGTGCTGGTGCATCTATATGACCGGTCTGGTGCTCAAGTATCTGGAAAACGACATCGGCGGCCTTGCCAACATGCAGAAGATCAACGAAGCCAAAGCCAAGGTGCTGTACGACTATCTGGATGGTCAGGACTTCTTCACGAATCCCGTGGAACACCGCTACCGCAGCACCATGAACGTCACCTTCACCAGCCCCAATGCAGATCTGGACAAGAAGTTCTGTGCTGAAGCGGCAGACGCCGGTTTTGTGAACCTGAAAGGCCATCGTCTGGTGGGCGGCATGCGTGCTTCTATCTACAACGCCATGCCTGCCGAGGGCGTGGACAAACTGGTGGACTTTATGGAGAAGTTCCGCAAGGCAAATGCTTAATGTGTATAGAGGGGACTTAATATATGTATACCATCAAAACTCTGAACGCCATCAGCCCGGTGGGTCTGGCAAAGCTGAACAACAAGCAGTTTGACGTGGCTGTGGACACCGATGCCCCGGACGGCATCCTCGTGCGCAGTGCCGACATGCTCAACACCTCCTTCAACGACAATCTGCTGGCAATCGCCCGCGCCGGTGCCGGTGTGAACAACATCCCGCTGGAACGCTGCAGCGAGCAGGGCATCGTGGTGTTCAACACCCCCGGTGCCAACGCCAACGCTGTGGCCGAGCTGGTGATCGGTATGCTGATCGCCGGCAGCCGCAATGTGGCTGCTGCCGCCCAGTGGTGTCAGGGCCTAACCGGCGACCCCGCCATGGCAAAGACCGTGGAAAAGGGCAAGAAGCAGTTCGTGGGCAACGAGATCAAGGGCAAGACGCTGGGCGTCATCGGTCTGGGTGCCATCGGTTCCCGCGTGGCCAACTGCGCCATTGAGCTGGGCATGGAGGTCTACGGCTACGACCCCTACATCTCCATTGACGCCGCATGGAACCTGAGCAGTCAGGTGCACCACTGCGTGAACCTGAACGACATGCTGCCCCTGTGCGACTACATCACCATCCATGTGCCCTACCTGCCCACCACCAAGGACACCATCAACGCCCAGACCCTTGCCCTGTGCAAGGACGGTGTAAAGCTCCTGAACTACGCCCGCGGCGAGCTGGTGAACACCGAAGCCCTGCTGGAAGCCATGGAGACCGGCAAGGTGTCCGGCTACATGACCGACTTCCCGTCTGAGGCCATCCTCGGCAAGCCCGGCATCGTGTGCACCCCGCATCTGGGCGCTTCCACCCCGGAAGCGGAGGACAACTGCGCCGTGATGGCCGCAAAGGAGCTGAGCGACTACCTGAAAAACGGCAACATCGCTCACTCGGTGAACATGCCGGAGGTCAACCAGCCCCGCGCCGGCGGCAAGCGCATCTGCATCATCCACAAAAACGAGCCCGGCATGATCAGCCAGATCACTGCCCTGACCACCGAAGCCGGCCTGAACATCGAGAACATGGTGAACAAGAGCAAAAAGAACATGGCCTACACCATGCTGGACGCTACCGGTGCTGTGGACGGCAAGCTGGCCGAAAAGCTGGCCGCCATCCCCGCCGTGATCCGGGTGCGCATCCTGTAAAGCAAAACGATTTAAAATGCCCGCCGCTTCGCTCTGGGCATCTTCAGCGGAAAACGATTTTTATTTTAGCAACCCGGAAAGATCTGCGGATTTTTCCGGGTTGCTTTTTCACAGAGAAAGGCCGTGGCGGCAAACTGCATTTTTTACAAACTGGAAATTCTTTCTCGTCCCATCTGCCGGTTAGTTTCCATTTACAAACTGTAGTTTGTCTCAAAAAACACGTTAAAGATAGCTTTTTCTAACTACACATCGTAAAAAGTTTACACGTATTAACATTCATGAAAAAGCTTGAAAATGGCAAATTCTGTGCTACAATAGGCTCGAAGTGAGGGGGCACGTCTGTCCCCCATTTCCGGCATTCTGGCCGGTACATTTATCTTACGGGTCCTGCCTTTGTGCAGGCCCTCAACCAAGAATAGAAAAGGTAGGGAAGTTACGATGAATATCAAGAAGATCGCTCTGTTCGCCGCTGGCACTCTGTTCGGCTCCGCCGGTTTCAAGCTGCTGTCCAGCAAGGACGCAAAGAAGGTCTACACCCAGACCACCGCTGCCGTGCTGCGCATGAAGGACTCCACCATGGAGACCGTCAGCAAGGTGCAGGAGCAGGCCGGTGACATTCTGGCCGATGCAAAAGCCATCAACGAGGCACGCGCTGCTGAGGCCGAGGCGGCTGTGATCGAGGATGCCGCTGCCGAGACCACCGAAGAGACCGCTGAGTAATTCCGGTTCGTAAAGCATTGAAAGCCCCGGTGTGGCTTTCGAGCCGCCTTTGGGCGGCTCTTTTTTGTGAGTGGGGCCGCAGGCTGCGGGAAGCTTTGCCCGCCGCTGCGGCAAAACGATAGAGAAGGTTGTTTACACTATGAAATGTACCATTCTGCATGAAGGCAAGGGCCGGATGCGCGTACATGTGGAAAAAGTCCGCATGACGCTGCACCGCGCCGATGTGCTGGAAGCTTACCTGAACCACAATGACGCCATTGTCCATGCCGCCGTTTACGAGCGCACCGGCGATGTGGTCATCACCTACACCGGCAAACGCTCTGCCGCCGTTGCCCTGCTGGCCGGCTACAAATTCGATGTGCCGGAAAACGATGCCCTTGTCACCTCCGCCGACAGCCGCAAGCTGAACCGGGAGTATCAGGATAAAATGTTCGATCTGGTGGCGGGCCGTGCCCTGCGCAAGCTGTTCCTGCCCGCGCCCCTTGCCGCCGCCTACACGGCGTTCCGCTCCATCGGCTTTCTCTGGAAAGGTGTGCGCTGCCTGCTGCACCGCAAGCTGGAAGTGGAGGTGCTGGATGCCCTTTCCATCGGCGTCTCCATCCTGCGCGGCGACTTTGGCACCGCAGGTTCTGTCATGTTCCTGCTGAATCTGGGTTCTCTGCTGGAAGAGTGGACCCGCAAGAAGAGCTTGGACGATCTGGCCCGCAGCATGGCCCTGAACGTGGACAAAGTTTGGGTGCGCAGCCAAGGCACCGAAGTGCTGGTGCCGCTCACCAAAGTGTGCACCGGCGATGAAGTGGTGGTGCGCAGCGGCAACATGATCCCGCTGGACGGCACCGTGCTGGAAGGCGAAGCCATGGTGAATCAGGCGGCCCTGACCGGCGAATCCATGCCGGTGCGCAAGGCAGAGGGCTCCACCCTCTACGCCGGCACTGTGGTGGAGGAGGGCGAGTGCGTCTTTGTGGCCAAGGCCGAGGGCGGCTCCAACCGCTACGATAAGATCGTGGCCATGATCGAGGAATCTGAAAAGCTCAAATCCAGCACCGAGAACCGTGCTCTGGATCTGGCCGATAAGCTGGTTCCTTGGTGTCTGGGCGCAACGGTGGTCACTTATCTGCTCACCCGCAACGCCACCCGCGCCATCTCCTGCCTGATGGTGGACTTCTCCTGTGCACTCAAGCTGTCCATGCCGCTGGCCGTGCTTTCCGCCATGCGTGAGTGCGGCAGCTACCACATCACCGTAAAGGGCGGTAAGTATCTGGAGACCTTGTCCAAGGCAGACACCATCGTGTTCGATAAGACCGGCACCCTCACCCGCGCTACTCCGCAGGTGGTGGCTGTGGTGCCCTTCTCCGGCTGCGGCGAGCGTGAAGTATTGCAGCTGGCCGCCTGTCTGGAAGAGCACTTCCCCCACTCCATGGCCAACGCCGTGGTGCGTGCCGCCAAAGAGCGCGGCATTTCTCATGAGGAGATGCACTCCGAGGTGGAGTACATCGTAGCCCACGGCATCGCAAGCCGTGTGGGCGGCGAGCGCGTGGTCATTGGCAGCCACCACTTTGTGTTCGAGGACGAAAAGTGCATCGTCCCCGCAGATGAGCAGGCAAAGTTCGATGCCCTCAAGCCGGAGTATTCGCACCTGTACATGGCGGCCAGCGGCCAGCTGGTGGGCGTGATCTGCATTTCCGACCCGCTGCGCCCGGAAGCCGCTGCCGTGCTGAACGGTCTGCGCGCACTGGGCATCCGGAACACCGTTATGATGACCGGCGACAGCGAGCGCACCGCTGCCGCCATTGCAAAGCAGGTGGGCGTGGACCGCTTCTTTTCCGAGGTGCTGCCGGAAGATAAGGCAAACTTTGTGCAGCAGGCCAAGGCCGAGGGCCACACCGTGGTGATGATCGGTGACGGCATCAACGACTCGCCTGCCTTGTCCGCTGCCGATATCGGCATTGCCATCAACTCCGGTGCCGCCATTGCCCGCGAGATCGCCGATGTGACCATCAAGGCCGACAGTCTGGAGGAGCTGGTGGCCCTCAAGGCCATCGCCAACTCCCTGCAGAAGCGCGTGCACGCAAACTATCGCTTCGTGCTCACCTTCAACTCCGCCCTCATCGCGCTGGGTGCTCTGGGCATCCTGCAGCCGGCCTCCTCTGCCATGCTGCACAATCTGTCCACCATTGGCATCAGCCTGAAGAGCATGACCAACCTCCTGCCGGAGAACAAGGCCCCGCAGCTGAAGGCTTGATTTAAAATATCCGCCGCAAGGCATAACAAAAGGCGCTGTCCGTTGCGGGCAGCGCCTTTTCCTGTTCAGTTGTTCCAGTACCTCAGCGGCCAACGATCAGGTCGCGGCGGCTGCGCAGGCCCACGTTCAGGAAGGCACTGCTGCCCATGTGGCGCAGCGTCACCTTGGTGCCGGCCTTCTGGCCCTCACACAGCAGGGTCAGGTTCAGGGTGGTAGAAGTCTTGTTGGTGGTGAGCACCAGCGTGCTCACGCCCTCATTCAGCAGGGTCTGCATATCCTGAATGGTGGTGCGGAAGGTAGCCACATCCTCGGGCATGTCCAGCGTGAGCACGCCGCCATTCTTGCGGGCGGTGTACAGCACGCCCTTGCCAAAGATACCCTTGACGGTATAGCGGGCCTCGCTCTTTTCCACCGGCGTATCCGAGGGCTGCGCGGTGGTCAGATCCGAGGAAATGAGCATGATGTTGCCCTGAATAGGGTTGCCCATCGGCGCGCCGTAGCCGCCGTAGGTGGGGTCTTTTTCGCCCACGGCCACGTCACCGCTGTGCAGGGCAATGTCGTCCTGCACCATCTGTTCCTGCGGGGGCAGATAACCGGCAATGGTGGGGTCGTTGATGTCCGCCTCGGCGGCAAAGGCACCCACGCTGAGCATGGCAGCTGCGCCCACCACCACGGCGGCACAGGTGAGAGTACGGACAAACTTGTTGTTCAGCTTCATAAGTAAAACCTCCATTGCAAGCGGCCTTGTTCGGCCGCGCATTCTGTGTACTGTTTGCGGCGGCTTTTTGCCGCTTCTGCCCTATATACGGCTGCGGTGGCCGGATTATTGCGGGAATTTTATTTTTTTTTTTAGCCGATCGAAAGCCCTGCTGCTTCGGCAGCAATGGCGTCGGCCTGCTGCTGGGTGAGCACGCGGCACTTCACCATGCGCTTGAGCACTGTCCGGGTGCGTTTGAGGGCCAGCTCCGGGCTGCTGGCGTAGGCGGAGGGAGCGTTCGGCAGTCCTGCCAGCAGCACGGCTTCGGCTTCGGTCAGCTGGGCAGGCGTTTTGCCAAAATAGCCCGCGGCGGCTTCGGCAATGCCGTAATAGCCGCTGCCAAAATAGATGGTGTTGGCATACATTTCAAAGATCTGCTGTTTGGAATAGCATTTTTCAATGTCGAACGCCGCCAGCATTTCCGCCGCCTTGCGGGCCAGATGTTTTTCCTGCGTGAAAAGCTCGTTTTTGGCAAGCTGCTGGGTGAGGGTGCTGCCGCCCTCGGCCATGGAGCGGGTGTGCAGGTCCGCCAGCAGCGCCCGGGCAATGGCACCGGGGTCAATGCCCTTGTGAGTCATAAAGTGCTCGTCCTCGGTGCAGATGACCGCCTGAATGTAGATCTGCGGCAGCTCATCGTAGGCGGCGTAGTGGGTACGGGCACGGATGGTGTCGTACATGGTGCTGACCGGATACCGTGCGGCTGCGCTCCGGTACAGCTGTCTGCCCTGATAGTAGAACCAGCCGCAGGCAAGCAGACCCGCCAGCAGCACAAGACACAGCACCGTGAGCAGCAGCTGCCGGACACGGCGCAGAAAACGGTGGATCATAAAATCTCCTTTTCGGGTGGAAATTACGGATACGCCCTTATTATACGGAATATTTTTTAAGGTTTTGTGTCCGCGCGCAAACATTTTTGCTTTGCGGCGCAAAAAAAGCAGGCAGCCTTTGCTCTTTTGCAAAGAACTGCCCGCCTTGTGCGCTTTGGGATATTCCGATTATTTGGTGCCGTAGATACGGTCGCCTGCATCGCCCAGACCGGGCACGATGTAGCCATTCTCGTTCAGATGGTCGTCCTGTGCGCCGAGGTAGATGTCCACATCAGGGTGTGCCTCGTGCAGAGCCTTGATGCCTTCCGGAGCTGCGATCAGGCCAATGAACTTGATGCGCTTTGCGCCGTGCTTCTTGATCTGAGTAATGGCATCAATGGCGCTGCCGCCGGTAGCCAGCATGGGGTCCAGCACCAGCACATCACGCTCTGCGATGTCCTGCGGCAGCTTGCAGAAGTACTCCACGGGCTGCAGGGTCTCTTCGTCGCGGTACAGGCCGATGAAGCCCACCTTTGCAGCGGGCAGCAGGGTCAGCATACCGTCCAGCATACCCATGCCTGCGCGCAGGATGGGCACCAGAGCCAGCTTGCGGCCAGCCAGCACCTTGGTCTTTGCCATGGTGATGGGAGTCTCGATCTCTACCTCTTCCAGAGGCAGATCACGGGTAGCCTCGTAGCACAGCAGGGTGGCGATCTCGCCAACGAGGTCACGGAACTCCTTGGTGCCGGTCTGCTTATTGCGCAGAATGCTCAGCTTGTGCTGCAACAGCGGATGCTCAACGATCATCGGGGTCATAAAAACACGCTCCTTATTTTAAATAGATAGCTCTATCGGATACAAGATTACGATTTAAACCGGCTCCGCGTGCGCTTTGCCATTGTCAGCGGTTCTCCAGTGCGGTCAGCTTATCGATGCGGCGCTGATGGCGGCCGCCCTCAAATGCGGTGTTCAGGAAGATGTCCACCAGCTGGCAGGCAAGGCCGGGGCCAACCACGCGGCCGCCCATGCACAGGGCGTTGGCGTCGTTGTGGCGGCGGGTATACTCGCAGCTGAAGCTGTCGGAGCAGCAGCAGGCGCGGATGCCCTTGATCTTGTTTGCCGCCATGCTGATGCCCACGCCGGTGCCGCAGAACAGCAGTGCCTTTTCGCACTGGCCGCTCACCACCGCGTCGCAGGCGGGCACAGCCATATCGGGGTAGTCCACGCTGTCGGTGCTGTGGGTGCCAAAGTCGATATACTCAAGGCCCAGTTCTTTCAGGTGTGCCTTAACGGCTTCCTTCAGTTCAAATCCGCCGTGGTCAGCGGCCAGTGCAATAGGTTTTGCCATGGAAAACGTCCTTTCTCTTGTAACATAAAACACGAGCTTAAACCGTTTCTTTGTTTGCCGCAGCTTCGGCAGCAAGGCGCTCGGCCCGCTCCCGCTCGGCCTGACTCAGGCGGTGGTAGTCCGGCAGCAGCGCTTCCGGCAGAACAGCCTGCCCAGCCTCGGCCATCTGCTTTGCCACAAGGGCCACCGCAGCGGCACGCCCGCCGCAAAGGGCCCCCGGCGTATGCAGCACGCCCGGCACACTGCCGTATTTATTATAGCACAGAGATGCGCCATCACCAACAAAAAACAGGGGCTTTTTGCAATTTTCCACAAAATCGGCCAGATCTGCCACCGCGCGGGCGTCGTCCTCCAGCAGGCGGCTGTGGTCCGCCAGATCAAACGCCGCACTGTACACCTGCGCACGGCGGGCATCCAGTGCGCACAGCACGGTGCCCTCGCCGGTGTGTGCCGCCGCCAATGCTTCCAGCGTGGAAACCGGTGCGCACAGCGTCTCCCGCGGGAAAGCCAGCCCCTTGACGGCCGCCAGACCGATGCGCAGGCCGGTAAAGCTGCCGGGCCCGGCGTTGACGCCGTACAGGTCGATGTCCGCACAGGTCATGCCGCACATCTTCAAACAGGTGTCGATCATGGGCATCAGGGTCTCGCTGTGGGTCATGCCCGCGTCCAGATAGCACTCGTACAGCAGGCGGTCGTCCTGCAAAAGAGCCACACCGGCGGTCTTGCCCGCCGTATCCACAGCCAGAATGTTCATACCTGCACCCCCTCGATGGTGATCCTGCGCGTATTCTCGTCCACCCGCCGGATATCCACCCGGATGGGGTTTTCCGGGGCCAGAAGGTCAGCAAAATTTTCGCTCCATTCTGCCGCCACGATGGCACCCTCGTCCAGATAATCGTAAAAGCCTGCCGCGCACAGGTCGTTCTCGGTGGAGATGCGGTACAGGTCAAAGTGGGCCAGCGGCCGCGGGCCGCGGTAGTAGTTCACGATGGCAAAGGTGGGGCTGGACACCGGGTCGGTGCAGCCAAGGCCCTCGGCAAGGCCCTCGGTGAAGGCGGTCTTGCCCGCACCAAGCCCGCCGGTAAAGGCGATCAGCGCGCCCGGCGCCAGCACGGCGGCCATACGCTTGCCCAGCGCCACCGTCTCGGCGCGGGAATGGGTGATGTATTCTGACATGAAGCTTACCTCATTTTATAAAGCAAAAGGGACGGCAGAGCTCTGCCATCCCTTAGTATAATATACTTCGCACAAAAGCGCAATGCCATTTGCTCAGGCCGCAGCGGCCTCTTCGGCTGTATAGGGGTTTGGCAGCATGGCGCTGCGGCTGCCGCTGAGCACGGCATACGCCGCGGCTGCATGGGGGCGCCTGCCGCCCTGCTGGTTGTACCAGATGATATCGTCGCTGCCGTAGATGCTTTTGGCGTAGTCCACCGCCTGCTCCAGCGTTTCGCCTTCGATCATCCGGTTCACGGTCGCCCACAGCATACTGCGGGAGTAGACAGAATAGACATTGTTCACGTAGCCCATCACGGCCTTGGCACCGCCGGCCAGTAAACCGTCTGCCACCGAGTTGCTCCAGTGTCCGTTTTTGCCGTAGAACTCGCAGGTCTCGCTGAGCACGATGCCGTTGCCCCGGTACGCACTGCGGAAGAAACTGCCGTTCACCGCATACATGCCGTTCACCTTGATCACGCGGTGGGTCAAAAGGTCGAACCCGTAGCGGAAGTCACTCCAGAAATCCGATTTCTCCGTGAGCAGCAGCAGCGGCTCGGTGGCCGTCTTTTTGAACAGCCAGCCGTATTCATAGGTGTAGTATGCGCCATGGGTGCTGAGGATGCACACATCGTACCGGCCCATCTTGCGCAGGTCGGACACCGTGACGGTGGTGTCCAACTCGGTTTGCAGGCCCACCGAGTCCCAGTAGGTCTGCATGTAGGCATAATAGGGGTAGCGGGTGCTGTTGACGGTGTTGTCAAAAGCGTAATAGATGGCCGCGCTGCCCACATGCTTGTTTTCTTCGGCAAGGCTTGCGGTAAGCTGCGGCAGGTCCATTTCCGGTGCCGCCGTTTCCTCCTCCGGGTCCGTGAGCAGGATGCCGCCCAGCGCGCCGCAGCTGTAACTGAAGCTGACCATGCCGTTTTCTGCATCCACATACACCGAGCCGTTTTTCACAAGGCCCTGTGCCGTCAGTGCGTCCAGCTGCTGCAAAGCGGCTGCGGTGCGCTCGTCCTCGCTCATCTGTGCATAATCGGCACTTTCTGTCAGGTCTGTGACGGCGGTATCGGCCTGCTGCATCTCGCGCACATCCGCAGCGGTCAGGCTCTGGGCAGCAGCCTGTGATGCAGCCGGTTCCTCGGCAAACGCCGCCGTGGGCAACAGGGCCGTCAGGACCAGTGCCAGCGCACACAGGGCACACACAAAGCGGTGCGATCTCTTATATTCCATTCCCATTTCCTCCGGGCGCACTCTTTCCGCCTTTGCGGCGCTGCGCCTTTTCCAGCCGGCAGAACCCTGCGGCTCCGCCTTGCACCCATTGTAGATGGCTGCCCGGGCTTTGTCAAGCTTCCGGCGGGATTTTGCAAAGCTGTCACATCCCGCCGATTGCAAACGCCGCACCATCTGTGTATAATAAGGTAAACTGGGTTGGTATTGCCCGCTGCTGCGGCAAAACCCGGCAGGCATCTGTTCACGAAAGGTGGTGCTTTCTTGCAAAGCATTCGACAATATTTCAAGCGCACCGATAAGATCTATCTGCTGCTGTGCATCTTCAGCAGCGCTATGGCGGTGGTGGCTCTGGCCTCATGGGCTGCAAAGCAGGGCAATGGCTTTGCCATCGACGAGATCACCGGTGCCATTACCGGCATCGGCGATTACCGCCGGGCACTGGTGCAGGCAGCCGCTGCCGGCATCGGCATCGTGATCGCGCTGCTGCTCTCCTGCATCGATTACCGCAGCCTTGTCAAGGTGTGGCCGGTGCATGTGGCCCTTACGTGGGGCCTTGTGCTGCCCACGCTGTTCATCCGCAACGTGGCCATCGGCCCGCTGACCATCGGCTACAACGCCGGTGATACCGACAACTACTCATGGTACAAGCTGGGCGGCTTCACCTTCCAGCCAACGGAGCTGGCCAAGATCAGTTTTATCCTCACCTTTGCCATGCACCTGAACAATGTACGCAGCCGCATCAATGAGCCCAAGGAGCTGGGCAAGCTGCTGCTGCATCTGGCCGTGCCCATTCTGATCATCCACATTCAGGGTGACGACGGCACCGCCATCATCTACGCCATCATTGGCTGCTGCATGATGTTTGCGGCGGGCCTGAGCTGGAAGTATATCATCGGCGCTATTTCCGCCGCAGCCATGGCGGTGGCCGCAGCCTTCGCCTTTTTCAGCGATAAGATCGGCAAGGGCTACCAGTGGTACCGCATTCTGGCCGTGATCGACCCGGAGAATACCACCGGCTGGGCCCCCAACGAGGCCACTTGGAAAAACATCATCTACCAGCAGCAGCGCGGCGAGATTGCCATCGGCTCCGGCGGCATCTTTGGCAACGGGCTGTTCAGCGGCCGGTACTACAGCGTGCCCAATGCCCACAACGATTTCATCCTCAGCTGGATGGGCAACGCCATGGGCTTTGTGGGCCTGTGCATCGTGCTGGGCGCACTGCTGGCGCTGGTGATCAAGACCTTTGCCACCGGCGCGCGCAGCGAGGATCTGCTGGGCAGCTACATCTGTGCCGGCATCGGCGGTGCGCTGATGGCACAGATCGCGGTGAACGTGGGCATGAATCTGCGGGTGCTGCCGGTGATCGGTGTCACCCTGCCCTTCTACTCCGCAGGCGGCAGTTCGGTGCTGATGCTGTATATCTGTGTCGGGTTAGTACTATCCGTATATATGCATAACACAAAAAGCCTGTTTGGATAAATCTTCGGATTTTTAAATTTTAAAAGGAGAACATTCATGGACAAAATTGCGGTTCTGGTGCCCTGTTACAACGAGGCAAAAACCATCCAAAAGGTCGTGACGGACTGGAAAAAGGTGCTGCCTGAGGCAGTGGTCTATGTCTACGACAACAACTCCACCGATGAGACGGCTGCCATTGCGCAGGCTGCCGGTGCCGTGGTGCGGCACGAGTATCAGCAGGGAAAGGGCAATGTGATCCGCCGGATGTTCCGCGAGATCGACGCTCAGGTATACATCATGGTGGACGGCGATGACACCTACCCGGCCGAGTACGGCCCCCAGATGGTGAAGCTGGTGCTGGAGCATCAGGCCGACATGGTGGTGGGCGACCGGCTCTCCTCCACCTATTTTACCGAGAATAAGCGCCCCTTCCATAACTTTGGCAACTCGCTGGTGCGTTTTTCCATCAACCACCTGTTCCACACCAGCATCAAGGACATCATGACCGGCTACCGTGCCTTCAGCTATTTGTTCGTCAAATCCTTCCCGGTGCTTTCGCGCGGGTTTGAGATTGAGACTGAAATGACCATCCACGCTGCCGATAAGAACATGCAGGTGGATAACCTTGTCATTGACTACCGCGACCGCCCGGAGGGCAGCATTTCCAAGCTGAACACCTACTCGGACGGCTTCAAGGTGCTGCGTACCATCCTGCGGCTGTTCCGCAACTACCGTCCCATGGCCTTCTTTGGTGCCGTTGCCATCGTGCTGGCGGCACTGTCGGCCATCTTTATGGTGCCGGTGCTGCGCACCTATTTTGCCACCGGTCTTGTGCCAAACTTCCCCACTCTAATCGTATGCGGCTTTACCATGCTGGCCGCGATCCATGCCCTGTTTGCCGGCATGCAGCTGCAAAACGCCGTGCAGAAGAACCGGCAGGACTTTGAGATGAACCTCATCCGCCTGCAAAATGTCTACGAGCAGAAACACCCTACCCCCCATTTCGATCTGGCACAGAGCCGCTGAGGAGATGATGAAATGCTGGAAAATATTATCACGTTTTTTCTGCTCCTTGTGCTCTGCCGCAGAAATTATGGCGTCATCTCAAGTTTTCTGAGCGGTGCCATTGGCGGCATGGATGCCGCCACACTGCACACCGTCTCGATCACACTCACCATCCTGCTGTTCGGACTGCTGTTTGTCGTGTTCCGTTTCTTTATTGGCAAAGCAATGCCCGCTCTGCATGATCTCAGCCTGCCTGAGGTATGGCGCAGCTTCCGGCAGGGCATCTGTCTGCACTCTGTGCTGCAGCTTATCATCGGAGTTGCTGTCAGCGTCTTTGTCGGTTTGTTTTTGCTGATGGGAGCCTACTGCCTGCCGACCGCCCCGATCCAGCAGCATCTGAAAGAATATATCCCTTACCCGGGCGGCAGCTATGAAGGCATTTATCCAACCCTTTCCCCGCTGTTTACCAGCACGCTGGACGGCTACACCGACTCTCTTATTCTGCTGCAGTCCGGCGATGATACAGAGGACACCCTTTTAAACAAAGCTCTGCTGGTCTACTGCGGTCTCATTCGGACAGCATCCGATGGCGAGCTGGACCCCGCGCAGACCTTTTCAGCACATTATCAGAGTGGAGTTCCCTTTACAAAAAGTTCTGCTTATCCCCGGTATTGGCATGGCTACCTGATTTTTACAAAGCCGCTTTTGTCCCTGCTTAACTTTTACCAGCTTCGCATCTTGAACGGCCTGGCGCAGGTCCTTCTCACGCTCTGGGTTTGCTGGCTCCTGAAGCGACACGGTCTCAAAGCCTACATCCCCGCTTACCTGCTGATCTACCTGATGCTGATGCCTGCCGCACTTGCTTTATCCCTGCAGTTCTCACCCTGCTATTATATCGCCGCTTTCAGTACAGCTGCCCTCCTGCTTATGGGGCGCAGCCGTGCATTCCATTACAGCTATCTTGTTTTTCTGTTCACCGGCATTTCCGTGGCCTATTTTGACTTTTTGACCTATCCTCTGGTTACCTTTGGCTTTCCCGCTGTATTTTTTGCGCTTCTGCTTCGCGACAAGCCTGCCGAGACGGTCCTCGGCAAACTGGTCCAGAATGGCATTTCGTGGCTTTGGGGATATGCGGGAATGTGGGCTTCCAAGTGGGTCCTTGCCACCCTTCTGACAGACCGAAACGTTATTCAGGATGCGTTCTCGCAAGCTCGGCTCCGTTCTTCCAATGCGGCAGCAGTCGGTGCCGGAAGTCTGATTTCACACTCACTGATCGAAGCCATTGGTTCTAATCTGCTAACATTTCTTTTTACGCCTTTTACCCTTATTTTGCTTGTATTCGTATGCTATACCATTTATAAAATCCGCCGCAGTGCTCCGCTGTCCTGGTCAAAAATTCAGGGCCAGCTGCTCATCTATGGGGCAGTCGGCTGTCTGCCCTTACTCTGGTATAGTTTTCTGGCCAACCATTCCCTGATCCATTATTGGTTCACAAACAAAGCATCCAGTGTTCTGGTTTTGTGCATTGTTTTTTCCTGTGCGGCCATTCTTGAGCAGGTCCGCCAGCAGCCATCTTCTGTTCCAAAGCGCTGAGCTTTTCGTAACCTGTACGCTGCGTCCGGGCCTTTCCGGCGCAGCGTTTTTGTTTTGAGCGGGTGCGCGTGCTGTGCCGATGCCAGCAGAATCCATTGCTTTTTTGTCTGCTGCATGTTAAAATAAGTTTAGAATTTGCAGCATCCTGACGAAATATGTCGGTTTTGCTGCGGCATTGGGAGTGGAGCATCATGGCGGACACAAGCGTTCTTGACAATGCGGAAAAGCGCACGCTGCCGCATCCCGCCATGCCCGGCAGTCCGCTTACGGCACGGCAGCGCGCCTACCTTGCGGGCCGGCGCGCACAGGACATCGTGCTCTCACTGCTGGCGCTGGTGGTGCTTGCACCGCTGATGCTGCTCATCGCGCTTGCCATTGTGTTGGACAGCCCCATTTTTGCGCAGCAGCGCGTGGGCAGGGGCGGCAGGCTGTTCCGGCTGCTCAAGTTCCGCACCATGTGCCCGGAAGCAGAGGAACGGCTGGAGGAACTGCTGCCCCAGAACCCGATGGACGGCCCGGTGTTCAAGATCAAAGGCGACCCCCGTATCACGCGGGTGGGGCGCTTTTTGCGCAAGACCAGTCTGGACGAGCTGCCGCAGCTGGTGAACGTGCTGAAAGGCGATATGAGCATCATCGGCCCGCGGCCCGCCCTGCCGCGCGAAGTGGCGCAGTACACCGATCACCAATGGCAGCGCCTGAGCGTGACGCCAGGGCTCTCCTGCTACTGGCAGGTAACGCCCCACCGCAATGACCTGAGTTTTGACGAGTGGGTAGAGCTGGACCTCAAGTACATCCGGGAGCGCAGCTTCCTTGTGGATTGGAAGATCATTTTTTTGACCGTAAAAGCCATGTTTATGGAATACGGCGAGTAACAAAAAAGCTATCGTGCAGCCGCACGATAGCTTTTTTGTTTAACCCATTATTTCAGCACGGCGCCCAGATTTGCACTGGTGACCATGCGTGCATAGCGGCTCAGCCAGCCCGTTTTGATGTTGGGCTCCGGTGCCACATACTTTGCCTTGCGCTGGGCCAGAACGTCGTCGCTGACTTCCAGCGTGATCTTGGCATTGGGGATATCAATGTTGATGATATCGCCCTCTTCCACAAGGCCGATGGGGCCGCCGGAAGCAGCCTCCGGGCTCACATGGCCAATGGCAGCGCCGCGGCTTGCGCCGGAGAAGCGGCCGTCGGTGATCAGGGCCACAGTCTTGTCCAGCTTCATGCCGGCCAGTGCGGAGGTGGGGTTCAGCATCTCGCGCATACCGGGGCCGCCCTTGGGGCCTTCGTAGCGGATGACCACCACATCGCCCGGGACGATCTTGCCCGCGTAGATGGCGGCAATGGCTTCATCCTCGCTGTTGAACACGCGGGCCGGGCCGGAATGCTGCTGCATCTCAGGGGCAACGGCGCTGCGCTTGACCACACAGCCGTCCGGTGCAATGTTGCCCCACAGGATCTGCAAGCCGCCGGTCTGGGAGTAGGGGTCATCGATGGGACGGATGGCTTTATCGTTCAGGATATGAGCACCCTTGATGTTCTCACCCAGCGTCTTGCCGGTAACGGTGGGCACATCCAGATCCAGCAGGCCCTTCTTGGCCAGCTCTGCCTGCACGGCGGGGA
>ERZ1026898.713-NODE-713-length-18541-cov-18.585903_pt1 | contig 18541 bp, 30 predicted proteins | sample MGYA00380178_ERZ1026898 | MGnify/ENA primary metagenome ERZ1026898 (study PRJEB33269, sample SAMEA4719814) | human gut metagenome | biome: human-associated habitat; feature: organic feature; material: feces | place: Cameroon | collected 2013-10 ... | reverse complement strand
CAATATCGCCCTCGAAAATTTTCGTGCCGTTTTTGTCTGCCAAACCTGTGTACTGCCCTATCGTTTCAGGGTCTACTTCAATCGAATATAGTGCACTGGCATAATTAGGCAAGATATAAGTATTTTCTTTTCCAGTCCAGCCATAACGGCAAACATAGCCATACACCCACTCGCCGTTGTCTGTTCGCTTGCCACGGAAAAGTATCTCACGCATTATTATTCCCTCCGTCCATTTTTGCGCCGCAGGAAATACATCTATCTGCATCAGCCATTGTTAACTCTCCTCTAAACTTAAATTAAGCCTACATCTTTTGCATTGCTCGCAGGGCTCATCATCATTGTCACCCCTTGCATAACCTAAACATTTATTAAGATTGTAGTATTGTTCAGGTTTGCCAATACCTAATTTAACCTGCTTTTTGATAAGCGAACAATTTGCAAGTGTTCGCTTGCCGCGAAATTCTATATCATGCATTGTTGTTACCTCCTGTTCTGCGCTCCAAATCTTTAATTGCTTTAACGCAATCAATGTATTTGTCGCAATATTCGTTCGCGGGGCAAATTAAGCATTCTTTCTCCGTGAAACAGTCATCGCAACACGCAAAACCGCCGTCTCTGACAAGTGCTATACGGTCTTGTGGATTGTCCCACTCCATTTCCGTTTTACCTGCGGCATAATATTTGTCAAGTTGCGGCTCACGGTATGTTTCGATATCACAAAAGTCAGCATCTTCACAAGCGTCCGTACATAGGGCAAGCGATTTAGCTTTGCCTCTTGTTTCGGCAAAGACGACCGTCGCGTAAGGCTCATATTTGTCTTTTACGCGCCATGCTTTCACAACTTCACACATTGTCGTTACCTCCGCCCGGTCAATCTCCTGTCTGTATGCCCTATACATCGCATTAAGTCCTTCAAGATAACCAGTCCAAAATCCAATATCATGCCCGTTGTTATTGCAGCTGTCCCGCAAGCACTCCTGCGCAAAGCCTTTTAATTTTGCATAAGTTTCGTTCATTTTGTTTGCCTCCTTTTTCTATGTTATACATCGTTATCACCCGTTTTCAGTTCCGTACCGCAAATAGGACAATAGTCAAATCCTATCTTAGCCGAGAGATTTGTCCCATACGCAATATTCGGTTCATAACCGCAGAAGTGGCAATAAATATTTTCATACGGCTCGTCCTGAATGTAGTAATAATATTCGCCTACACCTCCGTGCTCTCGGTCGTCCTCGTATTGTTTATAGACCTCATATACTGCTTTTTGCAGATTGTCAAAATATGAAATCCAGTGACGCTCACCTGTTATACAGTGTTTTGACCATACACTGTATCGTTCATACTGTTTCATTAGTTGTCTCTCCTTATGAATATGTCCCTATCACGATCGCGATGGAAAAGATAATAAACATTCCTACAGTCGCTGAAATAATAACAAGCAAGAATTTGACGAAGTCTTTCATTCCGCTTTCTCCCCTGTTATCAACTCTGAGTACGGAAGCGTCTTAATCCATTCGCAAAACTCAACCCACTCGTCGAGCTTATGGTTCTTACGGGCGTGATACATATTGGTAAGTACTTCGTAGTTCAGCAAGTAAGTTCGACGCTGATTGTAGCTGCTTGGCAAAAGCTGTATCATCTCATACCAATACTTCTTATATTTAGTTTTGAGATACAAGTCACGGTAATTGTTTAAGACTTCAATAATCCATTCCATAATACAAAGAGGGGTATTAAAATACTCGTCATTGTAAGCCACGAGATTTTTTCTATCATACCAGTCGTCGTCCAAATGCTCGTGACTGAAATCATCAAGTGTAAACTCTTTCGCATGAATCTTGTGCATGGTTGAACATGAGTTTGCAACGGTGCCCACCTTGTAAGTGTCGAATTCCTTGTACCAGTACAGAGGAGCTGTTATATCGACATACACCGTAATCATTCTCATAAACTTTCTATGATCCGTACCGGCAGAGCGAAGACGAGTCATAAGGTCAAAATCGTTGTTGCCGAGAAACATACGCGGTTTGGTATATTTCGGATAGTCTCCGCGAGCAATATCAACACTCGTTGTTACATCAACATACGAGAAACATGCGCTATCACTCTTATCCCAAGAGTTCATAGGGTTACGCATCCCTCTAATAATCGCCTCCCACTGTTCAGGAGACGGGGTTATAACATTTTCAATCATTATCATAATAGTCGTCACTCCTTCCTACGCGGCATTCGCTAATCCATGTCCAGAAAAACCGTCCGTTATCATCGACGAGTAAAAAACGCGAGTTTTTCTTGTCAACGGCGTATACCGGGGAATCCTGCCATCGCCCGGCATCGTCCTTGTAATTAACCTCAAACATAATTCTTCATCTCCTGTATCTTGTTACGCTGTTCACGATGCACTCGACTTCATACCCCGACAACGGAGGTCTACAAGCCTGCGCATTTGCTTTCTGTAATTCTTGATGTATCTGTTCTTTTGAATATCCCTGGGAATGCATTTGCCCGGCAAGGGAAGTAAGACTTATATTTCGCATTCCTGCGGGAATCTCGGGATATCGAGGGGTGATACTGATTTTCCCCTCGACTTGAATCTCGTACTTTGGAGTGTAAATACGATTGTTGGAGTTCCTGATACTTTCTCCGTCTTTCGGAGTATCCTTGAAATATTTATCAACGATGTAATCGATGCCTTGCTGATTTTCTATAATCATCGGATATATCAGCTTTTTCCCGGTCGTGATAAAGTATCGAGAACCCCTGTAAATCTCCACTCCTGCGCCATTGTTTTTGCCCTTAAACGGTAACGAACCTTTGACAAATATATGTACGCCACGCCCGCTCCGAGACAGTTCAGTGTATGACTGGCAGTGACGGATACAATCAAGACTCAAATCAGACAAAAAGCCGTCTGCATCAAACCCTGCATCAATATCAATTCCGACTATCCCGTTATCTGCAAAAACAAATCCTATATGGTCATACACACCGTCGTTGACGGCTCTCACAGCTTCGTCAAAAGTGCTCCATGTTTCGGGTGCTGTAGAGGACGCTGCTTTTCTCGCTTTCGCCTGCATCGGTATTTTTGAATTGTTCCATACACAGACCCATTGCGGAAGTTCTGTGATTTCAGGAGGGAGATCGTCGTATCTCATGGCTTATTCCTCAGTATCATTCTCGTCGGCGAACCAATACTCGCCCACTCGTATCGTAAAGCCGGGGAAAGTTTTGGTATCAGTGGTTGATTTGTTTTCTTTAATGATTTTTTCGGCTTTATGTGCGGGCATTGAATGTTTGACATAGTCGTTACCCGCTCTCGTGATGAAGTCTACGGTTCCGTTCGCGTTGATTTTGAGTTTGCTCATTTGCACATCTCCTTTACCAAGTTACATTTCCGAAGGCTTTGTTGATTTTTTTGATGCTCTGATTAAGTTTCTCGAAGGCTTTCGCTTCTTTCTGCCTGAAGGGAAGGTCGACCAGGTCGGGCTTTTCCACCTGTGTCCAGAGAGCACCGAAAATATTCCATATAAACGCTCGATCATGTCTTTCATCCGTATCACCTCTGAGGAATTTGAGATAATGCCTTACCGCGCTGTCAATGTAGCTGTGCATCGGGATTCCTTTTTCCCAGTTTCTCTCTGAATACTTGAGAGCACCTTCTTCATAGTGCTTTGAGACTTCGAGAATCAGCGTAGGAAGGTCTGTGTTGAGCTTTTCGGCAAATTTATCGACCGCCTCTATAAGCTGCCCTGAATCGCCGTGTTTGACGAAATAATCGATATGTCTGATAATCTCGTCGTTCCCGAGGATTCGAGAGACCACACCGAGGGGAAGAAGGTCGCAGCGACCTTTCCCCTCCTTGATGTCTCTCACTGCCCCGGTCTCGAACTCTATTCTGTTGCCGCTGTCCGAAATAGGCATGATAACCCTCCTTATCCGAGCAGATCGTCAAGACTCGGCAGTTTGCTTGAGTTAGTTTTTACGGGTGCAGAAGCCGAAGCTTCAAACCCGGTCGCCGGACGCTTGTCATTGAGACGTATGAAGGTCATCGTCTTTCCGGGTTCATCTCTCTTCTCAACTTTTTCGTGCGTAACATCGCACTCTACATAGTGACCGACCAGCGCAACCGGGTCTATATCATCTCCGAGCGCGGTTCCGTCCATTGCCTGGCGGACAAAGTAGGAAAAGGCGTTATATGCGCCTGTATTCTCTCCGCCGTCCTTAGTCTTGAACGAATACCTTTCAACATGTTTAGAGCCATCCTTGGTTTCCATTGTTACTTCAAGCTTTCCGAACTTGTCCTTATAGTCAACATTGACTATCTTGAACACATGAGTTCCCTCGGGGATGAGTGAGAAGCCGTTAGTGAGTGTTATTCTTGCCATTAGTGATTTCCTCCGTTGTTTGTATTTTTGATTATATTTGCGATCATCACGATTATAAAAAGCGTCATTTCAGCGAACAGGGTTGTCAGCACACCGAGCACAAAAGGATTGATGAACATCGTAGACCCCCTTATATTCTCGTCGTAGTCAGCCGATAGCTTGTCTCTGCTGTTGAATATTTATCGAGCAGTCCATCGGCAGCCAAGTCAATTTTGTTAATCTTCGTCGAGGTTGTTTTGCTGATATCCCACGAATAGTGACCGCCCTTGAGAGATACTTTTTTATCCCCGTCTCGAAACTGCCCCTGACCGTATTCCTTTACTATGTCCGAGATTGTTTTAAGCCTCTTAATCAGCGGAGTCAGAGGTTCGGAAAGCTTGTCTATCTGCTCTTTTAGGGCTTCACCCTCTTTGATGAGAGCATCAATGTCCGTCTCCGGGGATAAAGTGTTTGTTCTGAGTTCCTTGAGTATATCGGCATCAGCCGTTTCGTCGTATTCGGGAGATATTCCTGAGAGGACGTGATTTTTCCACCAACCTTCCGCGACTTTTATGTAGTCCTCGAAATCAGGGTATCTCTCGCTGATTTTGAAAGGGACAACAATAGTATTCGTGGCACTCGGCACAAATGCTTCAGGGTGTTTATAATCCTTATCCTCGAGGAAAGAAGCAACCATTATCACCTGATCTACGCCAAGTAAATAGGCGTATAGCGCAGCCTGTAAAGCGTAGTATTCGGGGATATCGTCAGCCCAGTCTTCGCTTCGTTTTGTGGTTTTCATCTCGAGCACCGATTCGAGTTTTCCGTCCTTATCGTAGTTCAGATAGTCCCACATTCCGCCGAATATCGGTTCATCATGGAAGAAATCTCCGCGAGTGACCTTGAAGTAATTATCACCGAACTTGTCTGTGGGAGTAACGAGGTTCGGCATATAGTAGCTTTGCTTCATATACTCAGCCTGCTTAGGCTCTATAGCCTTACCTGCAATCGTATAGATGGTATCCTCGAAGGGCTCTTCGTATGTTCGGGTGATCTCGCACCAAGTTTTAAACGGGGTATTCCATTTGTTCAGCCCCATTATTGCTGCGAAGCGAGTACCTGTGATTTTTTTCGGTCGCTTGGGGATATCAACTTTGATTTTGTTCCCATTAATCCACTCCATAGGTAGCCTTCCTTTCGTTGTCAATCGAAGCTATACAGTCAGCGATACGATTTAATACTTCTGGTGATATATCCGGGATTTCATCTTCAATCTGCTCGTATATGTTAGTCAGACACTCGTAATAATCATTGAGCGGAAGGTATCTTTTGAGAGTCACCGTGCCGTCTCTGTCTATCGAGAACTCGACTTCGGTGTAGGGCGTGAAGTTTGCTGCTCTGATGATGCTTTTCGGCACTTTGAGAAGTCCGTCAGCATCTACGCCTGTAATTACCTTGTCCATAATTAACCTCCACATTTTTCAATCATTTCACCGATTCCGGTGATGAGCTTTTCGCACGCTGATTTTGTGATATCCTTGAAGCCGTTAGTTTTCAAGGCAACTTCCTGAATGAACTCTTCCTGATCGGGCGCAACCTCTCTAAGCTTCTTGAGAGCATCCTTGAGAGCCTTAATCTGAAGCTCATCTGCATTACCGTTAGCTCCGGTGAGAGTTTCTTTTATCTTCGCCCTCTCTTCTGTAGATGCAGGTGCTTTTTTCGGCTCGGAAGCGTGAGGTACTGTCGGAGTTACGCCAACCTGCGGGTCAAGTTCGTCGGGCTGAGTGATGTCAAGAATGAGGTAATACAGGTATCGTCTCATGTAGGTGATTCCTGCACCCGTCGCCTGAACCTCATTCATTCTGAATTTCGCGGGTTCTTTGATATTTTCGGCGGGAAATGACACGTCGATGTGATGTTCAGGATTGTCCACGTCGATGAGCCTACCGAGCGCCTGCCCGTCAACAAATGTCGTTATGAAAACGCAGTGATATTTTGCAAAAATCTCTGTCGCCGGGGGAACGATATCAGAGAGTTCATAGTAGGTAAACTCTGCATGATTATTCACTCCCGACTGCTGAACCTTCAGGTTTGCGAAGTCTGCCCTTGCTGCAAGCAGTCTTACATAGAGATTCGCACCGATAACTTCGTTCGGAGTTTCTGTCTTTTTAGCTGGCATGATTTGATTCCTCCAATATATTTAATATTTCTTTTTTAAGTGAATTAACCTTCCGGGTATCACGATTTCGGGGCTTGATTCCGAGAAAATCGTTGACATACTTTTTGGCTATTTGTATGTACCAGTTTTTGTCGATATCCTCTATCGCGGCTTCATTATCGTTGTCAATGAGGCAATGTGCAGGCAGCCCTCCGATTTTCGCATTTCTCCCGGTTTCTTTGTGAGTTTTCATCAGCGTGCCGAGTCGTGAATCCTTTGAGGCATATACTCTGTTACATCGTTGAGTTTGAACTTCTTGAGGATTATTCAGAGGATTTATAATCTGAAACACCCTCGAATATTTGCCTGAAGCTTTTGCCACAATCTGAAAAGCGAGGGGGTCGGCACAGTGGTTTATAGTCTCTTCGACGGGCACATCTTTCGCAAAATAATCAACGAGTGCTTTCGCAACTATGGTCATGTTGTTATTGATGTTAAATGCGCCTGCTGATGCTATTCCTCTGACGAGCAAACCGCCTTTGACTTTCAAATTCCCATCACAGGCTATCTCGATGTAGTTGTTTACATCCTTCTGAATGATTTCTTTGATAACATCTTCTTCGAGCTCAAAACCTGTTCTGTCCTGCCATTCTTTACAGATTTCTGTATATTGATGCATTTCGAAACAATCGAGAGAGACCATAATACCGTCTGTGTTGAGCTGTATTATTCTCAAGGTGGAGCAGTCCGTGTAGAGATGATTTGCGAGTTCTAACAATCTCAACTGCCCGGTGATACAAACCGAACGCCCCATGAGAGGGTCATATAAGTCGTTGTACCGATTGAGCATCGCGCCATAGGTAGTGTTTGCAACAAGCTTCAAAGCGTTTGCTGTGGCTTTATCTCCGGACTTTTTAGCAGCCATTCGGCGTTCAAGCATTTCTTCATATATTTTGGGGTTTGGAATAGCTCTTGAGGTATACCCTTCAATCGTCATTAAATGCGGATAGTAACTGCCCGCATCCTGATTTCGAATCCTTCGAGTTCCCTCTTCCCTTTCTCGGTATGTCGGTATGGCTCCGTGTATCCCACCGAATCCTAACGTACATTGACAGTCACCTATCATCAGATTGAGTTTGGACGAAAACAATTCTTCGTCGGGGATGGATTTATCTTGTATACGCTCGAAAAACTTTACCGCTTCTGCCGGAACATATTCCCAAAGAATGTTGTCCGGGAAATTATATTCCCGCTCGTCGTTATGCGTTTGTGGGTTAGCATCGAGGTATGCAGCTGTCAGCTTCGCATTCGTCATATACAGGGCTTTTTCATCAGGTATACCCTTTGCTCTACCGAGGAACAGCTTGTTTTTCAGATAGCTTTTTCGCAGCTTGTACAGCTCTTCGGTTGCGTCGACATCGTGAACACAGTACATCACCGTTTCGTCAATTTCATAGTCAGTAAGAGCACGATCGAGGTTGAAATCCACTTCTGATTCTTGTATATCCATACCGAGATGAGCTTCTATTGCCTTTAGGGACAAGCCTACCTGACAGTCATCAAACACATCGAACTGATTGAAAAAGTAACGATTTTCTCGCATCAGCGGATGTTCCCAACCATTTCCGCCACCAATTATATAGTCGTTGAGCTCTTTGATATCTTCGGGCGAAGCCTCGGCAAGAGCCGCTTTCAGAATGAATTGATCGTAGTGCTTGTTATTGAAACCACAGAGCAGAACATCATCGTCTCGCATGAACTCCTGAAGCGTCTCGGGGTCATTATGAATGATTGTATAGATTCCCGTTTCGGCGGACTTAAACACGAAAAGCCAGTCGTGCGCAAAAACCTCGCAGTCGAAAAAATAAATCATTGTGCACCTCCGTCCGCGAATAAGCATCCGTTTTTGCGATAGATACCTACTCGCGACTTGAACGCCCGCTCGAAGTATCTTCCGTTGTCGACAAAGTCGATGCATATCGGGTCTTTCTTACCCTCATGCGTTCGAGCGACACGCCCTATTGCCTGCGTCACCACAGCATAATCCTTTTGCGGCAAAGTCATGTAAAGCACTTCGAGACACGGTATGTCGAGTCCCTCTTTAGCCAAGGAAAAAGTCGCAAACAAATATTTTTTCTTGCCGTTTCGCATATCTTCTATAGCTTGCTCGCGTTCCGCTTTACCTCTTTTTGAAGTCATCTTCCCGGAAATCATAACGGATTGTTTCTGTATTTCGGGCGGAAGCGCCGATATCAATGTTTTCAGATGTTCGAGCCTTTCCGAAAGAATCAACCCCGGACGGTCTCGATATACCGAAATAGTTCGTACTATTGTGTCGTTTCGGGCACTGTCGGTGCAGAGGTGATTTATCATTTTCGCATACGCTATGGTGCCGTCAGGGTTCAGACAGTCAAGAGATATTCCGCTCGTTGTGTTTACCGTGCGAACAGTGACGGGCATTGTTTTTTCGGCAACAGCTTCATCAGGCACTGTATAAGCGACATGACCAAGAAGCGCGTATGTTGCCTCAATCATTCCGTCGGCTCTGTGTACGGTCGCTGAAAGCCCGAATTTATGCCGTGCGGCGATATGATTCAAGACCTTATAAAATTGAGTCATGGTTGTGGGGCTTCCGGCTACTCGGTGACATTCATCGACTATCACAACATCCCAGCAGTCCTTGTATCGGTCGAGATCGAGTTTAGCCATCGTCTGAACCGTCGCAAAGGTTATCCCCTTGCCTATCTCGACTTTTCCGCCCGTGATTGTACCGATGAGTTCTTCATCGATATATTGCTCGGCTCGCGCCTTACTCTGATTTAACAGGTCAAGCGTATGTGTGAGCCACAACACAGGTCGATGATATCTTTTAGCAAGTGCTATTCCTATCTGTGTTTTACCGCTCCCGGCTTTGCTCCGGAGTATCCCATACTGACTCTCTATCAGCTTGTCAACGGCTTCCGACTGATAGTCGTACAGGGGTACAGGCTTGCCGCCGAAGTCGATATTTTTATTGCATCGGAACTCGGCATCAAGACTTAGCGATTCACCGTCTACGACCATATCTGAAAACACGCTTCGTGTGCCGTATGGGAGAATTAGGTCATCCCCATCTTTTTCGTAAAGAGCCAAAGTTTTGGGAGTATCTCCTATCCAGAATCCCATTCGCGCTTTTTTAGCATATACGGGATTTTTAATGGTCAATGTGTTTTTGCACAGCTGAACAATTTCAGCGGTCGGATCAGATACTCGAATGGTGCTACCAATACTCAAGTGCATGATCTCACCCAATCTTCCAACTTAATTCCCCAGGAATCGAGTTCAGTTTTGTGGAGTGAGGATTTGACACGAGAAAGAACCATCAGTGTGGTGTGAGGAATCATATAGATATTTCCCTCAATCAGAATTGCGAACCATGCTCTGCCGTTTCCAAAGCTTCTCCAAAGCTCCATCGCGAGATTCTGATTATCTTCGATTCTCCCGAGCCTGAATGAATCTCCGGAGCAAACTTTGCAGTCTATCAGATAAGCCGTGCCGTTTCTGACGGCAATTACATCAGCGGGCTGACCGTCGCGGTTCTGTGCGAAGTTATGTACCCAGAACCCCTTGCTAAAGAGCATCTCGCAGAATGAACGCTCAAAGGCGTTTCCGGCTTGTTTGTTTGAATGTTTCATTGTTTTACCTCTTCATTTGAATTTAGGACAAGTTGCCATTTTGTGTTTTGCATCTCTTACAGGTTTTCCGTGTTTCGGAAATCTCGTCCGAAGCAAATCGTACTCAAGTGACTGCTGCTTGTGAATTTCCTTGAGAAGCTCTTGTCGAGTTGAAAACCATTCAAGGTATACCGTGCAGGTCGCATGACATTTGATAGCACGGTTCTCGCATTGGTGACAGGGGTTGATTGGCACAGTTCATCACCCCGCTTTCTAACCGCGCAGGCGTATTCATATTTCTACCAACCATTGCGATTTCTCTCCCTTTTCTTTTTGAGATGATACGCGCAATAGTCCTCGGAAGCCGGAATCTCGCGGAAGCATTCTGTTTCATAGGTATAAGCGCAGCATTTTCCGTCCCATCCGTTACCCGGACGGTAGATATCGCGAAGCCAATAGCAAGTTTTGCAGATATTTTTCCTGTGCCATTCTTGCGGCTTCGACATATCAGCGGTTTTTTCGGGTCTCTCCATTACGTTTGCTCCTATTGGCTTTGAGTTTGGCTCGGGCTCTGTCCTCGAAGGTTATGAGCTTGTCCTCATGCCAAAATCCATAGATGATAAGTACGACGACGGCGATCTCAAATACCGTTTGGATTGCGAATTTCAATGTCATAGTTATACCTCCCTCTCTTTCAGCTCACCGCACTCGTCCACTCGATGGAACTGGTTCGCGAAACCGAGAATAGAATTGCGCATTTTGATATAATCTGCGTCATCGCACTGCATTGAACACAGATGATACGCGAGCTGGCAAGCAAGCCTCTTATCGGCTTTGAGGTGCAGGCTACCGCACCACAGCGGATAACAAGAATAATCGAGGTTTGCGCCCCTGAGGTTTGCGCCCCTGAGGTCTGCGTCGCTGAGGTTTGCGCCCCTGAGGTCTGCGTCGCTGAGGTCTGCGCTCCTGAGGTCTGCGCTCCTGAGGTCTGCGTCGCTGAGGTCTGCGCCCCTGAGGTTTGCGCCCCTGAGGTCTGCGCTCCTGAGGTCTGCGTCGCTGAGGTCTGCGTCGCTGAGGTCTGCGCCCCTGAGGTTTGCGCCCCTGAGGTCTGCGTCGCTGAGGTCTGCGTCGCTGAGGTCTGCGTCGCTGAGGTCTGCGCTCCTGAGGTTTGCGCCCCTGAGGTCTGCGCTCCTGAGGTTTGCGCCCCTGAGGTCTGCGCCCCTGAGGTCTGCGTCGCTGAGGTCTGCGCTCCTGAGGTTTGCGCTCCTGAGGTTTGCGCCCCTGAGGTCTGCGTCGCTGAGGTCTGCGTCGCTGAGGTCTGCGTCGCTGAGGTCATAATCTAAGATTGCTTTTTTACAGCCATCCTTCAAAAGTTGCAGCACTGCCGCACGGTCAAACTGCTTTTGATGACCTATAACCTCAAACTTTTCCGGATCTACGGTATATACGCCGGTTTCGTCGTCGTCGTGGTCTAACACTCGCACCACTATGCTTCCACCGCGGATATCAGTAACTACGCCTCGCGTCATTTTCGTGTTTGTAATAATGTAGTCAGCTGTTATGCCTTTTACAAAATCGCCTATTTTAATATCCATAACTCTTCCTTTCAGCCTGCCTGTCCGTCATCCTCCGGAAGCTTGCGGGATTGGAGATGAACAATGAATGAAAATAAAGAAAGGATTGTAGTGAGTGACCTCCGGGAGATGAGGCACAGGCAGACAATGATTGTTATTTAACTAGGGTCTATCCCCGTGTATTCTTTGAACTCTTTCGGGTTGATGTAGTAGGTGTAACGATTACCGTTCATCTTCATCGCGGTTCCTATCGGGAGTCGCCCGCGCTGCAAGCCGATTCTGACGAACATCTCACTCACACCCATAAGCCTTGCGGCATCTTTGACTGTGATTCTTTTCATGATTCTCACCTCACGAAGAGAACGCCTTGAGAAAACGCTCTTTACCTTTAACAGTTATGAGCAGCTGAACACCCGTCCACCCGGTTTTGTCATTGAATGTCTCCTTAACGCTGAACAGCCCTGAATCAACATATTCGGCATAAGGCATCAGCTTACCGCGCGTGTCGCGGTAAATGTACTTGTGGCTCACAAGCCACTTTACGAAGTCGTTCTGCTTTATTCCGAAAAGCTTTGCGGTCTCTCTGATTCCCGTAAGACTCTCGCGGTCGCACAGACCGTCAAAATATTCCGCTTTTGGCTGCATAATGGCGTTCTGAACCGAGAGGTTAGCGTTTATAGCCTTGAATCTTTCAAGCCTCTCTTCGGCCATTCTGAGGGCTCTTGACATCACCGCTTCGGGCGAGTTCCACTCTCTTTCAAGCTGCAAGAAATACTGTCTCGCCTGCTTACCTTTCTCGTTGCGCTGAAGCATACAGATCTCTTTTGCCATGTCGATGGTGAGCTGTGCATCGTCTACTGTTCTTGATACAGTTCTCGAACCTTCGATCTGAACCCGCTCATTTTTGAGCAGGTTGAAATCCTCACCCGCTGCAAAACCGTATTCGCACATTCTCGGGAACCAATCCTTGTAGGCGGTTTTAACTTCAAGAAATTCGTGCAGGTCTCTCGCTAAGACCGTCGGTCTGTCGCTGTCATAGTTGATTTTGATTAATTCGTTCATTTACAAAGCTCCTTTATATTGACTTTTAGTCTTGAAATTTATATACTAAAAACAAAAAATGTAGAGGTGTGTCATGCGAGTTTCTAAAACAACTGATGTTACTCTCCCGGCATCTGCTTCCTGGAGAATCGAAAAATTTTCATTGCTTGAACTTTTTAAGACTATCGAGAATGAGTACACCGCACTGATTCCGGCATCGGAGAATTACCGAACTACCGTAGTCGTCTGTCGCGACATAAGCGACGAGACAAGATACTCTTTAGAGGAATTTAAGAAACACTTTTCAGACAGTACGCCTTTTAAGTCTATAACTCTTCTGTGTACCAACGCTCTCGAAGAGTCCGCGTACCTTTATCTTGATACCGAAAGCATTCTGTATAAGACTCCGTATCAGTGCTACATTTCAATTTCTTCCTCGAGTCTCACAGAAGCAGAAGCAGAAGATTTTTTAAAGAAGATGACAGCATTTGCTATTCCGTTTTTATCGGAAACAAACGCAGCGCAGAGCATCGAAGATTCCCGCATCCAACAGGCACCTGCTTCAAAGACTCAAGAGGAATCATGCAGTGGTGATGATGACAACGCAAACCACGATCACCCAAACAGCAAGCGCCACAAGAAACGAACGGCTTTCTGGAATTCGGCTGATAAAGTCGATCGGATTATTGGAATTATAGTCGGTGTTCTTGCGATTCTCTCTTTTTTTCACAGTTGCACGCAACACAATGATAATTTGAAAAACCAAACATCCAGTGTTAATAGCGAAGCAGATTTTACCTAACACCATATAGTCACACCCCCCTCTTTCGACTTCCGGGCGAGTAGTTGCAGCTGCTCGCTCAGAAGTTTTTTTATTCGCTTCTCAAACCTTGTTATGGTCATCTCCTTTCTTATTGCATTAATTTCATTTTCTTGCCATTCACCTGTTGTAGCGAAGAGTGCTTGTGTCAAGCGCATAACTCTCCTTTTGTTGCGTAATGCAACTGATTAAGCAAAAAAATATGTACCAAAGTCTAACGCTGATATTCCGAGTGTTTCCGCTATTTTATTTGCCTCGTTCAACGTCAGCTGTCTATTGTTGTTGATTTTCAAACAACAAGTTGCTTGTGTTATGCCTAAAATATCAGCCAGGTCTCTCTGAGTTACATTTTTTTCTCGCATAAGTCCCTTGAGTTTCTGAGAGTTTATCATTATTCTCATCTCCTTTCTGTTGCGTTTTGCAACTATAATTCTATCACAATTATTGCCATTGTCAATAGCAAAATGCAACTTTTTTTATATTTTTTTTGCTTTGCTATTGCATTTTGCAATTTTTGTGCTATACTCTTCTTGAAGGTAGGAGGTAAAGGATATGAATGACAACAAACTTATAGGCGCCAGAATAAAAAAGCGCAGAGAAGAATTAGGACTCACACAAGAAGACTTAGGGAATCAACTTTTCATGAACAAATCGACCATTCAGCGATACGAGACGGGAAAAGTTGAGAAAATAAAGATTCCCGTCATTCACGCCCTGGCTAAAGCACTGAACGTTGATCCTAATTGGCTTGCCTTAAAAACTGACGAAATGGGAATGTTTGACTCTGGTAGAGAATGGTATAAAAGAGATATTGGCAATTATTCATCTGATGAACTTCCAGATAACATCATCCCTCTGCCAAAAACGAAAAAAATTCCCCTGCTCGGTACGATAGCCTGCGGGGAACCCATCCTTGCAATTGAAAACATTGATAAGTATATAGAAATGCCGGAATCTGTAGGCGGCACATTTGCTTTGAAATGTAAAGGCGACAGTATGATAAACGCCCACATATTTGACGGTGACGTTGTATACATCAGAGAGCAGCCTGATGTAGAAAACGGCGAAATCGCTGCAGTTTTAATCGGGGACGAAGCAACGCTAAAGCGCGTTTATAAATATCCCTCAAAAGTTGTTCTTCGTCCTGAGAATCCGCTATATAACGACATTACGTATGCCGAAGAGGAAATGAACGATGTACGCATACTCGGAAAAGCAGTCGCCCATCTGAGCGCGGTTAGATAAGGAGCAAAGTACAAATAAATAAAAAAAAAGAACCCCCGGTGCGGGAACACCGAGGGCTCGCATACCAAAACACGCCTACCAAAGAGTGAGTTGATATATTTAATAGTATATCACCCCGCTCTGTTAATGGCAAGTAAAATAACAGAAAGCGGGTATTTTTATGCGTTTACCTAATGGATATGGTTCAGTATATAAATTATCAGGAAACAGACGAAAGCCTTATATCGCTCGCCGAACTATCGGGTGGGATGATGACGGAAAACAGCTATATGCAAACATCGGATATTATCGAACAAGAGCAGAAGCCTTGCAAGCCCTCGCCGCATTTAATGATAATCCATATGATTTGCAGCTTTCAAAGGTAACATTTTCCGAGATATACGAGCGTTGGTGGAATGACACATTCGATGATGAATCGAACCGCTCAACCACGAGAAATTACAGTGCGGCTTATAAACACTGTTCCTCTCTCTATGATATGCATATGTCAGACATACGCCCGTCTCATATGCAGGATATTATAGATTCCTGTACTGCCGGATATCAAATGCAGAAAAGAATCCGAATACTGTTCAATCAATTATATCGTTGGTGTATAAGTCATGATGCTATAAAAAAGAACTACGCAGAGCAAGTGAAAATTACCGCTAAAGAAGAGCCTAAACCGAGGGCGGCATTTTCAACAGATGAAGTCGCTTTATTATGGAGTTGGGTAGATAAGCATGAATACATCTCAATGATACTCATACTCATATATTCGGGAGTCAGAATTTCCGAACTGCTCGATCTCAAAAAAGAAGATGTTCATCTTGATGAGCAGTGGTTCAATGTGAGACATTCCAAAACCGAAGCAGGTGTAAGAGCCGTGCCTATTGCCGATAAGGTTCTCCCCTTTTGGCGCAACTTCATGGAAAAATCAAAAAGCCCCTATGCCGTATGCACAGAGGACGGTAAGAAGCTAAACTACGACAACTTTGTCAGAGCTTATTGGTTTCCGCTGATGAGCGAGTTGAACATGAAACACACTCCGCACGAAACACGGCATACATTCATTTCTCTCATGGTTGCCGCGAACGCAAATCAGACAATTCTCAAGAAAATCGTCGGTCACAAGTCTATAATGAATATCACTGAAAAAGTTTATACCCATGTGGAGATTCAGACCTTACTCAGAGAGGTAAATCTGATTTGATTTTGTTAGTTGCGTGTTAGTTGTTTGTTAGTTGTAGAGTCAAAAACAGCCCGTTTTTGAGCACTTTAAAATGAATACAACCCTTGAAAACATTGAGTTTCAAGGGTTGTAGTGTTATGGTGCGGATAACACTAATTCCTTGGAAAATAAGGCTTTTGGGCTTGTTTTGTTAGTTGTGTGTAAGTTGTTAAAAACTTTTCAAACCGCGCCAAACCATCTCGACTCAGTTTGATATTATATTCACAAAGACCGTGCAAGTCAATATTTTATATTTTATTTTCTCTTGCAATTTTTTAAAATCGTGCTATAATGCACCTAAAGAGCCTCCGGCTCTATTCCCTATTTCCTGTGGCTCTCGGCTATCATACCGAGGGCTGCGTACTTTATAAAGCAGAAAACCGGGCAGAGGAAAATCCCCTGCCCGGTTGTGTTTTAAATCGCTCCGAAGAGCTTGAGAATCTGTACGACCGCCCAGGCTCCGTAAAGTCCGAGCATGTTCATGAGGTTGAAAAGAATTGCTGTTATCATATGTCATGCCTCCTCATTCTCATATATTATGTCGAGCCCATAAGCTACGGCTGCTTCGTGCTCTATCTTGCAGCCGCGCGCATTTTCCCAACCTTCGCAAAAAAATGCTGCATGACAAAGCGACATATTTTCAAGAGATTTTGCCAAAAAGCAAAGCGGTATATTTTCTACTCCGCGCTGCTTCATTTGAGCATCCCACTCGTCAGTAAACAAGGTGTTTACGACTTCATAGCCTTAAGTGCCCTTATGGCATGCTCTCTCGTCACCTTTATTTCCGCTTCGGTTTTTCCGCGCATTGGCTGTGACAACATTGCTTTTTTCATTTTGCAACCTCCTCAAGGCTCGCCACCGCTACCCACGACGATATGTCGCTGAGCAGTGCTTCTTTTACGCCTTTGTTTGTCTGTATCTTTGATACCTTGTGTTTTGTCGGTGCAAGCTGAGCAGAGGGAACAAGCTTTCCTCTCGTGCCGCTCAAGCCTCCGTAAACTGCGCCCTTTTTGATAGTAACCGTGCTGCCGACGGCGATTCCTTTTTTAGAAGCCGATACGACGGTTATATCCTTGAGATATACCCAGCTGCTGATTTCTCTCAGCAGTGCCTTATTGTCCTGTATCTTGCTCACGGTATGTTTGCGCAGCTTTACCCATGCAGGAATGCGCTGCCCGGTTGCGTAGATACTGCCGGTTATTTTCACTTTATCACCGACAGCAATTTTCGATGTTGCCGTCGGTTTCTTCTGCGAAGCACTCGCACTCGCGTAGGTTATCCACGGGCACTTTCCCCAATGCACCCACGGTCGACTGTGCAGAGCCGTTCTCACAACGCCTCCGCCGCAGCTCACGGTGCATTCTATTACATATCCGTTGCCTTCATAGATCCCGACATGGCCGTCCATGAACACGAGAATGCCGGGTATTTCGGGGAGTTTGCCTATGTTGCCGTGCTCAACGCACCTTGAAAGCATACCGTTAGCAGACACATCCTGCGCGGCATTATATTTAGGCGCCGCCGTGTTGCCGTCGCTCCACAGATAGCCTTTAATGAGTCCGACACAGTCATGCACGCGCTTGCCGATATCTTTCTTGCACGCCGCATATCTGGCGCTTGTATAAAAAGACGGATACTGCTTGCGCTTCGAGTCAAGCAGCGTCTGTGTGCCGACCTGCCCAAATGTGCCGTACCAATACGGATTGCCGATGTTCGCTTTTGCGTATGCCACGAGCCCTGTATTAGTCTTTGCCATTTTCAGCACCCTCCTTTTTCTTAAGCTGCTTATTGATTTCCGCAACCGCCGCTTCGATAAGCATGTCCATCTCGATATCAGATATTGATATGCCTTTCTCATTGAGCATTTCAACTATGTTCTCTTTGACCTTGGCGAGTTTTTCCTCGCCGTGTAAATCCTTGTACAGCTGTTCTGCTGCATTCACGCACGTCTTTACTACTGCTTCCTTAGTTTTGTCTGTGGTAAATTTTGCGATAATTTTCTTTACCGCGATACCGACGAAACCGAGGATAGCCGTCAAAACGGTGTAAACCAGTGTCATACCGTACTCCGACCAGAATTCTGCAAACATGATAAATGACCTCCATATTTTTATTTTTTATAAAGCTGCTGTTCGATCGTATCGATCCTGTGGTGCGCCTGTTTGGCGGACGATTCGACAGAACTCAGCCGTTCGACTACCTTTCCTATCTGGTCATCCTGCTTTTCCTGCTTTCTTTTGATGTCGTCGACTCCGCTTTTGATGTAGCCAAGCTCCGTTAAAACGACACCATCTTTTTTGCCCTCATCTTTGTTATCGCTCCTACCGTTACGCTTATAGGCGATATAGCCAAAGATTATTGCGCATATAGTCCCGCACGCACTAAGAATCGTCAAGAAGATGTTTACACCGCTCATGTAGTCACCTCCTCGAAGTAAATGCCCACAAGCTGCGACGGCAGATAGTGCATGACCGTG
>ERZ1026898.711-NODE-711-length-18570-cov-98.592817_pt1 | contig 18570 bp, 18 predicted proteins | sample MGYA00380178_ERZ1026898 | MGnify/ENA primary metagenome ERZ1026898 (study PRJEB33269, sample SAMEA4719814) | human gut metagenome | biome: human-associated habitat; feature: organic feature; material: feces | place: Cameroon | collected 2013-10 ... | reverse complement strand
TGTCATGGATAACCAAAACGCAATTAAAAGCTCAAAAAAATTCTCTCTTAGAGAATGGGTGTAAAATCACATTTATTTTTCTTATTTTTCAATAAGTTATTTTTGTTAGCACGTTCTCAAAAATTGAACAGTTTTTTAAACACGTCGCTCACACTTTGATTTTAATATATTTTGTTCTTTTTATGTAACTTATCATAATTTTTTTTGTTGTTACCGTTATTATCATGCCCAAAATCATCGCTCAAGCAAAGGTTGCTGCATTAAAAGCACTTATCAAAGCAAGAATCAAAGCAAATAAAGAAGACAAGGAAAAAGGGAAAAAAGTACGTTCCTTAATACGTTCTCTCGGTGGGGGTAATGGTCTTGTTGTAAGAATTACAAGTAACACTGCTTACTATCAAATCAGGTATTCATGGAAAGGTAAACCAAAATTCTTCACAATCGGAAAAACTGATTTAATATCTTATCCAAACGCTAAAAAGAAATGTTTAGAATATAGAAGAATGGTATTCAACGGACAAGATCCTGCAATAGTAAATAAGCAAAAGAAAATTGAAGAGAAAGCTGTAAATAACCAAAACATAACTAAGCATCCGTTTTGGCAAGTATGTGATGAATACCTTATCTTCAGGGAAGAAAGCGGAGCTTTTAAGCATTCGAGTAAAGGAAAAAGTGACTTTTCAGCTATGATGGTCACCTATGCTTATCCTGTCATTCAAAATAAAGATATTGCAGAAATTACCTCTGATGACATTTTGAAGATACTTCAAGATCCTTACGTAAATAAGCCTGCAATGGCTCAAAAACTAAAATCTCATTTAAAGGGAGTTCTAAATCTTTCTAAAGTTAAAAACTATAGAACAGATGAAAACCCAGTAACATCAGACTCTTTAGAAGTAGTTCTAAAATCGTTAAATCCAAAGAAAAAACAACCATCTCATAATGCTGCTTTAGACTATAGAGAAATTCCAAAGCTTATTAAAGCTTGTTTTGATAAGCATACGGTACCAGCTTATGAGTTGATCTTTTCTATACTTACCGCAAGTAGATCTAAAGCGGTGAGACTCATGAAATGGGCTGAAATCAATTACAAAGACAAATCTTGGACAATCCCTCTTGAAAACGACAAGATCAAAAAAGAGCAGGCAAATAGGACAATCTATCTTTCAAAAGCTGCAATTCAACTTTTGAAATGGATAGACAAACGCTCAGAATATGTATTTGTTTCAAAGTTATGCAAGACTTACACCGATTCAGTTTTCAAATCTGTCATTTATCAGCTAAATGAAGATCACATTAGATTTAATACTCCTATTTTTGTTGATAGATCAATTATCGATCCAAAAACAAAAAAGCCTGCAGTAATCACTCAACATGGAACTGCTAGAGCATCTTTCAAAAGTTGGGCTAGTGCTGATGAAAATGCAAAGAAAAGATACAACGTTGATGCTGTAGAAATGTGTATGCTACACGAGAGAAAAGATCCTCTAAAAGGTGCATACGATAGAACAAAACACGTTTCTGAAAGAAGAAGAATTATGGAAGACTGGGGAAATTACTGCGTTTCTCTTATTTCCGATAAGTTCTGGGATAAGTAACTTCCCATATTCATCTTACCTTTCTAAGTCAGGTGAAGATTTAGCTTTCTTATTTGATGCTGGTTCTTGTGTTTGCGGAGTTTGATCCTGCGATTTATCATTAGAATATTCAAATCCTAAACGAAGAGCTGTTTCTTCAATATTTTTATCAACAAGACACATCATTAGAATTCATTTGGATATACCTTTTTTGCTTCAGATAAATTAAATTTTTGTATTGCCTTAAATCCAGCAGCACATTTTAATGAGAAAGCCAAAAAAGGTTTCATAGGCAACTTTTTTGACATTTCTAGAGCTAAATCATCTTTATTTTGCCTATGTAACATATACATGTTGTCAAGTATTTCGTATCTTTCTTCATCTGTCATTTCAACATCATATTTTTCTCTACAAACGAAATACTCCTTCCAATCTTCTAAAGTCATAGGTGCGCAAAATACGTTCTCACATCTAGGAGGGTTAGGTAATCTATCAGGAATATTCATATATAAGCCTCTTTGTGTTGTTATTTAATTAAAAATAAAGCCTTGCCGTAATAACAAGGCTCATTAAAAACTAGTCAGCTTTTTCTTCTTTCTTCCACTTTTCAAATAGTTCTTGTGGGGCATTTTCACATTTCTTAAGTGCATCTTCATCAATCTTCTTATCTAAGAAGTCCATTTTGCACTTATATGTGTTTTCATCTAATTTTTTAAATTCTTCACTATATCTACCTAACTTCTTAGCCTTGCATTGCTGAATAAATTCATAAGCATTATCAATTCGACCTTTTTTAGCTAGTGCTTCTAGCTCTTCTCTTCCGAAACCACCAGCTACAACTGAAGTCGTGCAATAGTAATTGTTAGGCTCAATCTTCTTTTCACCGCAACCTGATAAAACTACAGTTGAAGCAACTAATGACAAAGCGATTAAAGAGAACTTTTTCATGTTCAAAATTCCTTGTTAACAAAACTAAATTAAATAAGACCAACTATTTCATCAGGTGATATATGTTTTTTTCTTTCAATCAATTCTAATACTAATTCAACTAATCTTGTAGACTTTAGACGATAAATTAAATCAATATTTTCTTGAACTTCTTTTAACTCGTTAAAAATATTGATGATTTCCTGACTGTTCTCTTTTGAAACAATATCAGCTTTGATCATGACTTCTAATGCCCATAAGATCCTGTTTAAAGTTTGGATCTTATCTATAAGAATCATTGATTTTGTAGTAAAGATATTGACTTGCTTAGATGTTAAAGCTGATTTTAATGCTGCTCTTACAGAATCAAGCTCATTACCAGCTTTATATATTTCTCCAAGAATGAAAGCTCTATAAGGATTTAAGGGACTTTCCATAGCAATCACCTCTTGAATGGATTAGAGCTGGATTTTGACTTAAAAGGATTCTTTTTTGTGCTTTTTTTAGTTCCAGAAGTTGCACCATCAGGAAGTTCAATCGTCAGCTTTGATGCTTTCTCTACGAGCTGTAGAGCAAAAGCTTTTTGCTTTTCTTCAAACTGCTTATATGTAATTTTTCCGCTTTCTACAAGTTTTAGCTGTGATTCAAACATTGCTGTAAGCACTGGATTCTTACATAAATCAGGTAACTCTGATAAAAGCTTAATACCTACAGGAGTTGCTTTGATTTTCTTACCTTTGAGCTCTAAAAAGCCTTTTTTCTTAAGTTCAGCAATGATGCTGGCCCTTGTGGCTGATGTTCCTATACCGTCACCATCTTTTAATACTTTCTTGAAAGGGCCATCTGGCACAAAGTTATAGATATTCTGCATTGCTTTAATAAGAGTACCTTCAGTAAATGATGCTGGAGACTTTGTCTGTGCAGTGACAGGTGACACCTGCAGAACATCAACGATTTCGCCTGCAGATAGCTTTGGAAGACTTTGAGAGTCTTCTTTTTCGTCATCTTTGTCTTGCTCTGCAGTATCATCTTCATCTCCATAAACAGCTAAATAGCCATTTTCAACTACTACAGAGCCTTTGCAGGCGAATACTTCGCCTGAAACATCCATTTTAATGGTAGTAGCTAACAGCTTTGCAGGAGGAAAGAACTGGCTTAAATAACGTTTCACAATAAGCATATACACCTTTCTTTCATCGTCTTTTAACTCCGAGAGATTGCCTACTTGCTGTGTTGGGATGATGCCGTGATGAGCTGTTATTTTGCTATCGTTCCATACTTTGGATTTTAAAGATGGATTAGCCTTTGAAATTGTTGATTTAAGCTCTGTGTGAAATGAGTATAAAGCTCTTAGGACCTTAGCTGCATCCTGATGTTGAACTGTTGGCAGGTATTCACAATCAGAACGAGGATAAGTAGTGAGCTTGTACTTTTCATAAAGAGCCTGACAGATATTTAGAATTTGCTCTGCAGAGTATCCATATTTAGCGTTAGCTTCAGCTTGAATTGATGCTAATGAATACACTAGAGGTGCATTCTTATCTTTATTTTTAGTCTCAAACTCAATTACTTTAGCTTTCTTTACAGAAGAGAGCTTTTGCTGCAGCAATCTTGCAGCATTAAGATCAACAAGTCTGCCTTCACTATCCAAGCCTTTTTGAGCATCACCATACTGCAGTGTAGCGGTGAAAGTCTTATTTGCTGCTTTAAAGTTGCCTTTAAACACATAATAAGTCTGAGGCTTGAAGTTATTAATTTCATGATCTCGTGTAGCTACAAGGTTAAGCGTTGGAGTTTGCACTCTTCCTACAGACAGAAGTGAGCCATTACCGCTTCTTCTTGAAGCAAGTGTAAAAGCTCTTGTAGCGTTCATGCCTATAAGCCAGTCAGCGTGACTTCTTCCTAGTGCAGCGTATCTCATGCCTACAAACTTCTCATTTGATTCAAGTGAGGACAGTGCTTTCTTAACAGATGCACTGTCTACAGCTGAGGCCCAGTAACGCAGAACAGGCTTTTTATTACCAATAAAAGACAAAATCTCATCAACTAAAAGCTGACCTTCACGATCAGGATCACCACAGTTCACAATAGTGGTGATGTTTGATTTTTGTGCAAGCTTTTTGATGACATTAAACTGAGCTTTACAGTCAGTTTTAACTTGAATCTTCCACCTGTCAGGAACAATCGGAAGATCTTGTTCACGCCATACCTTTGATCCGCTCTTTGTTGAAGGAACATCGTCAGGTAAATAAACATCTGGAGTAGCTAACTCCATGAGGTGCCCAAAGCACCATGTTACAACATCGCCTGACTTTGTCTCACAGTAGCCTTTATCTGATTTTGTTTTGCCTAAAGCTTCAGCTATAGCCTTTCCTACAGATGGCTTTTCAGCAATAAATAGTCTGTTCATACTTAACTGCCTTTTTGCTATCTGTAGTAACGTTCGCCGACTGTTTTGCCATCTACACGCACTTCAGAAACAGCTTTATATGGTGCTGTCTTTTCTGTATAGTCTCTTTGACCAATATTGATAGTCTTATACTTGTGTGTAGGTGTAGCTGATTCAAAAGTTCGTGCTGGAGTTGTAGATACTGCTGCAACTACCTGATATAAACGCTTGTAGCATTTATGATTTTCTACCTTGTCACAGCCATACTGAAATGATGATTTCTCTTCATATACCCACTCCCATCGTGTAGCAGTGTTAAATGCAGGCATCTTAATTTCATAATAAGTGACATAAGCAATGTCACTCTTTGGCACATTTACAGTCTGCTGCAGTTTAGGCTCGTCATCCTTACAAACACCAAAGTTAGGAATATCAGTATAACGTCTTACACCTTTATGACTTATGTCTGTTACTCTGCTTATAAATGCACGGTGAGCAGCAGAACAACCAGGGCCAGCAAAACCTGTTGGAAGACACAACCAGATAGCACATTCATTCTCTCTGTTACTCTTAATTCCAGAAGAAATAGCAAGTGAAGCTGAAGAATATACAAGAGCTGATAAGGCAATAAGTTTTAAGATCTTCATAAAAACTCCTTTATAAATCTTTAGTAGCATCGGCTTTAGACTGTACCTGAGACTGCTGAGGCTGAGCCTGTGATACCGTCTGCTCATTCTGTTTTTGCTGCTCAAAATTGATACCTTTTAAGCCTTTTTGTGATAAATCAAGCATCAAATTGTTGGCATTAAGCTCTAAAGCAGTCTGTTTTCTCATTTCGCCCGTTTTCTGATCTTTAAACTCATATTCATGAGAGGTTAAAGAGCCACTTACTCGTAACTGCATACCAGGCTGAATGAGTGAGGCTAACTGCTTAACGTTGTCTTTAGCATCACCATACTTTTTAAGAGTCATGAATGTAGGATCTTTTTTGATGAAATCGCCAGATGTAGGATCAATTTCATAGTTTCGATGCAAGACCTTAACGCTTAATACATCAATCTCTTTACCTGCATTTTTTCCTGACTTTGGCACAATGGTATTTAGTTCAGGCTCCCTATAGACATAAATCTTATAATTCTGGACTTTGTCTGAAGGCTGCTGTGAAGCTTGTGATTTATCGTTCTGTTCTGTCATTTCTATCATTTTTAAATCTCCATTTTTAAAAGTAGATAATTTATGGTTGGTTAACTTTTCTAAATGCTCTTTGAGAGCATTTAGCTCTTGTTGTTTGTCATTGATTACAAGCTGATTTGTCTTTAATCTGATGTTTGTTACAAACTTAGCTACATCATTGATTAAATCAGGTTCATAAGTGGTCATAAACTCTCACCTATGCACTCAAAGCATTACCAAACATAGATGCTAATTGAGCATTGATGTCTTCAAAGTTCTCAGGTATTTCATCTGCTGTCTTTGCAGTGTTAAAGCCAAAATGAGATAAGACATCATCAACAAGCTCCTGCTTTTCTGTGTCTGAAATCTGCTTAGTTTCTGCTTTTGGTGCTGGAGCTACTGGAGCTTCAGCAGGCTCTTCTACAGCCAAACCTTTCATAAGAGCTAAAGTCTCTTTTTCTTCTTCACTCATGCTGGCTGTAGCATCATCATTAGCTGCTGCATTTGAGCTTTCGTCATTTGAAGATGCAATATTGTCTGTAGCTGTAGAGTCTTCATCTTCAGCTACACTGCCAAAGAAATCAGCTAGCATCTGATTTTTGTCAGCTTCAGACTTTCCTCCATAAGAAAGCTTAAGCTCTGAAATTGACATCTTTTTGCGCTTTTCTTCAGCTTGCAGTTTCATGATTGATTTAAGCTTCTCTGCATCATTTTCAGGCATTACATCTAAGGTATTGATAAGTTCATCTTGTGATGGAACATCATCGGCACCAATAGAATCAATATCAGGCGTTTGCTGCTCATTTTTAGCTGTAGCAGGCTCTGTTAAGATCTTTGCTCCTGCCTTTGTGTTCTTAATGAACTCATCAAGATCAACTAAAGGAATGTTAGGAACATCCCAATCGACACGAGCTGTGAAGGTTGGATCTTCAAAGTATTTGATTTTTGCGCATCTAATAGGCTTAGTGTGTTCAAGAGACACAATCTCTTCCCACATATCCATTTCTTTTAATTCTTGAGGCAGCATCAAAGCTCTCTTTTGATCAGATGTTGAGTCTGAGCGTGAGCCCTGCTTGCCAAAAGAACGAGAATGAGAGGTATTTTTAACAGTCTGATAGCCCAGCATTTCAGAGTATTCATTAGCATCTGATTGCACTACAGGTGATGGTGCATACATAATCATCAAGGCATGGTTAGACATCAGCGTTAATGCGCCTGGCTTGCCATAAACATCTTCTAACTGAGATTTGTTCTGGATAATAGTCAAGACTCTCATGTTATAGCCAGCCTGATATGAAATAGACTGAGCAATCTGATTTATTTTACCTGCAGCAGTAAACTCATCTAAGATCATGAGGCACTGGTATTTAAGTGACTTGTCTTGTTGAGGCAGGGTCTTAGTATTCAAGTTAATGAGCTGATCAAAGAAAAGATTGATGATGTTCTTAGCTTCAGCTAGCTTATTAGGAGTAATGCCTACATAGATAGTCATTCTCCTTTTACGAACATCTCTTAAATCAAAGTCGTTTGCGCTGGTTGCAGCATCTACACGAGCATTTGCCCATGGCATTAAAGGCACCTGCATTGATCCTTTGACACCAGCAAAAGTGTTATCAGACAAGGTACATACACGACTAATGGCTGCTACGCATTCATCAGAATATGGCCTGCCTTCAGATTTTGCCTTTTCAATCATCTCATTTAGATGCTCAGGTAGTGCTTTACCATAGCCTGAAGACTGTCTGAATACTTCGCCTAAAGTATGAGGAATGCCTGGAGTCTCTAATACAAGTAGAGTGATGCCACGGAACAAGTCTTTAGCCTGCTCATCAAAGAACTTGTCTTTAGAATTTGGGTTGTTGTAAAAAGCTTGAGCAATAGAATCAATATCACCGATTCTATCTACAGGATCTTCACTGACATAACCTAAAGGGTTATAGCGGTGAGTTCTCATAGGTGCTGCTTTGCCTGGCTGTCGTTCTGCAGCGCATTCATCGTAAGGTGCGAAAAGATAAACTTCCTGACCGCTTTTAGCTCTAAAACCTGCTGTTTTATCGAAGTTTTCAAGCTTAATATCAAGAACTACCAGAGAATCTGAGTAGTTAAGGCAATTAGGAATAACAATACCAACACCTTTTCCTGAACGTGTTGGAGCTGCCAGCATTACGAACTGATAACCGCCATAGCATAAATACTCATTTCTGCCACGTTCTTTATACTGGCCTACTAAGATTGTCTTGTCATAGCTGTCACGAGCTACAAGTCCTGCTTTTTTAATCTCCATGTAAGTGGCAAAACGAGCATCACCATGCAACGCACGAGGCTTGAATTTGGTGATGTAAAACAGTACTGCAATACCTGCACTTACTAGGAAAGGGAAAGCAGCACAGAAGATCACAGTAAGTCTTACTGACTTTACAGGTGAATTTTTATAAATAGGAAAATATCTAAATGCTGTAAAAGGACCTGCCTTATCTAAAGGCAAGCCGTTTAGGTGCATTAAAAGAAGAGAGCCTACATAACATAGTGCTATAAAGCCAATAATCACCAATACAGGGACTACATACATCATGTTGAGCTTAAATTTCTTTTTTGGCTGTCCCATTTAATACTCCTTGAATTTCGATTCAGGGTCATACCACAATTCAGTGATATGACGACCTAAGCCGTTCTGTTTGTCGTTGTGAATGCAGACAATGACATCTAAAACCAGATGTAAGAGCTTAAAAATGACTGGATATGGAAGGCTTTTACCTACAGAAGACTGCATCACTTTTAGAGCAAGATATTCAAAAACGCCTTTTGAGCTACCTGCATGACATGAAGTGATGGTGCCACCGTGGCCTGAAAGGCACACATTCAAGAAGTCAAATGTCTCACCGCCACGCAACTCAGCTAACAGGATGCGATCAGGTTTCATACGCAAACATGAACGCATCAGAGATGCTGCAGTAATTACTGCATCATCTTTAGCTTCAGATGGATATAAAAGATTCACCACATTGTGATGATTAGGAAGTCCCCACAGCAATTCAGGAACGTCTTCAATCGTGATTAGTCTTTGATCTGTAGGTATAGACTGCATGAGAGTTTTCATGAAAGTAGTCTTACCTGAGCCAGTTTCACCTGCGATGATGATATTTTTACCTAGAACTACCGCTCTTTGTAAAAACTGAGCTCTCATCACCGCCTGCTTTGCACCATCCTGCTCAACTAAGATCTTCTGCTGCATCTGCATCAGTTCCTGATCTTCGATACTTAAATGAGATACAGGCTTAACGTTCGCAAAGAAGTTATCATTTTCATACTCTTCCATCGTACGAACGTGAAAACTAGGCTTTCTAATGGTGATTGAGATGGTCCCATCTTTACAAGCTGGAGGCATCACAAACTGTGAACGCTCTCCGTGAGGCAATACAGCTGAAACAATAGGCGCATTTTCACCAAACTCTGTATTTGCATACTTTGCTACAGCAATTCCAAGCTGTAGCAAGCGATCATAAGTAAGCTTTTCAACTTTCGTGCATACCCACTTGCCTTTGTTTTCGCACCAGACTTCACCTGGCGCATTCACACAAATTTCAGTGACATTAGAATCATCAAAGAACTGCTTAAAGTCCTCTAATAAATAGCTAACGGTTGCATCTTTTTTCAGTGCCATAGTTAGCTACCTTTTCTGTAGGTGATAAACACTAGAGAAGTTAACATCACGAGCTACAAAGATGCCAACACGTTCACCAGCATTCTTAATTAGAGTAGGAGGAATGTTACCGCTTTGTTGCATAGCAGCTTTTATGATCTCATCCATACCATCAGATGAGTTCTCATAAGTTACATTGTTATTAGTGGTATTTGAGTTGGCAGTATTCACCATATACTCAAAGCCGTCAGCAACCATTGAGAACATCAAAGCATTACCAAAGCGTTTCCACCAGTGATGATCGGTATAACCCCCCATACCTGCACCTCCTAAAGCATCTGTAGTAGGTGATGAGAGTGATACAGCTAAACCTTCAGGAGTTCTAAGCTCTGACCAGAGCATAAAAATACGTTCAAGACCGTTTTGAACAGCTCCCTGATACTCACCAATAGCTTTTGTGCCTTTCTCAATTAAAAGAACTCTGCCATCCATGGAGTAAATATTTTGAGGGATTACACAAGAAGCCATGCCTGGCACTGAAGTATCTACACGAGTTTCTAAGATGCACTCAATCATGGTGCCTTTAGATAAAGTCAAACTAGGCTTTCTAATTACTCTTGCAGTGCCGTCAGGTGTCTCCATAGCAGTCATCTTTGAGGTTAAATTAGACTCAGAGCCTCCATTGATGCCATTGAGACTGTTTTTATAAGTCTCAAGTACGCTGTTTTTATCCTCTTCTGAATAGCCTTCATGTGCATATCCAGTCTTGCTCTCTTGAGAGTTATTGATGACGTTACCCATCATAGGAGCTGCATACTTTAGCTGCTCTGTAGTTACTTCAGGCTCGCCATTAGGACCTACTACATTTATAGAGCTGCCAGATGATACCTGCACGTTACCTGAAGCATCAGCTTTAGCTGTTAAAGGAGGCAAGTCACTTTCAGGCTCTGTAGCTTGTACCTGCACTACAGGATCAGGCTCTGGATCTTTAGGAGGTAATACAGGCTTAGTCACTGACTTAGATGAAGTCAAAGCCTGCAAATTGCTGTTAGATTGCTTATCAGCATCATCAGATGAACTGAATTTATAATGAGTAATACCCCAAATTAGAGCAGCTAAACCGATTAAAAAAGCTAGAAACAGCAATTTCTTTGCATTCTTCTGATTAGGTGTTACTGCATTGTTTTGTGCTACAGAAGGAATACCCTGCTGAGTGTAGTCATGATTATCCTGCTGATCCTGATTATTATTGTTCTGATTCTGCTCTGACATTATTTGATGACCTCACGAGTTACAGATTTAACAGTAGTGCCAGATGCAGGTTGTAAATCACCGCCTCTGTAGTTTTCGTTGTAAACACCAACAACTGATTTTCCAGCTCTTAAGCGATACTCTTTGTACACTCCGTGCACAACCAGAACACCTTTTTCAACGTGAGAGTTGACCAGTGATTCACCATCTGCTGAAACTCTGTAGATAGCAGGAACATCTTTCTGAGAATTGAATCTAAAATAAGTGAACTGGCCATTGTCATAGACAAGTGCAGGAGCTAAATCACGAGAGTCTTCGTCTTTGCCGAAATTCATGGTGTATTGATAGTTACCTACAGGACGATCTTCAGCTACATTAGGATCAGTTCTTTCAAGCTCATCAGTAAGCTTCTTTTTCTCTTCGCTACGAGCTCTTATCTTTGCCTCATCGCCAGGATATTTGTACACAAGCTGATAAGTTGCTGACTTTTCATCATCAACTAATTGCACATCAATAGAGTAGATGTGGCGGTTAGTTACAATAATGATGTTTGTTGTAGCTTCTTTATCCTTTGGCTTTAAAAAGAAGTGATTATCAGCTGCTGCAAACTCCCATGCTGTAGAGTAGCCTGAACCGTAATTAGATACAGCTTCACCTGGAGCGAATGTGATAGTAGTGATAAAGCCGTTTACAGCTTTAATCTTAGTTACATTGTGCTCTGAGTAGTTAACATACTGTATTCTGCCATCTAACTTACTCTTTGAAGGTGTAGCTAAAGCAAAAGCTTGTGAGCTGAATAAAGCAGCAGACATTACTGCGACTAAAAGTGATTTTTTAAACATCTCAAGCTCCTTAATTCAACTCAGGATCAACCTGATAAGAAAGGACCTTAAAACCGAAAGGATTTACAAGTCTTGTAGCTTCAGATGTGTCAAAATCAGGATAGTAGTCAAAGCTGATATTTGCAGTCCAATTATTAGTGCCTACGGTGCTGCCATTAGCATTATTGATAGTAGTCTTTGAGAAACGTACTGTAGCTACGTTCTCTCTACCACGATTGATCACAACGCTCTTAACATTAACTACGATGCGGAAGTTATCTTTTAACTTGTCATCTAAAGGATCTTGTTTGCTTGTTTTCATGAACTGCTGCGCATAAGTGTCATATACGATAGGTAATGACAGCTGACGAACCTTTTCGATGAGGTCATTTAGCATGTTCCAGTCATAAGACTCACGTGAAAGCACGAAAGTATTGATCCAATACTTATCCATCACTTCACTTACTGGAATATCCTGAGCGTTTGCAATATGCAAAATGTCAGTAAGACCTGTGCTCTTATCTACCTGAATTACATAAGGCTCAGTAGTCTTTAATGGGAACAGACAGATAATAGCGATAGATAAGGCAACAACAGCAAAACTTACAATCTTAACAATGCCCCAAGCTCTGCGTTCGCTGGCTTCTACAAGCTCAATTCTTGAAGTTTCCCAGTTTAATTCAGCTGTACGAGTCTGCACGTTAGGTGATGAAACAGCACCTTTATCTTTTTTACTTAGAAATTTCATCATCTATCTCCTTTAGGTAAATTTCGTTATTGTTGTTATTTCTTGCGTTGTTTTTTGCCTGCTCTTTTTTGATTTTTACTAAAAGAGATAAATCAGGATGAGGATTGATAACAATCTTTTCACCTTCAGGCTGTGTAGGCTTTGGAGGAGTTGCGCAACCTGAAACAAATGCACACATAACCCCACCAACAAATAAATTTATAAGTCTCATGTTTTTATTTACTTCCGATTTGTTGTAATGCTCTGCTAATTCGACCTGTCATTCCGCCACGTATAGCAGCTAAACCAACTTGAGCTGCAAAAGAAGCACCTCCAGTAGCAACACCAGCAGCTAACTTTGCTACTCCCATAGGAGAAGTTAGAGCAGAGCCAGCAGCCCCTGCAGCTTCTTTACCAATTCCCCCCATCATTTTTCCTGCAGCCATAGCATGTCCACCTCGATTTAGAGCTTTACCAAATGTAGCCATTGCGCTTCCATCGCCACTAAATGCAAGTTGAGCTCCACCAATAAGAGCAGATGATAAGTTTGGTAATTTTGTTATAACTGAAGCTGCGCCAACTAACACAATGACTAGTGACAAGAAATTTTCTAAAAGAGTTAACCAAGAATCGCCAGCTGATTGATTTATGTTCGACCAAGTTGGAAGCATTCCATTAACAATGGTACATACCAACATTAGAAAGGCACAGAATAGAATCTTAGTAAAAGCAAGACCTAGACAGACTTTTAACCAGCCATCGAACCACGATTTGGTAATAGGAAAGAATAGAAAGCCTGCAAACAAAGGTCCAAAGCCACAAACAACGGCAAGACTTATTGTTGTAATTAAAAGGACACCAAATGCTGAGCAGGTAAGAAACAGATCTGCAATAACAAAGATCGAGCCTAAGAATCCCATGACAATCATTCTTCCAAAGCTTAAATTGTCTATGCATTCAAAATAAGCTTTTAAAACTTTATATAATTGAATCCATAGCTTATCAATCGCATTCCAAGAAGAATCAGGAGTGCCAGGCATTGCATTTAGGATGAGATGTTCTGCTGAATCTAAAAAGTCCCAACTGTAATTAATGAAATTACCTGTATTAAGAAAAATATACGCAATTAAAGCAACTTTAAAGCCATGGATCAGAATTTCCATGATGGCATCTTGAGATCTGCCAGTCATGGCTAAATAGCCCTTTAACACATAGTAAAGAGTCAATCCGATGATTAAGATGGGAGTAATTGCGGGGATCAAATTATTAGAAAACTGATCCGCAAAATTCTGTATAGGAGCTTTTATAATATCGTCACCGATATATTCAAAAAAGCCTCTTGAACCAGCCATAAATACCTCTACACGTCTTTAGTAGCTAAAATGAGTGCGCTCTATCTGCTCATTACTTGCTCCAGCGAAAAATGAATTTTCTAATGCATCCCTTTCCGCCTCTTCTTGTCTAATCATGTTTTCAAAATGCTCACGAGCCAAACGAGCTTCATTAAATCGAGTTTCAAATTTCTGATTTACAAAGTTCAATGCTGCAGTAGCATCTGCAATATCTTTTGCTGTCTGTGCATTAGCTGCTTTGTTATAGGCCTGACGACCTTCCTGAATCAGATCCTGCATATTGTTGTAGAGTTTTACTGGAATGTTATCTACGTTAGCTTTTAGTACAGCAAGTTCATTACAATTTTGCTTCATACCATCTGTGGCTTTTGACTGACATCTTTTTGAGTAGTGAGCTTTAAACTTCTGACCGTTAGCATCTAGGCTTGCATCTGTCTTGTAGTAATCACTATTGTTAACATTCATGATTTTTTTGTATTCAGTGTCCCAAGATGAATCTACTGAAGAAATGAGGCCACCGACTTTATTGATGCCTTCTAAGGCGTTGTTAACATTCTTAAGCTCATTAACAGTGTTTTGCATCTCTTTGTACTGAGCTTCTAAAGTCTTATACTGCTTTAAAGCCTGATTAAACTCTTCGATGTACTGAGTCAGGCTCTGAGTCAGATTCGCAACATCAACTGTAGGAATACCAGAAGCTAAAGCTGTATGAGATGCTGATAACATCAAAGCTACAGCTAAGGCTGATACTTGCTTACTAATCTTCATTTACACACTCCTCTAAATAATGAGAAAGCCACAGTTCAGGCTCCGTTCCATACTGTTGCTGTATATGTTTTACGGTTTTTGAATCGTTCTTTATCTTCTGGAAGATAGATAGCCACTTGTCAGGATCTTCACCTACAAGAGCTCTTAACTGTTCAATCAGATTGATATTGTCTGTAGAACCTGATAGCACTCTTAAAGGCTCTTTTGCCCATCCTAAATCGAGCTTACAGATGGCACTTCGTGAGCCCTGCTTAATCAGCATCATTCTTGAGTCTTCTTTTAAGCCTTGTATCCACATAAACTCGGCTTCTGAGACCTTAAAGCCCTCGATATACTCTTTTTTATCTGCCTTTGGATTTGGTAAAAAGATTTGAGTTGCAGACTGCTCAATCACAGCCTTTGCAATTTCAGAATTAAGCACGTCAGATGGTGACTGTGTTGCAAACACGCCAAAACCATTCTGCTTACGCATTGTTTTCAACTTATCAAAGGCAAAGCCTCTGAAAGCTTCATCAAGTAACCATTTCCAGAACTCATCCATCACAAAGATGAATCTTCTGCCGTCAATGACCTGATCCATGCGCTTTAAAAGATAGAAAGCTATAGGTGTACGAACAGCTTTATTGTCTAAGAATGCAGTGCCATCAATGCCATAATTTGGATAAGCATCAAAGTCGAGTAAATCTGTTTCGTTATCGAACACCCAACCAAGATCACCACCTTCACACCACTTTTTAAGACGTACTGAAAGTGAGTTTTGTCTTTCTTCACGAGTAAGGCCATCGGTTAAGTTTTGTGGAACTAAGCCCAGTCTTCTTAACTCTTTAGGCATACTCATCACGCCTTCTACAGCGTGCTGGATCTGCTGCTCTTCGGCTGCGGTGATAGGCATTCCATCCATTGATAAAAGCAACTTAACAAATGAAATCAAATACTGAATATTTGCCTTATTTGATTCAAGATGGAATGGATTAAAGCCTGTAGGCTTGCCGTTTTCTACGGTTAAATAACCACCATGCAGCGCACGAATAGCAATTTCAGCACCACGATCTTTATCAAAATAGACGGTAGTCATCTTCTGTGTTGATGTTCTGTACTTCTGTGCCATTGACAGCAGGAAGTTCATTAAAACAGTCTTACCAGAGCCTGATGTACCGATGATAGTGGTATGAGCCAGAGTCTTTTTATCAAAAGAGTCTTCGCCTATAGGACTTGTATGGAAGTTAAAGTAATAAGGCTGATTTGATGGAGTCTGCAGCAGTGCCAGTGCTTCTCCCCAAGGGTTACCATCTCTTTTTCCTGAAATGAAATTATGTAAAGGAGCTAACTGAGCAAAGTTAACAGAAGTGATCTTTGCTAAACGAGGGCGTAAAGCTAAATTACATGGTAATTGTGAGAAGAAAGCAGCAGGAAGAGCTAAGGTACTCAAGAAGGTCAAAAAGCCTTCATCCTGAAGCTTCTTAGCTGCATCTGCGGTGTTCTGCTTTACTTCCTGATAAGAATCAGCAAACAGAGTTAAGCTGTAGCTGTACTCGCCAATAGAGAAATCACCGTTAACAACACCATCAATAGCTGCTGACATTGCCTGAATTTGTGAAACGCCAGCATCTTCAGATGACAGCAGCTGCTTTTGTTGTAACTCAAGGAAATGCTGGCCATCATATCTTGATAAGAAGCAGAAAGTTTGAGTTTCAATGAAGATATAAGGCTTCTTTACAGCATTAACATCAGGATATAAAAGGCCGTCTAAAATGCCTGAATAGCTACTTTGAGCATAGTCTTTAAACTCTAAAGACTGCACAAACTTATGACCGTTTGCGCTTTGAATTTCTAAGAAATCCGAGCCTGTAAAGATAGCTTCTGGCATTAAAGCTTCATATAAAGGACATTTTGGAATAACTACTTCCTGCCATAAGCCAGTAACAAGGAAGTTATAGAAAGATAACTGTGAAGAATATTCTTTGCCATTTTTCTTATATTCACCTAATCTCTTAGGTGAAAAAGAGCTTAAAGAACGCTCTACATTTTCAGAAATCTTATTAAAGACTTCTAAACGAGCCAAAAGCTCCTGCTTAATCATTGCAGCTGTACGCTTTCTTTTCTTTAATGATTTTCTCTTTTCAATAAGAGTGAAATAGAGCTCTGTTGACATTAAAGACTCATGACCAATCTTTTTGTTATAAGCTTTTGAAAGATTATGAGCAAAGCCTGCTTCTTCACAAGCTGACAGCTCATCAGTCATAGGTCGTCTTAATCTGTGAATTTGGACTGCAAGAGCAGTCTTATTTGAGGCTAATGAGCGATATAAAATATTCAGTGAGTTGATAGCACCATCTAAGGTGATGTCTTCACTAGTCTCAAATGCCATACCCTGAATTTTCCAGGTTGTCACAAGTTCACCGTCTCTGCCAATGACGACAGAAGGAGCGATAACCGATGACAAATTGATAAACTTTCCTACGCTCTTAGCAGACTGCATCAGGCGTACTCTGTTCTCTAGTAGTTCTTCTTGCATTTAGTGTCTCTTAGTGTCTTTTTTATAAATAACTGGGAATAAAGAGTTATATCCAGTAAAAAAATGCCTGTTACTGCCAAGAATATTGAGCTTGTATGACAGCCAGAGCTGTAAAAATCTCTGATCGTCATCTTTAGCAATTTTGTGCATTACCCAGAGAATGGGAATAAGAGAGAGCACTAATGGGATCCAAATAACAAGGCTTGCTATCAGAATGCCTCCAGCAACAAACACAAAGGGAGTTATCGGAATACCTAGAACACAAGGAGGCCTTGTTGCTCCTTTAAAAATAGGAGCATTGTTTAGCACGTACTTGCTTTCTTGATCTGACATTGATGCTCTCCCCTACTCTTTTAGTTAACTAACAGAGCACCGAAGTAAGCAGCGCAACCTACGATAATGCCACCGATAAGAGGACCTGCTACATTACGTAAAGATTCACCCTGGAAGGCAATCTTAAAGCCAGCCCAAACAATAGCACCTGTAGCAATGACAACACCGCAAGCCTGTACTACATCCAAGATAGTCTGCAGCTTTGACTTCACATCGGTTGCACCTGCAGCAAAAGCCTGATCACAAACACACAGACCTGCGACAAGAGCCACTAAACCAAGATTTTTAATTAGTCTTTTATTCATTTTTATTTACCTATTAAAAAATAAGGCCTGAATTAGCTCTTTGAGAGCTAATCAAGCCACCTGCATGAGCATGATCTGATGCGATCATGATTGACTCAGTACCTGCAGTTGAAGTGACAGCGACAACTGCAGGCCTGCTTTTCAATTCTTTTTTAACTTCCTTTATGGATGGGATTTTTACTGAAGCGTATTCGTCAGCATTAGAAACTACCTGCTGAACATACCCCTTATATCCAGTCTGTTCGTTTCCTGAGTAGTAGCAAGACAAGGCATCACCTAACTGTTTGCCTTCTGTCTTGTCTTCTTTTTGAGCCTTTACAAAGCACTCTTTTAAGATGTGTTGAGCTGCCTGTAAGTTCTTACAAGGCTCAAACATATCTTCAGCAGTAACACCAAGACGATTAAAGTTTTTTACGTTGATTTGGCCTAAGCCTAGAGAATAGTTGCTTCCTTGTGATTCAAGCTCTTTAACAAGAGCTAAAGCATCTGAAAGAGTGGAAGGCTGTTTTACTTTTCCGCCTACTACAGCGATAGCGAGGGGGTTCATACTGCTCTCAGTTTTTATGAGAGCTTGTAATGTATCTTTTGATACGTCAGGAGCGCACTTATCTGCAAGCGCATCAAACTCATCAAATGATTGAGCATCAACGCTTAACGAAGTGGCAAGCAATAAGGTCAAAACAAGTGATTTAAGACTCTTTTTGAGTGGTGCTGTTCTTGTTTTTAGCTCTATGCCGTTCTCTAAGAGAGAATTTTTTTGAGCTTTTAATTGCGTTTTGGTTATCCATGACA
>ERZ1026898.709-NODE-709-length-18573-cov-18.931688_pt1 | contig 18573 bp, 15 predicted proteins | sample MGYA00380178_ERZ1026898 | MGnify/ENA primary metagenome ERZ1026898 (study PRJEB33269, sample SAMEA4719814) | human gut metagenome | biome: human-associated habitat; feature: organic feature; material: feces | place: Cameroon | collected 2013-10 ... | reverse complement strand
GGCCGGCATCTGCCTTCAGCTTGAAGAAGCCGTTCTTCTCCAGCAGGGTCAGGGCACGGGCTTCGTTGGTGGTGTCGTTGGGCACGGCCACCTTCACCTTGTCCAGCTTTGCAGCCTCAGAAGCAGCCGTGGAAGCAGTGGAAGCGGCAGAACTTGCGGTGGAAGAAGAGCCGCCGCAGGCGGTCAGAGCGGCAGCAGCAGCGGCCACACCGGTAACTTTCAGAAAATCACGACGAGTAATCATAGTTTTGTTCCCTCTCTATTGCTTATTATAAATGTACTGCGGCCCGTGCGGCACAGTTCCGCACTCGGGCCTTTGAACGGATGCATGAAAAAAGCTCCCGTCCTTGACTTTGAGCCAGATGCTCAGACAAGGACGGGAGCAGAACATACTTCCGTGGTACCACCTTGGTTTACCGCACCCTCGCGGGTACAGCCTCGATGCTGCGGCAGTTTTTGCTGCTTACAGCCGGACGCTGTAACGGGCGCATCCCGTTGCGAACTTAGCGCTCATGCACCTCGCTCACACGGCTCCGAGACCATTTTCAGCTTCCTGTTTCCTGCCCTTTTCCATCGTCCGGGCTTTCTGGTAGGGATCAATGCGAAGGCCTACTCTTCTCTTCACAGCCATTTTTGTGATATTGCGTTTATTCTAAACCAATCGGCAGGATTTGTCAATACCTTCAACGAAGTTTTTTAGTAGGGAATTGTGGTTTTACATTTTGCCACAGATTTTGCTTGACAGTGCGTATAAAATTGGCTATACTAAAAATACAAAAGGCACTGCGACAAGCGGTTAGCCCTTTGAGGTTTTCGATTTTTTAGAAAAACCGTCACCTGCCGGGGTGGCGGTTTTTACTTTCTTACCTTGATCGTAAACGTTAATCCAAACAGATGGAAAGTCAAAGTAATAGGCATGCTCTCACCTCCTCTCGGAAGTGCGGGCTGACCGCCTGCCGTATGTGCAGTACCTTTCAGCCGCCTTGCAGCGGCAAAAACAGTATAACACAGTTCAACATCTTACGCAACAAAGACCCTGTTTCATCAGGGCTTTTTTGCTGTCTGCTCTTGTGCGCCAGCCGCGGACATGGTAGAATAAGACGACATTATTTACAAAAGGAGGTGCAGCAATGACTGGCAGAGAGGTCTTTCCGGACGAGGAACTGCGCCGCCGCATCATGGATTTTATCATGGCGGCGGGCCAGACTTTGCTGGAAAACGGTGCCGAGGTGTTCCGGGTGGAGCAGACCATGGAGATCATGGCGCGCAGCTTCCATCTGCGGGAATTCCATGTATATGTGCTGACCAACGGCATCTTTGCCAGCGCCGGCACGGCTGAGATCAGCGAGGTGCGCAATGTGCCCACACGCACCACTCATCTGGGCCGCGTGGCGGCGGTGAACGCCCTTTCCCGCGAGATCGCCGAGGGCAATATGACTCTGGACGAGGCCGAGAGCCGTCTTGTACTGGCGCGGCGCATCCCCTTTCCAAAAGACTGGGTGCAGTTGGTCAGCGGCATGTGCGGCGCGTTCTGCTTTGCGCTCATCTTTGGCGGCACGCTGCGCAGTGCGTTGGCGGCGGCACTGGCAGGCTTTCTTGCCAGCGGCTATTTGCTGCTGTGCGATCAGCACGAGTTGTCCGCCGGCTTTTGCAAGATCAGCTGCGCGGCGCTCATCACGCTGGTGTGCATTCTGAGCTGCAACCTGCTGGGCACGCCCGCCAGCCATGCCATCATCGGTGCACTGATGATCCTGACGCCGGGCATCGCCTTTACCATGGGCATCCGGGACTTTGTGCACAGCGACTATCTTTCCGGCACCATCCGCATGATCGATGCGCTGCTCATCGCGGCCAGCATCGCCATTGGCACCGGCCTTGTGCTGAGCCTTTATACATTTTTTACGGGGGTGGTGGTTGCATGATGCTTACCAGTACACAGATCGGAGAGTTGGCTGCACAGTTCTTTATTGCGGGCATCGGCACCCTGAGTTTTGCCATTTTGTTTGCCTGTCCGCGCAAAAGCCTGCCCTTCTGCGGGCTGGTGGGAGCCGTGGGCTGGTTCGTTTATGAACTGGCCGTGATGCTGGGGGCCGACAGCGCCGCGGCTTCCCTGCTGGCGGTCATTCCGCTTACCCTGCTCACCCGCGTGTTTGCCATCCTGCTCAAAATGCCGGTGACAGTGTTTTTGCTTTCCGGCATCTTCCCGCTGGTGCCCGGCGCAGGCATCTACTACACAGCCTACTACTTTATTCAGGGCAGGAACGCGCTGGCCCTTTCCAACGGCATCAGCACCTTTAAGATCGCTGTGGCGCTGGCCGTTGGCATCTCGCTGGTGCTCAGTGTGCCCATCCCCAAACGGCACCAGAACAAGGTGTGATAAAAGTGCCCGGCAGACGGATGCCTGCCGGGCACTTTTTTGTTATTTCTGCGAGGGTCAGGTCTCCACACCCTCGAACTGGCTGTTGTAGAGCTTGGCGTAGAAGCCGCCGGCAGCAAGCAGTTCGTCGTGGTCGCCCTGCTCCACGATGTGGCCGTCCTTCATCACAAGGATCACATCCGCCTCGCGGATCGTGGAAAGGCGGTGGGCCACAATAAAACTGGTGCGGCCCTGCATCATGCGGGCAAATGCCTTCTGGATGCGCACCTCGGTGCGGGTATCGATGGAGGACGTTGCCTCGTCCAGAATCAGCATCGGCGGCAGGCAGAGCATCACGCGGGCGATGCACAGCAGCTGCTTCTGGCCCTGACTGATGTTGCCGCCATCCTCGGCGATGATGGTATCGTAGCCTTCGGGCAGGCGGCGGATGAAGCTGTCGGCGTGGGCGGCTTTGGCGGCAGCCACCACCTCTTCAAGGCTTGCGTCCGGCTTGCCGTAGGCAATGTTCTCCCGCACGGTACCGGCACGCAGCCATGTATCCTGCAACACCATGCCGTAGCTGCCCCGCAGGGAAGCGCGGGTCACGTCCCGGATGTCGGTGCCGGACACCTTGATGCTGCCGCCGTTCACATCATAGAATCGCATGAGCAGGTTGATGAGGGTGGTCTTGCCGCAGCCCGTGGGACCCACGATGGCAATGCGCTGGCCGGGCTTCACGTCGAGGTTCAGCCCCTCGATGAGCGGACGGTCGGGCAGGTAGCGGAAGGAGACGTTTTCCAGCTGCACATGGCCGTCCGGCTGCAACACCTTGGCATTTTCAGTTTCCGGCACCTGATCGTCGGCATCCAGCAGCTCAAACACGCGGGCTGCGCAGGCCAGCGCATTTTGCAACTCGGTGACAACGCCGGAAATTTCGTTAAAGGGCTTGGTATACTGGTTGGCGTAGTTCAAAAACACGCTCAGCTGGCCAATGGTAATGCCGCCGCGCACTGCATACACGGCACCCACAAAGCCCACGCCCGCGTACACGATGTTGTTTACAAAGCGGGTGGCGGGGTTGGTCATGCTGGAAAAGAAGATGGCCTTCAGGCTCACGTCCTGCAAACGGCCATTCACTTCGTCAAAGGCGGCAAGGCTCTCGGCCTCGTGGCCGAAGGCCTGCACCACCTTCTGGCCCTCGATCATCTCGTTCACCAGCGCAGTCTGCTCGCCGCGCACGGTGCTCTGGCCCTGAAAATACTTGTAGCTGCGCTTGGCCAGAAAGCTTGCCACCAGCAGGCTGAGCGGGGTGATGCACACCACCACCAGCGTGATGGGCACATTCTCACTGAGCATGAACAGCAGCGTGCCAAGGATGGTCAGCACGCCGCTGAACAGCTGGGTAAAGCCCATCAGCAGGCCGTCTGCAAAGGTGTCCACATCCGCCACCATGCGGCTGACGATGTCGCCGGAGGGATGGCTGTCAAGGTAAGAAAGCGGCAGGGTCTGGATCTTGCGCAGGGCTTCGTTGCGCAGGTCGCGGCTGACAAGGAAGGTGATGCGGTTGTTGCACACGCTCAATAGCCACTGGGCCAATGCGGCCACACCGGCCACCACCAGCACCTCCACAATGATCTGTGCAACACCGCCAAAGTCCACGGTGCCCTTGCCCAGCATCATGTCAATGGCGCTGCCGCACAAAATGGGGATATACAGCTGGGCACCCACGCTCACGGCGGCTACCACAAGGCTGCACACCACAAAAATGCTGTAGGGCCTGATCTTGCCCAGAACACGGGTCAATGTGGCCTTGCGCTGCTGCGGGGTCAGCTTTGTTTTTGCCTTTGCACTCATTTCTGCGCATCCCCTTTCTTGAACTGGCTCTCGTAAATTTCCTCGTAGACCGGGCAGTTCTCGCGCAGCTGGCTGTGGGTGCCAATGCCCACCAGATGGCCATCGTCCAGCACCAGGATCTGGTCGGCGTGCTGCAAACTGGCGGCGCGCTGGCTCACGATGAACACGGTCAGGGCACCGGGCAGCGCAGCCAACGCCTTGCGCAGGGCGGCGTCGGTGGCGTAGTCCAGTGCGCTGGCGCTGTCGTCAAGGATCAGGATGTCCGGCCTGCCCACAAGGGCGCGGGCAATGGTCAGGCGCTGCTTCTGGCCGCCGGACAGGTTGCGTCCGCCCTGCTCCACAGGCTCGTCCAGCCCAAGGGGCTTGGCCTTGACGAACTCCGCAGCCTGCGCGGTCTCAAGTGCCTGCCACAGCGCTTCGTCCGAAGCATCTTTGTTGCCCCACAACAGGTTCGAGCGGATGGTGCCGCCGAACAGCTGGGCCTTCTGCATCACCACGGCCACCCTGCCGCGCAGTGCTTCGCGGGGGTAGCTGCGGGCATCGCGGCCCATAATTTCAACCTTGCCCTCGGTGGCATCGTAGAAGCGCGGGATGAGGTTGACAAGGCTGGATTTGCCGCTGCCGGTGCCGCCAATGACGCCGATGGTCTGGCCGCGCTTTGCGGTAAAACTGATGTCGGTCAGGCTGGGTGCGCCGGCGCCCGCATAGGTCAGGCCCACATGGTCAAAGCGCACAGCGTCGCCGGACTTCTCGGCGGGCACCTCGCCCAGCACTTTTTCCGGGAAGGCCATGCCGGGCTTTGTATCCAGCACAGCCTGCACGCGGCCTGCGCAGGCCAGCGCCTTGCTGACCTGCACGATGAGGTTTGCCAGCTTGACCAGCTCCACAAGGATCTGGTTCATGTAATTCACCAGAGCAATGACGTCGCCGGAGGCCATGCCGCCCACATTGATCTCGATGCTGCCCACGTACAGCAGCGCCACGATGGCAATGTTGATGAGAACATAGGTCAGCGGGTTCATCAGCGCGGAGATGTGGCCCACATGCAGCTGCATCCGGGTCAGCAGGTCGTTGGCATTCTCAAAGCGCTCCACCTCGCTGGCTTCCTTATCAAAGGCGCGCACCACGCGCACGCCGGTCAGGTTCTCGCGGGTCAGGCCCAGCACCCGGTCCAGACGGTTCTGCACCGTCTTGTACAAAGGCCGCGTTGCCGCCATGATGCCAAACACCACCACGCTCAGCAGCGGGATCGTGACCACAAAGATCAGCGCGGCCCGGGCGTTGACCGTAAAGGCCATGACCATGGCACCGATGACCACGAACGGGCTGCGCAGGAACAGGCGCAAAAACAGGTTCAGGCCGCTCTGCACCTGATTCACGTCGCTGGTCATGCGGGTGATGAGGGTACTGGTGCCCAGCGTATCCATCTCGGTAAAGCTCAGGGTCTGGATATGGGCAAACAGGGCGTGCCGCAGTGCCGTGGAATAGCCCACCGCCGCCTTTGCGGAAAAATACTGCGCCGTCAGGCTGCACGCAAGGCCCACCATAGCCAGCAGCAGCAGGATGCCGCACCGCACAAGGATATAGTGGAAGTCGTGGGCGGCGATGCCGATGTTCACGATATCGGCCATCACCAGCGGCACGAACAGATCGAACGTGGCTTCCAGCATCTTAAAGAGGGGCGCAAGCACGCTTTCGCGCTTGTAGCCCTTCAGATAGCCTAGCATCTTGTTCAAGGCGATACTCCTTCTTTCTATACATTATTAAATAAAGCCACTTTATTATAGCGCAGAAAAATTCAAAATGCTATAGGATATGAGTAAAACGCCTTCACAAGACAAGCTTGCTTGCCCTCTCCGTCACCTGCGGTGACACCTCTCCCAAAGGGAGAGGCTTTGGCATAAAGATGAAGTCTGCGTGGACTGCCAAAGGCTCCCTCTTTGGGGGAGCTGGCATTGCGCAGCAATGACTGAGAGGGCGAGCAAGTTTTGCACTGCCGATTGAGAAATTGTGCAAAACCTGTTATACTGGTGTTGATTACAAAAATTGGAAGAATGGTGAGCAGATGGCAAAACGACAAGACGGCGGCGTCCGGTTCCGCCCGGTGGGCAGTGCAAGGCGTACCCGCACTGCACCGGCCTACAGTCCGGCCGGCACCGGCTGTCCGGCTTTTGAGCGTGCGGTGGAGGCCCTCTACAAGGGCCAGAACGAGGAAAGCTTCTGGACACTGATGGGCGCTTTGAACTACGCGCTGGAAATGGAGACCCACGTTCTGGTGCCGCTGCGCACAGCCCTGACGGTGCACAACATGCCTGCGCCTTGGACGGAGCATCCGGTGCCCACAGCCAAAGCAAAGGGGCTGGAGCTGTGGACCCTGCGCAACGAGAAGGGCCGTACATGGCTGCCGCTGTTCACCAGCTCTGCCGCCGCCTGCGCAGACCGCAGCACCGCTGCGCGCCCTATGGCCGATTACACGTTGCAGGATGCCATGGAGCTGGCCCTCAGCACACCGGGCATCGATGGCGTGGTGCTGGACCCGTGGAGCCACTCGGCCACGCTGGACGGTGCGCTGCTCAACGGCCTGCTGCACGCGGGCCACACGCCGGAGGACCCCGGCGACGCAGAAGCAGACGCCGGCAAAGAGGCCGCCCGCAGCGGCAACTGGGAATTGGCGCTGGACTGCTTTGAAAAATCGGCTGAGCTTGGCAGCGCCATGGGCCTTGCCCTGCTGGCAGACTGCATCTATAAAGGCCGCGGCACCCGTCCCAACCGCGCCGAGGCCCGCCGTATGTGGAAGGAAGCCGCCGAAAGCGGTGAGATTTTGTCCCTCATTGCCCTTGGCGACGACTGCGCCGCCAAAGGTGACAGCGGCAGGGCCCTGCTCTATTACCGCCGCGCCCGTGTCGATGCTGCCCACATGCCGGACATTGAGTACACCCCGCAGGTGTGCCTGCGTGTAGCCCAGACCGAGACCCGCTACACCAGCCGCAAAAAGGCGCTGGCGCTGGCAGCCGAAGCGCGGCAGGGCTTTGCCATCAAAGCCCGGGAGAACGAGCCGGATGCAGAGCAGTGGCTGGCCGAAGCCGACCAGCTGCTGCGGGAGCTGACCAGTGCACAGCCCGCAAAGCCCACGGCCTATGACATGGAATCTTTACAATTGGACTAAAAAAGCGTCATACTGATACGCTACAATAATCAGGAAATGATGAAAATTCTGTGCAGAAATGGCACCGGAGAGGAAACAGACGATATGAGCAAAGTGATCGGCATTGATCTTGGCACCACAAATTCCTGCGTGGCGGTAGTGGAGGGCGGCAAGCCTGTGGTCATTACCAACGCAGAGGGCGAGCGTACCACTCCCAGCGTGGTGGCATTTACAAAGGACGGCGAACGTCTGGTGGGCGGTGCAGCCAAGCGCCAGATCGCTACAAACAGCGGACGCACCATCTCCAGCATCAAGCGCCACATGGGCAGCGACTACCGGGTGCACATCGATGGCAAGGACCTGACCCCGCAGGAGATCAGCGCCATGATCCTTGCCAAGATTCGCCGCGACGCCGAGAGCTACCTTGGCGAACCGGTGAGCGAAGCTGTCATCACGGTGCCCGCCTACTTTGACGACAGCCAGCGCAAGGCCACACAGGATGCCGGACGCATCGCGGGCCTGAATGTGCTGCGCATCATCAACGAGCCCACTGCCGCCGCCGTGGCCTACGGCTTGGATAACGAAGCAGCGCAGAAAATTCTGGTATATGATCTGGGCGGCGGCACCTTTGATGTTTCCATCATCGAAATTGAGGACGGCACTTTTACCGTGCTTGCCACCGGCGGCGACACCCATCTTGGCGGCGACGACTTTGACCAGCGCATCGTGGAGTATGCGGTGGCGGAGTTCAAAAAATCCGACCGCATCGACCTCACCCGCGACCCCGCCGCCATGGGCCGCCTGAAGGAAGAAGCCGAAAAGGCCAAGAAAGAGCTTTCAGCCGCGCCGTCGGCACAGCTGAACCTGCCGTTCATCGCGGTGGGCAAGGACGGTCCCCACCATCTGGATCTCTCCATCTCCCGCCCGCAGTTCGAGATGATGACCGGCGACCTGCTGGCCCGCACGGTGGCCCCCGTGCAGAACGCATTGCGGGATGCCGACATTTCCGCCAGCCAGCTGGGCAAAGTGCTGCTGGTGGGCGGCAGCACCCGGATGCCCGCCGTGGAGCGGCAGGTCAAAGAGCTGCTGGGCTGCGAACCAAGCCACAGCCTGAACCCCGACGAGTGCGTTGCCATGGGTGCCGCCGTGCAGGGCGGTCTTTTGCAGGGCGGCGGCAGGCTGGCCGGTGCCACGGGCGCAGCGGCGCAGGGCCTTGTGCTGATGGATGTGACGCCGCTGACCCTCTCCATCGAGACACTGGGCGGCGTGGCCACCCCGCTGATCACCCGCAACAGTATGATCCCCACCCGCAAGAGCCAGATCTTCACCACCGCACGCCCCATGCAGACCAGCGTGGAGATCAACGTGCTGCAAGGCGAGCGCCACTTTGCCCGCGACAACAAGAGCCTTGGCAAGTTCAAGCTCAACGGCATCCGGGCAAGCTTTTCCTCCAAACCGCAGATCGAAGTTACATTTGACATCGATGTGAACGGCGTGGTGAAGGTTTCCGCCAAGGACCTTGGCACCGGCCGGGAACAGAACATCACCATCACCGGCAGCACCAATCTTTCGGAGAACGAGATCCAGCGCGCCATGGCAGATGCTGCCGCTTATGAGGCCGAGGACAGCCGCCGCAAGGAGCGCTTAGACCTGCACAATCAGGCCGAAGTGCTGGCCTACAAGGTGGACGAGGCGCTTTCCAAATGCAAAAAGGAACTGGACAAGGACGAGAAGAACCGCATCAAGGCGGACCTTGCCAATCTCCGCCGCTGCCTGCGCAAGGATAAACCGGAAAAGATGAACGACGCCGAAGAAGCCGCCCTGCGTCAGGCCAAGGCCCAGCTGGAAGAAAGCGCAAACCATCTGATGGTGCTTTATACCAGTGAGCAAGGCAGCGAAGAAAATATGGAAAAGCCATTGTAAACAATAACGAGCAAAAAAGTGACCCGCAGCAAAAAAGCTACGGGTCACTGTTCTTTAGAAAAAGTTGCGAAATGCGATTTTGTATTATATAATATAATTGTACGTTTTCATTTAGCAACAGGAATGATTGCCACTTTATGGAGAAAATCATGGAAAAATTTGCGGAAAAGATAGACAAGAGCCTTTTAAAAACCGTGTTATGCAGTGCTGCTGTTTGGGGACTGCTAGCGCACGGCATGGCAATGTTCAACAAATACTCTTTTCACGATGATACGACCAGTTTCAACGGTGTGGGTGCCACTTACGAATCCGGACGTTGGATGTTAGGAATTCTTGGTGACCTGAGCGCAAAGCTGGCTGGAAGTAAAAATTATAGTTTGCCTGTGGTAAACAGTGCAATTACGATTTTATGTATCGCGGTAATCGTATATCTGTTAGCCAGTAGTCTGAAGATTCATTCAAAACTCCTTACAATTTTGTTATGCGGGAGCATGGTAACATTTCCATCGGTAACAGGAACATTCAGTTATATGTTCACCGCACCATACTACTATTTTGCTTCCTTATTGGGCGTTATGGGTGCATGGATTTTTTTCCGAAAAAAAAATCTGTGGTCATTATTTGTTTGCACAGTTCTAATGGCCTGTTCGGTTGGTGTATATCAGGCAAATATTCCAGTCTGTATCTGTACATTGCTGCTTTATATGTTAGAAGACATCCGGCAATTTGATATGGACTGGAAATCATTTTGGAAAATGGCTTTGTCCAACGTAGCTATCTGTATTGGATTTATCGTAGAGTATTTTTTGATCAATCAATATTTTCTTCACAAGTTGGATATCGTTCTGTCGGACTATCAAGGCATCAATAATTTTGGCAAAACGAGTCTAAGTAATTATATTTATCGGATACTGTGCGGCTATGGATCCTTTTTTTATCCAAGCACTGCTGTGGAAGACTTCAGTGCAAGATATGTCTATGCTTTGCTAATCGTCATTGCCGCGATAATTGCCGTATTCACGCTCCGAAAAATGCGTATTCTTAAGACTCCAAAAGCATGGCAAACCATATTGGTCCTAATCGCATATCCTATTGCTGCATGCTTTGTATACCTGATGGTAGATCCTTGGAATGTTTATACTTTAATGACTTTTGGGCAGGCGTTTGCCTTTGCTCTGATTGTATGGCTCATTGACAAGTACCCTGAAAATGGAACGAAAGTAGAATGTGCCTTCTGTAAAACTGCTGCTGCCCTGTTGGGAATACTTGCAATTCTGAATATTCGTTACAGCAATATCTGCTACCTAAAAGCAGATGTAATGCAAACACAAATGATCAGTTATTACACAACGCTAATCACCCGAATTGAAAGTACTGAAGGCTATACCGAAAACACTCCCGTAGTTTATATCGGGGAGGATAACAAGCACGACAAAAATCTTGTTGGAATAAGCAAATATTTTGATGATTTAGACCTGCCCACATATAAAGAATCATTTATTTTCAATGATTACGCCTGGAAAGAAAACATGGAGCTCTGGTGCGGCTTTTCTCCGGAATTAGGGGATGCCGCAGAGTTTGCAGGCAATGCCGAGGTAGCATCTATGCCCTGCTACCCGGATCAGGGTTCGATCCGGTGCATCGACGGAAAAATTGTTGTCAAATTTGCAGACGAGCAGTAAAAGCTACGGAAAAGCAGGAAAATCAAATGAAAAAATTATCGTTGATTGTTTCAGTTTATAACGAAGAAGCCGTTCTGGAAAAGTTTTATAAAGCCTTCTGTTCTATCGAGCAGAATTTGGAATACGGGGGGGGGTATGAACTGATTTTTGTAAATGATGGCAGTACCGATGCCAGCATGAGAATTCTGGAATCGATCGCACAGCAGAATAAAAATGTCCGCGTGATCAGCTTTTCACGGAATTTTGGCCACGAAGCTGCCATGATTGCAGGCATCGACCACGCTGTAGGAGATGTGATCATCTGCATGGATGCCGACCTACAGCATCCTCTGGAATGCATTACCCCTATTATGGAAAAATTCGAGGAAGGCTACGAGGTCGTCAGCATGGTCCGCACTTCCAACAAATCGGCAGGAGCCATCAAGAACTTTACATCCAGAGCATTTTACCGGGTGATCAATGCCTTGTCCAATCAGGTAATGCTGGAGGAAAATGCATCGGATTTCTTTGCTATCAGCCGCCGCGTGGCAGATGTTCTACGTACAAATTACCGTGAAAAGACTCGTTTTCTACGTGGATATGTACAAAGCGTTGGTTTCCGGAAAACAACGCTGGAATACACTGCTGCGGAAAGAGCCGGCGGTGCCAGCCACTATACGCTGAAAAAGCTGATGAACTTTGCGATCAGCACCATCGTCGGTTTTTCTGATTTTCCACTGAAACTCGGTCTCTATGCCGGTGCCGTAAGTTTTCTCGCTGCTGTGCTTTTTGCTATAAGCGCACTGTGCGGCTTCCGCGAGTATAAGGTGATCCTTGCGGCGGTCAATGTTTTATTTGCCGTTCTCTTTTTGCTGGTCGGAATTATGGGTGAATATTTTTCCGTTGCATTTGCAGAGCTGAAAAACCGTCCGATCTATATTGTGGAAAAGGAAATCAATTCCGGGCGCTGCGTATGATACAAACAATAAAGCAACTTTATTTTCGTTATAAGGAATTGATCAACTATGTGATCGTAGGTGGTCTGACTACGGTAGTGAGTCTGGCAAGTTACTACTTTTTCACTACAGTCTTTCTGGACCCGCAAGACCCATTTCAGCTGATGGTTGCCAATACGCTCTCTTGGATCTGCGCAGTCTCTTTTGCCTACATCACAAACCGGAAGTTCGTTTTTGAAAGCAAAAGTGCTGATAAATTGCGCGAAATGCTGAAATTTTTCAGTGCAAGGATTTCCACTCTCCTTATCGAAATGGGCTGTATGGCATTGCTGGTAAACATTCTGCACTGGAATGACCGGATCTCTAAGTTTGCGGTACAGTTCATCGTCATGGCTCTGAATTACATTTTCAGCAAGCTGTTTGTGTTCCGCATCAAAGAATAAAATACTGCAAAAGGGGCTGTTGCACACATGCGACAGCCTCTATTTTTATACGAATAGACGTAAGAATCAAACGTATCGATCCCCAAAACAAAAGCATGCGCAACAAATTTTCTCGAAAATCAGGAATTTTCGATGAACTAGTGATGCACATGCTTTTTGAATTATTCGATTATCCGTTTGATTTTGAAAATGGCTGCTGCACTCTCGGCTAAAACAATGTGCAACAGCCCTTTTTATAACATATTACAGCATCTTGGAAAGGAACGCTTTCAATCTGGGATGCTTCGGGTTCGTGAACAGCTCCTGCGGGGGCTCATCCTCTTGGATCTTGCCGTCGTCGATGAAGATGACGCGGTTGGACACCTCGCGGGCAAAGCCCATCTCATGGGTGACTACCAGCATGGTGATGCCGGTATGGGCCAACTCCTTCATCAGTTCCAGAACCTCACCCACCATCTCGGGGTCGAGGGCGCTGGTGGGCTCGTCGAACAGGATCACGTCCGGGTCCATGGCAAGGGCACGGGCAATGGCAATGCGCTGCTGCTGGCCGCCGGAAAGGCTCTTGGGGTAGGCGTTGGCCTTGTCGGACAGGCCCACGCGGGCCAGCAGCTCGTCGGCCTTGTCGGAAATGGCCTGCTTATCCTTGAGCTTGAGCAGGGTGGGGGCCAGCTCAAGGTTTTTCTTCACGGTCAGGTGGGGGAAGAGGTTGAAGTGCTGGAACACCATGCCCATCTTCTGGCGCACGGCGTCGATGTGGGCATCATCCACCTCGATGCCCTCAAACTTGATGGAGCCTCCGGTGGGGATCTCCAGCCGGTTCAGGCAGCGCAGGAAGGTAGACTTGCCGCAGCCGGAGGGGCCGATCAGGCAGACCACATCGCCGCGGTAGATGTCGATGTCAATGCCCTTCAGCACGTCCAGAGTGGGGGTGGGCTGCTTTGCGCCCGGCTTTTTTTCGCCGCCGTAGGTCTTTGTCAGGCCGCGGACTTCCAGAATCTTATCGGTCACCTTGCGCCATCCTCCTCTCAAATTTGGTCAGCAGCCATGTAAAGAGCATGACCAGAACCAGATAGACCAGTGCAACGCCCAGCAGCGGGAACATGGCCTCGTAGGTGCGGTTCATAATGCCCTGTGCGGCATACAGCAGCTCCTTGCCACCGATGACCGTGATCAGGGAGGTATCCTTCAGCAGGATGATGAACTCGTTGCCCAGAGCAGGCAGCACCGCACGCAATGCCTGCGGGATGATGATGACCACCATAGTGGTCATGTAGTTCAAACCAAGGCTGCGTCCGGCCTCCATCTGGCCGGGGTCAACGGCCATCAGACCGCCGCGGATGATCTCGGACACATAGGCACCGGAGTTGATGCCCAGTGCCAGCGCACCCACCATGGTAAAGTTGCGGCTGTTGGAAAAAATGACCATGCTCATGATGAGCAGCTGCACCATCATAGGCGTGCCGCGGATGATGGTGGTATACACCTGGCAGATGGCGTTGAAGAAGCCAAGTACCGGGTTCTTGTGGCCGGGGCGCTGCTGGTCGTGTGCCACACGCACCAGCGCCACCACGCAGCCCAGCACGATGCCCAGCGCCAATGCAATGGCCGTTACCAGAAAGGTGGTGCCCACACCCTGAATGTACTGCAGCCAGCGGTCTTTCAGGATGAAGGCCTGATAAAATTTGAAGAAGAACTCCTGCCCGAAGCTGAGCTTGGTGCCGCTGTTGAGCAGCTCTTTGAGCAGTTCGTATTGAGCAGCCATTCGCATCCTCACTTTCCTGTTTTGTTAGAATTTTGTAACCTTATTTTTCCAAAAAAGGGGAGGTGCCCCAGTTGGGGCCGCCTCCCCGTGGTTCCGTTATCAGCCAGCTGATTATTCAGCGGTGATGTACTTGTCCACGATGGCCTGCAGGGTGCCGTCAGCCTTCAGCTCTTCCAGAGCGGAGTTGATGGCGTCCTCCAGCGGAGAGTTCTTTGCCATGCCGATGGCGTAATCTTCCTCGGCGTAGCTGGTATCCAGGATCTTCAGGCCGGGGTTGGCAGCAACGAACTCCTTGGCGGGAGCGTTGTCGATAACAACGGCATCCACCTGACCATTGTTCAGAGCCTGCACAGCGGTCAGACCGTTGTCGTAAGCCACAACGTTTTCATCGCCGAAATCATCGGAGCAGTAGATGTAGCCGGTGGTGCCGCGCTGGGTGCCGATCTTCTTGCCTGCCAGATCATCCGGGGAAGCAATGTCGGAGCCCTCGGGAACGATGATGGACTGGATGCCGGTAGCGTAGCTGTCGGAGAAGTCCATCACAGCCTTGCGCTCGTCGGTAACGGTAACGCCGGCCATAACGATGTCGGCCTTACCCTGCTGCACGCTCAGCAGAGCGGCGTCAAAGTCCATGTCATCGATCTGCAGCTCCAGACCCAGCTTGTCAGCGATGGCCTGAGCGGTCTCGATATCGATACCCTCGAACTCGCCTGCATCGGTAGTCATCTCGTACGGAGGGAAGGCTGCGTTGGTAGCCATGGTCAGCTTGCCGGCCTCAACGGTGGTCAGCTCGCCAGCGGCAGCGCTGGTGGAAGCAGCTGCGGAAGAAGCAGAGCTTGCCACGGAGGAAGCCACGCTGGAAGCGGAACCGCCGCAGGCGGTCAGAGCCAGAGCAGCAACGGACAGACCGGCAGCAGCCAGAAAGCTGCGACGAGAGATCTTTTTCATATTCAAACACTCCTCAAATGTACTATATAGTTTCCGGCCCACCGGAACGATGCGATTCATCGAACAACCGGTGAACGGATTTAGTATAGATTGTACAAATTGAAAAGTCAATACTTGTGCAAAAAATCTGACGATTTGAAACCGAATTGAAAACAATTATGCAGCGAAGTGGTTGAATGGAATGTATATATACAAAATTACAAATACCGCGCGATTTCCTCTGCGCTGCGCTTCGGCACACAGTAATCGCGGTTCTCATCCAGATAATACTTCACGCCGGTCTGTTCGGTCAGCGGCACGATGCTTGCCTTGTGGGCCGGATAGCCGAAAGCCACCATGAAAACCAGTTTCTGCGGCGCTTCAATGCCCAGCAGCTCGGTCAGCACGGGCTTATTGATGGCGCCCATGATGCAGCTGCCCACACCTTTTGCCCATGCGGCCAGCGTCATGTTGGCCAGCGCAATGCCAGTGTCGGTGGCAAGGTCGCCGGGGATGGCGGTGTCCTGCACCACAGCGACATACAAGGTAGGCAGCTCGTCGGCCTTGGGTGTGCCTTGCTCCGGCGGCAGGTAGGCGGCCCACTTTACCAGCGGCTGTACCTTTGCCACGTCCTCAGGCTTGTTTACCACCACCAGCCGCACCGCCTGCCGGTTGGCCCCGCAGGAAGAAAGCCGTACCGCTTCAACAATGTCATCCACCACGTCCTGCGGTACCGCTTTCTGCTCGAACCGGCGGTAGGTGCGGCGGGTGGCAAGGGTATCCATCATCGACATAAAGACTGCTCCTTTATTAAGTTATGTATGCCTTTTTATCCCAGCTGCTGCACCACCGGTTCTTCCGGCGGCGGCGTAATGGTGGAATGCTCCACAATGAACTGCTCGGCCTTTTCCCGGGCCAGCCGCTGGCGCACCTTGCGCGCGTCGTTGGCCGGGAAGGTGCGCTCGCCGTCCAGCTTTGCGTCCCAGTGGGCAAGGGCAGCTTCCACTTCCGCTTCCGAGGGGAAAAGTCCTTCTTTCTCCGCCACCAGCAAAAGGCCCAGCCAGCTGCGCAGCTTGCGCTCGGCCTGCGCGTGCAGCCATACGCGGAACTGCTCCACAGTCTGGCCGCGTACCTTTAAAAACTGATCAAAGTTGATGCCGCCCGCTTGCAGGCTCAGGTTGAACTGGCGCTGCTCGGCAAAGTAGTTGCCACCCACCAGCTGCTTTGGCAGTGCCCCCCGCACCGCGTCGCCCAGCTGCCACACCAGTTCCTTGCGGGCACGCTGTGTTGCCTGCGCGCAGCGCTGCGCCCAGATCTTGCGGGCCACCTGCCCGCGCAGCGCAGCCTTGCCGGCAGCGTCGGCGGCGCGCTCTTCAGCGCCATAGCGGCGGTTGATCTCCAGTTCAATGGTCAGCTGCCGGATGGGGTGCGGCTCCACGGCCTGCACAAAGCCGGTGTATGCGCCCAGCTGCAACGGCGGCAGCGCATAGAACTGCGCCCCCGCCCGGAAGCCCTCGGCCCGGTTCACGGCCAGCAGCTCAAAATCCGGGTCCGTCACCGGCACAAGGTCATATTCCTTTATAAGCTGCTCGTACAGCGGCGAAAAGCCTTCAAGAATGGTGCGATTCACCGCCTCGGTCAGCACATCATCTTCGTTGGCAGGCGCATCCGGCCCGGCCTGCACCGCCGCCGCGGACGCCGCCAGTTCCTCGGCACTGGCCGTGAACACCAGCCGGCAGTCCCCCGGCTCCGCCATGCCAAAATGTTCCAGTTTCATGGTTTTTTCCCTTTCAGCGGGCAATGCCCACAGCCAGCACCAGCAAGGCCACGCCCAGCACGGTGTACAGCACTTCGGCGCCCAGCGTGGCGCGGTCGCCCTCTACGTACATTTTTTCCGGGTCGTCTGGATCATAATAAAGCGTAACGTTGTCCCCTGCTGCAAAGCTTTTGCCGCGTGCGGGCTTGGGGTAGTGCAGCCGGTGGCTGCCGCCTGCGGTCGTAAAGGCCAGCACATAGGCCCCGCCGTCCCGGCTCTGCACGATACCCTCCACCGTGGCCTGTACCTTTGCGCCCTGCGCACACAGCCTGCGCCGCGCCCGCGCACTGCGCAGCGCCATAAAAAACATGATGCCTGCCCCCAGCAGGAAAATGATGATGTTGAACATTGCGTTTCCCTCGTTTTCTCAGTCTGCGCCTTTGCGGCGCGTCCTGTTTATTGTATCACACTTTGGCAAAATTTGCGCCCCATAGCGCCTTGCCAGAGTGCAACAATTTTGCCGCAAAAATTTGTCGAGAAAATCTGAAAATACCGCTTGACAATTCCGGCATATCTGGTATAATAACTATCGTTCCGAGCGTCACGGCTCACGAACACAACCGAATATGCGGATATGGCGGAATTGGCAGACGCGTTAGATTCAGGTTCTAATCGGGGCAACTCGGTGGAGGTTCAAGTCCTCTTATCCGCACCAAGAAAACTCAGTACAATGTACTGAGTTTTCTTTTTTTGTGCGGATAAGAGGACTTGAACAGGGCGGCGGCGCGCAGCGCCGCAAGCAAAGCCACAGCGCGGCTTTGCTTAGCCCGTGGTTCCCAACCTGTAGGAATGTCTACCGGGAGGACTACCACTAAAATAGAAAATCCGAACCTTTTCTTGATAGGAGAAGGGTTCGGATTTTTGTTTTCTTCGGAAATGAGAATGCCGCGGTTGCGCAGCAATGAAAGCCCCAGTGGGGCTTTTAAGCGGCAGAGCGGTCTTGCGCAAGCAAGATGGAGGGGCCTTGCCCCGACAAGCTCCGGCTCGTTCCCGACCGCTGTGTCCAAAAACTTATAGTCATCCTCTTTGCAGAGGATGACTTGGCTGTTGAGAGCCGATACCGGCTCTCAATGCGGTAGGCACCCAAAACTTCGTTTTGTGTGCGATCAGCATCAAAAAATCATATCACGAAAGTCACAACTGTAAAGGTGCCGTAAGGCAGAAGGGACACGAACATGAAATACAATGAAAGAACCTGCAAATTCAACATGGACACCGGCTGCGTGGAGCTGCTGCTCCCGGGATGGGAAAATGATCTCCATCGACTGCACCGGGGTCGAGGATGCGCTGGATGTGACCATGGCGCAGAGGGCAGAGCTGGACTATCTCATCTACAACGACCCACTGAGCTATGCCGATTTGATTCTGAATGGCGATCCGAAGGAATATTTGAAAAATGTGGCTGGGAGCCATGGGCTAGAGGATTAGAAAAATATCATCTGCTCTTTGCGGCAGACGGTAGATATGAAAATTGCATGAGTTGAGTTTGGGCGATGTGCTTTATAGCGAAGCACATCGCCTTTAGTTTTTCTTTCGGGTGGCAATGTCCTGAAAACAGAAATAGTCCGGCTGATGCCGGGACTGGGTGTACTCGAACAGCATCCCGTCCGAGTTGAAGGTCTGGTTTACCACCACCGCCACGCAATCGTAGCCGTCCATATCCAGCAGCTTTTCGTCACGGGCAGTTGCGTGTTCCACCGTGATGCGCCGTTTGCTGGTGATGATCTGCA
>ERZ1026898.706-NODE-706-length-18602-cov-5.449345_pt1 | contig 18602 bp, 19 predicted proteins | sample MGYA00380178_ERZ1026898 | MGnify/ENA primary metagenome ERZ1026898 (study PRJEB33269, sample SAMEA4719814) | human gut metagenome | biome: human-associated habitat; feature: organic feature; material: feces | place: Cameroon | collected 2013-10 ... | reverse complement strand
GTAAAACCGATAGAATCAAGGATTAATGACAATAGAAAGATAAATGAGAATTTAGCGGCTTAAAATTGGACTTTAGAGATGTCAAGCTGGCCAGACATTAATTTAGGAAGAAGCGTATCTCGTAATTCTGCCAGTTTATGTGACTGAGTCTCATTTTCTTGCGTCATTTCATACATTGGAGCTACAGAGCTTTCAAAAGATTCTAGTGTTTCTGGTGAAGGAATGCGAAGTTCCATTGCATTTAATATTGATGTCGTCATGCTAGGAACTGCCGATCCTGCGTTCATAGAAGCCAGATCCTTAGATTTCATGAAATGATACACGAACTTTGCTATATTAGGTTGCTTCATCTCTGTATAAAACATAGTATCAACAGACCAGAAAGGTTGATTGACATATATTACATTATTGAGTGTGCCTTTCCGAGGAATGAGAACTGATTCTTTTTCATATAATGGGCGTTCTACATACCTCATAATTCCACCAGAACCATACACAGGGTAAATGCCGTCAGCTAGTTTTTTATGGTCCTTGCCATACTTGACATCAATTAAATCCGCAAGATGTCCAATAGGCCAGTCAGAATCAGCCTTTGTTACGAAATATTGCTGATAAAGAGCTTGTGCTTGCTGCTCTAAATTCTCATTTACCATGGCATACATAAAAGGAGGCCATCATGCCAAGTTTGTTTACAGAAGATACATATGAACAGGCCATCATAGAACTGTTCAAGAGTATGGGCTATGATCACCTCTATGCTCCGGATATGGACAGAGATTATGGTAGTCCGCTGCTGGATTCGATATTGCGAGACAGCCTGATGCGGATTAACCGTGGCCTGCCCTTGGATGCCATTGATGAGGCACTGACGAAACTTAAGAACTTTGACACCGGAAGTTTGCTGCAGAAGAACATGATTTTCATGGATTATCTGCAGAATGGAATTACGGTGAAGTTTTTTGAAAAGGGAGAGGAGCAATCTTCCATCGTGCGCCTGATTGATTATCGGCGCGTTGAGAATAACTCTTTCTATGTGGTCAACCAGTTCACCTTCGTGGAAAATGGGAACAATCGCAGACCAGACGTAATCCTGTTTATCAACGGGATGCCGCTTGTGCTCATGGAACTGAAAAGTCCGGCCAAGGATGAGGTCGGTGCAGAGAACGCGTACCATCAGATCCGGAACTATATGCAGGATATTCCTTCCATGTTTTACTATAACGCGATCTGCGTGATCAGCGATTTGTCTGCAAACAGGGCCGGAACCATTACGTCTGGCTTGGATCGTTTCATGGAGTGGAAAACGAAGGACGGGAATTACGAGGATACGACATACGCATCCTTTGAAACATTTTATGAAGGAATGTTTCAGAAAGCCCGTTTGCTGGATATTCTAAAGAACTTTATTCTGTTTTCCGGTGCCAGCAACAGCAGATTCAAAGTGCTGGCGGCATATCATCAGTATTTTGCCGTGCGTAAGGCAATTGAGAAAGCGAAGGTGGCAACCAGGACGGACGGTAAAGGCGGTGTGTTCTGGCATACGCAGGGCTCGGGGAAATCGCTGTCGATGGTTTTCTATGCACACTTGCTGCAGGATGCACTGGATAGTCCGACGATCGTGGTTATGACGGACCGGATTGATCTGGATGATCAGCTCTATACTCAGTTTTCGCAGTGTGCGGATTTCTTGCGTCAGGCACCGGTGCAGGCAGAGAGCAAGGAGCATTTGAAATCTCTGCTTGAGGGAAGAAGTGCGAACGGGATCATCTTTACGACCATGTTTAAGTTTGAACGTGGAGAAAAGCCACTGTCGGAACGCAGAAATATTGTTGTCATGGCAGATGAGGCACATCGCGGCCAGTATGGCTTCGATGAGAAGATTGTCATGTCTGAAAATGAATCGGGGGAGAAGGAAGCACATACTGTCGTAGGAAATGCCAGAATTATTCATGATGCATTGCCGAATGCCACATTCATCGGATTTACGGGCACTCCGATTTCAACCAGGGATAGGAATACGCGCGAAGTGTTCGGCGACTATATTGACGTCTATGATATGACACAGGCCGTAGAGGATGGAGCAACAAGGCCTGTTTATTATGAGAGCCGTGTCGTTCATTTGAAGCTGGATGAAAATACGCTGGCACTGATAGATTCCACCTATGATATTCTGGAGCATCAGTCAGATCCGAAAACCATCGAGAAGAGCAAGAAGATGCTGGGGCAGATGGAAAGTGTTCTGGGAGCGGATTCTACGATTGCATCCCTCTGCGATGACATTGTGGAGCATTATGAGAAGTACCGGGCAAATCTTCTGACTGGAAAGGCTATGATCGTGGCATATTCCCGCCCGATTGCGATCAAAATTTATCGACGGATTCTGGAGATACGCCCTTCCTGGAAGGATAAAATTGCCGTGGTTATGACCAGCGGCAACAATGATCCGGAAGATTGGAAGGAGATCATAGGAACTAAAGCGCATAAAGAAGAACTGGCCCGGAAGTTTAAGGATAATAATGATCAGCTTAAGATTGCCATAGTTGTGGATATGTGGCTCACCGGATTTGATGTGCCGTCACTGGCTACAATGTACGTCTATAAGCCGATGCATGGATATAATCTGATGCAGGCGATTGCCCGGGTAAATCGTGTATTCAAGGATAAAGAAGGCGGACTGATTGTAGATTATGTTGGAATCGCATCGGCTTTGAAGATGGCGATGAAGGAATATACGAAGCGGGACCAGTCGAAGTATGGGGATATGAATATCGCCAAGGTAGCATATCCGAAATTTCAGGAGAAACTTCAGGTTTGTAAGGATCTCCTGCATGGTTTTGATTTCAGCGGATTTGTAGGTGGTTCGCCGCTTACCATGGCAAAGCTGATTACCGGAGGTGTGAATTTTATTCTGGATCCTCATGATCCGGAGCGGAAAGAACTGTTCCTGAAGGAAGCGATGCTTCTGAAGCAGTCACACTCCCTTTGTTCCAGTATGACAACGGAGCAGGAGCGTCATGAAGCTGCCTATATGGAAGCACTGCGTTCCACGGTCATTAAGGTCACCTATGGGGGCATTGGTGGAAAGAGCCTGTCTCTGAATGAGATCAATGCTCAGATCAATGAGCTGTTAAAATCTGCCGTGCAGAGTGAAGGAGTCATTAATCTTTTTGACAGCAGCAAGACCGGCGGGGAGAATTTCAGCCTGTTTGATCCGGCGGTTTTGGATGAAATCTCTAAAATGAAGGAGAAGAACATTGCCGTTGAGATTTTGAAGAAGCTGATGGCGGAACAGGTGTCGGTATATAAGAGAACCAATGTGGTACAGTCGCAGAAGTTTTCGGAGAAGATCACACAGCTGATGAACTCTTATTATAATGGCCTCATCACGAATGAAGAGGTTATCAAGGAGCTGTTAAAGACTGCGGAGGAAATCACTAATCTTTACAAGAACGGGAAGAAGCTGGGGCTCTCTCAGGAAGAACTGGCTTTCTATGATGCGCTTACGAAGCCGGAACATATCAAGGATTTTTACACGAATGATCAGCTGATTGCGTTGACAAGAGAATTGACAGAAATGCTTCGTAAGAATCGTACGATTGATTGGCAAAAGAAAGAAACGGCCCGGGCGCAGATGCGTAAAATGGTGAAGCACCTGCTTAAAAAGTATAAATACCCGCCGGAAGATTATGATTATGCAATCAACACGGTGATCAGTCAGTGCGAACTTTGGACCGATAATGCGGATGTTTCAGGAGAGAAGGTTTACACATTCCGTTCCAGACATGAACTGAGCAAAGTAGCAGAAGGGACTCCGCACTATGGAAAGTAATTGGGGCTTTCTTGAAAAATAATTTTTGAGAATGAGTTGGCTTTTTCATCCTGGAGTTCACGAAGAGCACGGCGACGAATTTACAAATAAGATGTATTTCAGATGGGAGCATTTTATGAAAAAAGCAATGAATGTCCTGCTTTCAGTAATTACACTGACATTTCTCTTTTTATTCTTTCCATTTCAGGCGGAGGCATCAAAACTTACGGCCATAGGTTCATCAAACATCATTATCAGCAATCAAACGGAAGCTATGGCAACTTTGACGGATACATACAAATCAATTCTTCCTGAGGGAAAGGAGGCAGGGAATTTTTCTGCGACTATTTCAAGTCGTTTGACCAATTCATTATTTTGCGAGTATTATTCACAGTTTAGACAAGTGGCAGAGAGCAATAATTGGGGAAATGCTCTATTTTATAAAACTGTGATATCCATTGAGGGAATGGATTCACAAGGAGATAGTTATAATTATTCAAATGTAGTGACGAAGGAGCCCGTGGAGTTGACATTGACTATTCCGGAGTATTTACGATGCAGGCCGAATCGTCTGTTTATATTACTTGTGAAGGATTCTTCTGGTAATATTGTTGAGCTTGGACGGGGCAATGAGTCAATTACGTTTGAAACAGATTTTTCTAATGTGTGGTATGACGTGACTTATGTGGATGAACCTTCAGCAGATAGGATTGATTTCACTGTTGAGAAGCCGGTACCTGGAGATCGGGCAGGGGATCCCAAGTACAGGCCGCAAACGGATTCAACACTTTGCGATTGGGACAATAATACTGCTTATACGGCATCGTATCGCGTTAACAATTATCGATGGTATGGAACCGATCCTGAAACTGGAGATGGTTATGCTCTGGACGAAAATGAAGTGTTTGAAGAAGGGAAAAATTACAGCCTTCATATTGTTTTTTCTGTAAAAGGGAACAATCCAGATGTGTATATCAATGGGCGTATTCCATCATGGGATATACGAGACACAAGTGGAACGTGGGGAGAGTTTTCTATCAGTAATCTTGACCCTATCAAGAGAACAGAACAGGGAACAACAGAAAATACAAGAAAGAACGCGACTGCAGCAGATCAGCATATTTGCTCGGATTCGGATTACGTATGGGATACCGTGAAGAGTGCTACTGAGATCACGGATGGCGAAATGCGTTATCAGTGCAAGATATGTGGAAATATAAGGTACACGGTGCCGATTTCTGCATATTATCAGTTCAACGCCAATACTGTCGACAAAATTAAGAATGCACAGCAAGGAGCTACGATATTCATAGACACACCTGTTTTTGTTTCCTTTCATGAGATGGTTAAAGATGAGCTGGCAGTACGGTCGGATGTCAATATGGTGGTGAATTATAAATACCAAGGGTCGAAGTACCAAATGTTGATTCCGGCAAACTCTGCAGAGAAGATGTCCACATTGTTTGGAACGAGCAAATTTTGCGGATTCCGAAATATGAGTAGTGTTTTTGTTACAACCAATGAATGAAGGAGATTTCAATGGATACTTCCCACAACTTGTGGGAGATTTGAAACCGGATGAATTATTCTCAGTTCCATGGGGCATCACAGATTGATCATAGACCGATGCAAAGATGATCCGGAGAAGGCAATTTTCTTTATCAGAAAGACTATTCAGAACAACTGGTCGCGTGCTTCTCAATACAAAAACGATAGGATGAAAAAAACAGGTAAAAGTGGGTAAACCGAGTGCCTCAAACCTCCTATTTTCAACAAAATTTTGCCTTCAAATCTGGTTGGCACCTCTGAGTGGTTCCCGGAAATGTTGAGTTTTCAACGTTTTCCGGGTTCTTTTTTTCTGATCATCCGCGGTGCGATAGCGAACAATAAAAACGATGGGGTTCGAATGCACTGCCTCTTTTAGCAGAATATGCGGGAAAGTGATAAGATTGGAGTAACAGAACAGAAGGTTAAATACATAGAAGGATGATCCGATATGAATCAAGAGATTTTTTCATTTACGATATATATGATTCATGCCTGTGCAGAACGGTGGCATGTGAGTCCGGCCAGAGTTTACAGAGAACTCAAAAAGAGTGGTTGCTTGGAAGATTATCTGGTGCCACATTATGAAATTCTGCACACGCAAAGTACAGATTACATAGTAGACGATATTACGGAATATCTTCAGAAACATGGGGGACAGAATGATTGTTTATCATGGCTCTAATACGGTTGTGCAGCATCCGGACGTGATTCATACATGTCGGAATCTCGATTTTGGCAAAGGATTTTATGTCACAACTGTAAGAGAGCAGGCAGAACGATGGGCAAAGCGAAAGGCCGATTTTGCAGGTGGTACGCCTGTTGTAAATTGTTATGAGTGGAATACAGATCTGGTGGGTCTTAGCTCAAAAAAATTTGGCGAGGATCTGGATTCCTGGATTGATTTTGTCTGTGATTGTCGCGATGGTGGAGAACAGTACCTGCAGTATGACGTGATTATAGGAAAGGTGGCCAATGATAAGGTATTCCGTGTTGTAGATATGTATCATCAGGGAATCTGGGACAAGGATCGGGCTTTGAAGGAAATACGGGTTTATCCTACTTATGATCAAATTGCTTTTGTTACGCAGGATGCGATTAACCAGCTTCTGAAATTTGTGAAGTCAGAGGAGATGAAGGAATGAGTGAAGATATCCTCGAAAAGTTTTATCAGGAAGGACTGGAAGAAAGGCTGATCAGTAATATTGCAAAAGAGAAGGCTATCTCCCTTGAAGAAGCCATGGATGCTTATTATCGAAGTAAATTGGCTCAGAAAATATACGAGGGTAAGGAAGGTGTGCAATATCTCGATTACAGAGTGCTGACAAGACTGCTCTTTGAGACAGAGCCGGAATTGTTTCAGGAATTTAACAGTCACTGACAGTGCTTCATGACACAAAAAACGGGGCTGAAAAACAGATAAAAAGTGAGCTTTCCCACTGATTGCCATTGGGGAATATCAGTTCCCTGAGGATGAGGTATTGGAGATCGTTCTCTTTGAAATAGCTGTGAATAGTTCTAACGGAGTAACATCTTTATAAGCGGCTATGCTCAAGAGCATTCCCAGAATCATCGCATTCATCAGCATTCCGGTTCCGCCATATGAAAAGATCGGCAGACCGTTCCCTAACGTGTATTCCGAAAAGAAGGACGAAAGAACGCTCCGTACGGTTTGCAGCAAAATTGCAAGCCCCACTCCTGTTCCGATCAGTCTTGCCAGATAATTGCTTTGATGACTGGAAAGCCACAGTACCATCGCAGAAAGAAGCAGCAGAATGAACACGACAATGAGTGCCGGCAGTTTCCCGTATATTGCAGCCATTCCAAGGAAGGTGCTGTCCGTCAGAGCATTCTCCACTCCGCTTTTCAGCACAGCAACAGCGCGTTCACTCCTTCCCATCCAATGACTCAGTAGCCACGCCTTTTGCATATCAGCGGGTTTTGTAATGCCCATAAGAATCGTTGGCGGAATGGTTGATGGCTTCTTGTAAAAGATAAGACTGGCACACAGTCCCGCTGCGACGATCAGTATGGATCCTTTTAATGAGAAAGAGCCATACCTATGTGCAAATGAAGTTTTACCTGTCTCCACAAGAAGTAGCAGACCCAGCAGTAAAGAAAGGGCTGTTGGAAACGCTTGAAGCAAAATCAAAAACAAAAATGGAAGGATAATATTCAACAGTGAAAACCAACGGATATTGGTATTTCCCGTGTGAAACTGATAGATTTCACATCCCATAAGCGGCAGGTAAAAAGGAATCAGAGATACCGCCTGCATTGCAAATGGTCCGATATGCACATATCCATAGAAATTCTGAATAACCGCCAATAATAAAAGAACATCGATGAAGGCAAGAAGTGCAGTAGAAGCACGCAGAAATTTCTTATAGTCTATCCAACAGAAGAGAAAGCTGATCAAAACGCTCAAGATGACATTTCTCATTTGAAAATGAAAAACATCCTGAAAAGAAATCCTTTCCGTAAGAGAAGCCATTGTGCTCATCATTGGTATGGTCATCAGAAACAAACATGTGATAAACAGCCAGCTCTTCCATGGGAAATGGACTCTATGAATTTTGTTTAATTCTTCTCCCACGCTGATAGGCTCTCCCATCTCTCGAACAGCGCATTGGTTTGCCTCTTCTTCAGACATTCCCTCCCCACAATATTCAGCCACCTGATCCATGATATGGTCGCTCAGTTCCTTCGCAATCTGAGGACGAATCCGCCTGATTCGTATTTGATCCGTTACATTTTTGATGTACTCTTCACTTGTCATACCGATACCCCGGAAAAAAGAATCGCATTGATGGCAGAAGAATATGTCTTCCAATCCTCCCTTTTTTCTTCCAACATTTTTCTTCCTTCCTCTGTAATCCCATAAAACACTCTTGTTGTTCCAAAGGAAGTTTTCTCATAGCTGTTCAGGAACCCCTTTTGCGTCAGCGAATGTAAAATCGGATACAAAGTGCCGGACTTCATCTCAAACACATTTTCTGACCTGCGTTTCAACTCAGAAATAATTTCATATCCGTACCGGTCCTTTTCAGACAATAGTTTCAAAACAAGCATCTCCGTATTCCCCAGAAATAATGATTTACCAGAAGCCATGTTCACCTCCCACGATGTATCTTTGATACATATATGTATGATATCTACATATTATTTCTCTTGCTCCTGACTGTCAAGCGGGACGATGATGTGCTGGGATGATGAACTGGCAAGCCACGGGCAGAAGAAGATCATGGAGCTGTTCATGGAGGAGAATGCAGATCAGGAGCTCTTCTCTAGTGAGGTAAAGGAACAGGCCGGATTCGGAAAGGGCGCAAATGTGATAACATGTATCCATGTGAAAAGAATTGCGAAAAGTGGATTTTACGTATATATCTTTGCGGGGGAGTCAAAACTCAATGTCACTTCGATCCGATGCGGATAAGATCATTGAAGAAAGCCTGCGCGCGGTTTTGCCCGACCAGGCAGTGAAACGAGCGTTGAAGAATTATGATGTTGGAGAAGGAAAGTCCATCCTGATTGCAGTCGGGAAGGCGGCCTGGCAGATGGCAAATGCAGCCAGGAGCGTTCTGGGAGATACATGTACCGGCATTGTGATTACGAAGTACGAGCACGTAAGAGGAGAAATCCCCGGAATGGAATGCTATGAAGCGGGGCACCCTGTTCCGGATGAAAACGGAGTCGCTGCTACCCGAAAGGCCATGGAGCTTGTGACAGGTCTTACGAAAAAGGATCGGGTGGTGTTTCTTCTTTCGGGAGGAGGGAGCGCTCTGTTCGAAAAGCCGCTGGTCCCGCTGGAAGAGCTTCAGGATATCACCGGCCAGCTTCTTGCCTGCGGTGCCGATATTGTAGAAATCAACACCATCCGGAAACGTCTGTCTGAGGTAAAAGGTGGACGATTTGCGAAGCTCTGTGCGCCTGCCCGCGTGTACAGCATTATTTTATCGGATATCCTGGGGGATCCCATCGACATGATCGCATCGGGACCGACCTATCCGGATTCCTCTACATGTGAGGAAGCGCAGAAAATCGCGGAAAAATATCACCTGAAGCTCTCAGACAGGGCAGAAGAGCTGTTGAGTAAGGAGACACCGAAGACGCTGGAGAATTCGGAGGTGACTGTGACCGGCTCTGTCCATGAGCTCTGCGCGGCTGCGGGAAAAGCGGCCGAAAAACTTGGATATGAGCCGGTTTTTCTGACCGATCAGCTTTCCTGCGAAGCAAGGGAAGCAGGAAGCTTTCTTGCCTCCATCCTGAAATCGCATCAGAGAGATGGTCGAAGACTCGCCTTTCTTGCAGGAGGAGAGACGGTAGTCCATCTGACCGGAAAGGGAAAAGGCGGACGCAATCAGGAGCTTGCCTTTGCTGCGGCAGCAGGGATTGACGGGATGGAGAATGTAGCGGTGTTTTCCTTCGGATCCGATGGAACCGACGGCCCAACGGATGCCGCGGGAGGATATGTGGACGGAGCATCCATGCAAAGGTTGCGGGAGCTTGGAATCGACGCGAATGCAGTACTGCAGGAGAACGACACGTATCCTGCACTGAAGCAGATCGAAGGGCTTATTATGACCGGCCCGACCGGGACCAATGTCAATGATGTCGCGGTGGCGTTGCTGGGATAATTGAAAATACCCTTTTGATTTTTTAAAAGAAATGCGCTATAAATAACAACATATGATCAACAGCGTGTAGCCATTGGCATAAATCCAGCCGATGGCCGCACGCTGTTTTTTTTGTTATGGAAAGGGAGGAAAAATATGGGAGAATCAAACACTCAGTTTTTAGGGGAGGCGCCGATTGGCAGCCATTAACAATATGATCCGCAAGTATGGAGCCCTGGACGAGATATTTGGTCAGGAGCAGTATGCACAGATTCCTATGGCCGTCGTTGGCATTGTCATGAAGTTCTTCCAGATCGTGATTTCCATCGTGGTCGGTATGGCAGCAGGATGCATTCCGGTGGTTGGATTTAACATGGGAGCCGGAAAGGAAGAACGTGTTCGCAGCCTGTTTACAAGGCTTCTGCTGTCAGAAGCCATTGTCGGTGCCGTTGCACTTTTCATCGTAGAAGTGTTTCCGAAGCAGCTGATCGGTATTTTTAGTGCAGCAAACGAAAGCACCTATTACACGGAATTCGCACGGAAGGCGTTCCGAATCTACCTTTGCATGATGGTGCTCGCCTGCGTGAACAAGGCGTGCTTTATTTTCCTTCAGGCAATGGGAAAAGCCGTGGAATCGACAATGCTCTCCATGGTACGTGAGATTGTGTTTGGCGTTGGCTTTGCATTGCTGCTGCCCCTTTTCTTCGGCCTGGACGGTGTTCTGTACTCCATGCCGCTGTCGGATGTGCTGACCTTTGTTATTGCCGTGATCCTTATTGTGAAGACGTATCGCGAACTGAAGCGGGAAAGCTTTGGGTGACCCGCGGCTGATTCCGCAGAAAAGAGCCTCTGCATGTAAAATATAGTTGACATAACGTCCGGTCTGGCATATGCTATGGATGTAAGGTATAATTTACATTATGTCAGAAGGAGAACACATATGACAGACATCATTTCCTTTGCAGGAGCCTTTATCGCCATTCAGATATTTAAGATCATCATGTTTAAGAAAGACAAGGACTACAGTGGCTATGATGAGCGACAGGAGCTGATCCGGGGCAGAGCATTTCGTTATGGCTTTTTAACCTTGGCCTTTCTTCTTGCAGCGGCAGTGCTATGGGAAGAGTGTGTGGGCACGCTGCCGATCGAATTTTCACTTCTGATGATGGCCTGTCTCATGGCGGGATGCCTGGTGGTCATTCTTTACGATATCTGGAAGGATGCGTACTGGGGAATCCGCCAGACGTCCGGATCGAACATCGCCGTAGGCCTCATGGTGATCGTGATGGCGATGCAGTATATGGGCCTCAGGGGACAGATAAAAAACGGTGATGTGATCGTGCATGGTGTACTCACCTGGGATGGCGGGATATATCTGCTGATCCTGGTGTTCTTCGCACTCATCCTTGCAAACCTGCTTGTGAAATCCTGGATGGATAAAAGAGGAGGCTCGTCGGAATGAAGAACCTTAAGATGAAATCGGCGCGTGCAGCGCTGGATCTGTCCCAGCAACAGCTGGCAGATATGGTCGGCGTATCGCGGCAGACCATCAACGCCATCGAAAAAGGTGATTACAATCCGACGATCCGACTTTGCATCGCAATCTGCAAAGTGCTGAATCGCACGCTGGATGAATTGTTTTGGGAAGAGACGTGATCAGAGAGTAAAGGTTTGTGTATGATGGAGAAAATCAAATTTCAGATACATGAAAAAGAGATTACGCTCTATCCGGCACAGGGGGCGAATCAACCGCTTATCATTTGGAATACGGTGATGGGAGATGGAGAATCGACTTTTCATGCACTTCGGGATCTGAATGCACCGGACTGTAATCTGCTCGTGGTTGGAAAACTTCAGTGGTATCATGATATGACGCCGTGGAGCTGTCCGCCGCTGTCGAAGAACGATCCGCCAGCTACAGGGGGAGCAGACGAATATCTGAAGGTGCTGACGACAGAAATGATTCCGGCAGCGAATGAGCGAATCCAAGGGACACCGTTGTATGTCGGCATTGCCGGGTATTCTCTGGCAGGGCTTTTTGCGCTCTATGCGATGTACCGCTGTGATACCTTTGAACGGGTTGCCAGCATATCCGGATCGCTGTGGTTTCCGAAGTTCAGGGAATATGTGCTTGAACATGAGCTGATGCGGAAACCTGAGAAACTATATATTTCGTTGGGAGATGCAGAGGCAAGGACGAAGCATGCGATTCTGAAGACCGTACAGACAAATACCGAAGCCATCCTTCAGCATTATAAAGCTGTGGGGGTGGATGTAAGCTGGGCGTTAAATCCCGGAAATCACTTCAAGGACGCGGCTCTGCGGAGCGCAAAGGGAATAAAGGAGCTCCTTATAAAGTAGAAGGGAAATTCTATGATAAAGCTTTGGGGAAAAGTATTTGGGACCGGAAAAGTGAAGATTTATGAGAAGCGCGGAGCAAGAAAGGAATGGACGGCGCTGAAAGAGGCCCTGAAGGCAGCAGGAATTCGCAAAATAGAGGCCAATGCATTCCAAAAGGAGCCCGGCCCTGTGACCTGCGGATGCTCGTTGGACAACCGGGACTTTGGGCCGGGCGGAAAGATCGACCGCGATATGTATAACATTTATGTTCGAGCCGAAGATGAAGCTGCGGCAAGAGCAGTTATGGAGAGTGTATTATCAGTAAATACATCTTCAATTTCGTGATTCAGTGAATGGGATGCGCTCCGGAAATCCGGAAGCATCCCATTCGTTATCATTTCAGAAACTCATACAGATATGCCTCCATGGCTGGCGTCCACCAGAGCAGATACCCTGCCTGCGTGGGATGAATCGGATTGGACATGTAGAGATTATAGTCCTTCTCACTGATCGCATGGAGCGCTTCGTCATTCCAAAGGTCGATGACGCCGATCTTCCATTTCTTCTGAATTTCCAGAAGGAGCTTTACCATTTCGCCGTATTCTTTACAGTCAAATCTGGTCCCGGTGTAAAACAAAACCGGGCAGTGCCAGGTCTTTCCTGCATACGCAATGATATATTCTATGGCGCCGGCAACCGTCTCTGTGTCAAAATCCGTCAGCTCAAAGCCTTCGGAAATTTTGCCGAGGGGCATATGCCTGGTTGCATCATTGGTGGACAGCTGGCAGATGAAGGCATCTGCAGGAATATCCGGATCGATGGTTTTCATGCGCGGAATGTACGAGCTGCCGCTTGAGCTGCTCCCTTCCTGACTTCTTGGATCACCGCATGCATCATCCTTCGTCACCAGTGTTGTGCCGGATACTGCCTCCTTCACGGAGGTGGTGCCGTTAAGCCGGTCAATGTACTCGACGAACGATGCCCCGAGAGAATCGCTGCCATACGTGACAGAGCTTCCGAGATAGATGATGGTTTTCCCTTTCAGAGGGCTTTCGGCATGCGGCTGAATGTTCTCCGGATGGAACCTCTCGGCGTTTCCGGGCAATTCTGTGTGTGGTGTGTTCATGAGATTTTCCCTCCTGTTTGGTGTCATGTTAAATACTTGCCGGTAATGCTGTTTTTGTTTTCCCGGATTTCCTGCGGCGTTCCGCTGGCGATGATCCGTCCGCCGGCTTCGCCGCCGCCCGGACCCATGTCGATCACATAGTCAGCGTTCCGGATTACATCCAGATCGTGTTCAATAACAACAACGGTCGCTCCGTGATCCAGAAGCGCCTGAAAGACACCCAGCAGAACCTGCACATCCAGAGGATGCAGGCCGATGGAGGGTTCGTCAAAGACAAAAACAGAATCAGACTGTGTTTTTCCAATTTCGCTGGCAAGCTTCAGCCGCTGCGCCTCGCCGCCGGACAGTCCGGGCGTTTCTTCGCCAAGTGTCAAGTAGCCGAGGCCAAGCTGCCTGAGAATCCGAAGCTTCTGGCTGACCCCCTTCATATCCTTGCAGAAGTCGAGTGCAGTGTTCACATCCATGTCCATCAGCTCCGGCAGGGAAATGCTCGCACCGTCTTTATTGGTGAGCCTGACTGCGTAAGCGGCCTTGCCATAGCGGGACCCGCGGCAGTCCGGGCAGGGAATGTCGACATCCGGCAGGAACTGCACATCGAGACTGACAACGCCGGTTCCGTCGCAGCCGGGGCAGCGAAGCGAGCCGGTGTTGTAGGAAAAATCACCGGCCTTGTAACCGCAGGCTTTGGCGGCGGGCGATTTTGCATAGAGCTTGCGCAGTTCATCGTGGACGCCTGCGTAGGTCGCCACAGTGGAACGGACATTGATGCCGATGGGCGTGGCATCAATCAGCTTGATGTGTGCAATGCCGTCAGCATCGATTGCACGGATGTGTGCAGGCAGCGCTCTGCCGCTGATTTCCGCCTCCAGAGCGGGGATCAGGCTTTCCAGAATCATGGTGGTCTTGCCGGAGCCGGACACCCCGGTGACAACCGTGAGCCGTCCCTTGGGAATATCGACCTCCAGAGGCTTTACCGTATGGATCTGATCCGTAGACAGATGGATCGTGCCATTTTCAAACAGGCTTTCCTTTTCGGCGCAGGAACGCAGTCTGCTCCTGGCAGAACCGGAAAGAAACGGACCAATCTGGGAAGCAGGATCTTTTTCAATAGAAGGAATGTCGCCCTGTGCAATGACATGGCCGCCCTTTGCGCCGGCTTCCGGCCCCATTTCAATGATCCAGTCGGCTTCCTTCAGAATCTGTGTATCATGATCGACCAGAATGACAGAGTTCCCGTCTGCGACGAGATCGTGCATCACACCGGTAAGCCCCACAATATTGGAGGGATGCAGACCGATGGAGGGCTCATCCAGCACATAGAGAACACCGGTGGTGCGGTTGCGCACCGCGCGGGCAAGCTGCATCCGCTGGCGCTCTCCGGTGGAGAGTGTGGATGCCGAACGGTCAAGCGTCAGATAGCCAAGGCCTAAGTCTATCAGCCGTTTCGCGGTTCCCTGAAAGGCGTCACAGATGCTCTCCGCCATAGGGCGCATTTCCTCCGGCAGGCTTTCCGGAACACCTCGTACCCAATCGACCAGATCCTCAAGCGTCATGACGCAGGCTTCATCCAGCGAAATGCCCCGCAGCTTCGGCGCTCGAGCAGAGGCGGACAGACGTGTGCCGTGACAATCCGGACAAAGCTCCTCCTTCAGAAATTTTTCAACCCTCTTCATGCCCTTTTCATCCTTGACCTTTGCGAGGGCATTTTCCACAGTGTAGACAGCATTGAAATAGGTAAAATCCAGTTCTCCTGCCTGATTGGAATTTTTATTGTGGTAAAAAATATGCTTTTTCTCGGCAGGGCCATGGAACACGATCTCTTTTTCACGCTCGGTAAGATTCCGGAACGGCACATCCGTGCGCACTCCCATCTCCCGGCAAATGTCTGTCATCAGCGACCACATCAGACTGTTCCAGGGGGCAACGGCGCCCTCGTCGATGGTCAGGGAGTCGTCCGGTACGAGTGAATCCAGATTTACGGTGCGGACAATGCCGGTTCCACTGCACTTCTGGCAGGCTCCCTGGGAATTGAAGGCCAGCTCTTCTGCCGATGGCGCATAGAAATGTGCGCCGCATTCCGGGCAGACAAGCTCTTTTCCTGCGGCAACCGCGAGAGACGGAGGAAGATAATGCCCGTTGGGGCAGCGGTGGCAGGCAAGGCGGGAGTACATCAATCGCAGACTGTTGAGAAGCTCTGTTCCTGTACCGAAGGTACTCCGGATGCCAGGCACACCGGGACGCTGATGCAGCGCCAGTGCAGCAGGAACATACAAAACTTCATCCACACAGGCTTTGGAAGCCTGCGTCATGCGGCGGCGGGTGTAGGTGGAGAGAGCTTCAAGATAGCGCCGGGAGCCTTCCGCATACAGCACACCCAGAGCAAGCGATGACTTTCCGGAGCCGGACACGCCTGCAATTCCTACAATTTTTCCAAGCGGAATCTCCACATCGATGTTCTTCAGGTTGTGGACCTTTGCTCCGCGAATCAACATTTTATCGATCATTTCTATGGCCTTTTTGTCTGTTATTTTCATATTTCTGATTTGACAGATGAATTATACCATCTTTGTCTGCCGGAGAGTTTGGCGCGACGGAATCGTCATGTTCATTGGTCTTTTGTGAGACTGGGCATATAATGTTCTGCAAAGTACTGTGGAAATACAGCGGAGTCCTGATCTCGGGATACAAGCCGAAGTTGAAATGGGAGAATAACAACAGTCCGGCGCTGACAGCATTAAGATTACAGGCGTTGTTGGAGACACCGCATGGTTTGCGGGGATATAGAAGCGGAGACAGAGGTATAAGAAATGTCAGCAGTTAAAGTAAGAAAATATCTTGAAGAACGTGGTCTGGAGGACCGGATCACAACGCACACAGAGACGATTGATACGGTAGAGCATGCGGCGCAGCAGATTGGCTGCAGTGAGGCGGAGATCGCCAAGACGCTGTCTTTTCTGGTGGATGAAAAGCCGGTGATTGTGGTCATGGCAGGAGATACCAGAGTCAACAGTTCGAAGTTCAAGGCACAGTTTCATGAGAAACCGCATATGATTCCGCGGGAAGATGTGGAACGGATTACCGGGGATCTCCCCGGAGGAGTGTGTCCGTTTGCGATCCCTGCGGGAATTCCGATCTGGCTGGACATTTCTCTGAAGAGATTTGAAACTGTGCATCCGGCTGGAGGGGACGAATTTACCTCGGTAGCCATTACACCGACGGAGCTGGCAAAGGCCTCCGGGGCTATCGGCTGGTGCGATGTCTGTAAGGGTTGGCTGCCGGATTGAGAGGCACGCGTTTCCGCTCTTCGGAGCCGAAGAGTCTCCTGAATACTGGAAAAACTTCATAAAGATTCAGGGAGAAAATCTGTGGAAAATACATAGATTCCCTCCTGTCAAATCACTTATAATTAGCAGATATAACAGAGTTGCTCTTGGGGATGAGCAGGAAGAACAGGGGGTGCTTACATGTCTAAGCTTATTCATGTCTATCTGACAGACTACAATCACAATCAGCTGCTGAAGGAACAGGAGCCGTTGTCCTTTGGCCCGGACAAAGAGGGCTACAAGGCCAATGAGGCCAATATTTTCAATGTGTATGATCAGGTCCGTTATCAGGAGATCGTTGGCTTTGGCGGTGCGATGACGCAGGCCAGCGCGGCGAATCTGCAGAAAATGGACGAGGCACAGAGAAATGCGGTGATGCGGAGCTTTTTTGATCCGAAGGAGGGAATTGGATACAGCCTGTGCCGGACAACGATCAACAGCTGTGACTTCTCGACGGAATTCTATAGCTACGATGATACGGAGAATGATTGGGATCTGAAGGATTTCAACATTGAACACGATCGGAAAGATGTAATTCCGATGATCCGACAGGCCATGGAGCTGAGCGATGAGCTGCGGCTGTTTTCCTCACCGTGGAGTCCTCCGAAATGGATGAAAACAAACGGCCGAATGGACAAGGGACGGTATCTCCGGAAGGATTGCAGACAGGTGTGGGCGGATTATTTTGCCCGCTTCCTTCAGGAATATGAGAAGGAGGGAATTCGCATCTGGGGAGTGACGATTCAGAATGAGGCACATGCGGAGCAGGGCTGGGAGTCCTGCTACTACACGGCGCAGGAGGAACGAGAATTTGCGCAGGAGTATTTGAAGCCGGCACTTCGTAAGGCAGGATTGGATGACCGGAAGATTCTGTTCTGGGATCATAATAAGGAGCGTGTCTTCGACAGAACGATGGAAACGTTAGCTGCGAAAGAGGCGCAGGATGCGCTGGACGGTGTTGCGGTTCACTGGTATGCCGGAGACCACTTCGGAGCGTTGGATGCGGTTCATCAGATGTATCCGGATAAGCTGATTCTTGCGACAGAGGCCTGCGTAGGACCTGATAAGCGTGCTTATGCTTCAGGGGAAAAATACGCCCATGACATCATCGGAAATGTCAATCACTGGGCCGGCGGCTGGGTTGACTGGAATATGATTCTGGATGACACCGGGCGGCCGGATCACTGGATGGATGAGCAGCTTGCTTTTAAGAAGCGGTTTGAAGAGAGCGGCTGCGATGAAAGCGCGCTGAGCGAAACGGAGAGGGAATTCCTGCTGCCGTGTGTTGACTCCGGAATCTGGAAGGGGGAGGCTCCGGTGGTCATGGACCACGAGACGAAGGAACTGCATTATTCTTCTTCCTATTATTATATGGGGCATTTCAGCAAATTCGTCCGTCCCGGGGCAGTGCGGATTGCCAACTCAATTTACACCGATAAGCTGGAGGTGTGCACGTTTGTAAATCCGGACGGCAGCATTGCTGCGATTGCCATGAATCCGAACGAAGAGGACTATCCGCTGGTTTTGCGGTATCACGATGAAATTGCCAGAACGGTGGTACCGGCGCACAGCATTGTAACGTATGTGTTCTGAGAAATATGGGAAAAGGGAGAATACGGGGCAATGAATCAGAGTCTTGTTTTTAGAGCAGAAAAAGTAACAGAGCGAATTACCAGAATTTATGCGTTCGCAACCGAGTTGATGTATCTGGTGGAGGGCACGGAAAAGGCAGTGCTGATTGATACGGGAAGCGGAATCGGAAGTCTGAAGGCCTGCGTGGAGCAGCTGACCGATAAACCGGTTGTTGTTCTTGTGACGCACGGACATGTGGATCATGCCATGGG
>ERZ1026898.701-NODE-701-length-18717-cov-7.307202_pt1 | contig 18717 bp, 16 predicted proteins | sample MGYA00380178_ERZ1026898 | MGnify/ENA primary metagenome ERZ1026898 (study PRJEB33269, sample SAMEA4719814) | human gut metagenome | biome: human-associated habitat; feature: organic feature; material: feces | place: Cameroon | collected 2013-10 ... | reverse complement strand
AGCGCCACCTTGCCAAGGTGGAGGTAGCGAGTTCGAGCCTCGTCATCCGCTCCATTCTCTTAATGCCAATTAAATTTAATTGGCATTTTTTTGACAGAGAGAGCGTACAATTCAATACGGCGCCATAGCCAAGTGGTAAGGCAGAGGTCTGCAAAACCTCGATGCCCCAGTTCAAATCTGGGTGGCGCCTCCAGAAAAAAAGAGCATTGCGAAAGCAATGCTCTTTTTTTCAACGAAATTTGCCCTTTCGGGCAAGTGAAATAGCTGCGCTGTGAAATATCTGCTTCGCAGATGTGAAATGTTTGCTGCGCAAACGAGGGCAAATTTTATTTCACATTGCGACGCAGGAGCAATATTTCACAATTTGCGCTCGCACAAATTATTTCACATCGAGCGCAGCGAGATATTTCACTTAAAAAGCCTAAAAATTATCGCAATCGTTAATATTAGCCTAATCCGAATAAGGCTTGTGATTAATATCTTCCAATTGCCTCTGTTACATTGGCTGTTAAGTTAAAACTTTTCGTCGATATGTTTTGTTGAGTGGTTATATCAATATAACCACACTTCTTTGAATGCTCTTTTTTTCAACGAAATTTGCCCTTGCGGGCAAGTGAAATAGCTGCGCTGTGAAATATCTGCTTCGCAGATGTGAAATGTTTGCTGCGCAAACGAGGGCAAATTTTATTTCACATTGCGACGCAGGAGCAATATTTCACAATTTGCGCTCGCGCAAATTATTTCACATCGAGCGCAGCGAGATATTTCACTTAAAAGAGCGCAATGCGATATTTCACTTGATAATTTAGAATTTTTGTAGTATTCTGAACTGAGAGGTGATATCCGTATGGCAGAATCAAAGCTTCGGAATCTGGCTATGGACTTTTCGGTGAATATCATAAAAGCGTGTGGTACGGTAAAAGGTCATCGTTCGTTAGTGAATCAGCTTGAGCGTTCCGCAACATCGATTGGTGCGAATATCCACGAAGCGAATTATGCGCAGAGCAGGTCTGATTTTGTTGCCAAACTTCAGATTTCGCTCAAAGAGTGCTACGAGACCGAATATTGGCTCGAATTGTTTGTGAAATCCGGTGTTATCGAACCTGAGTCGGCGAAGGCACTGTATGCTCAATGCGGCACCATAAGAAAGCTCCTCATCTCCTCCATCAACACCGCAAAGCAAAACGCGCAGTAAAACGAAAGGGTGATTCTATGACAACAGAATGGGAAAAATTATATGCCGCCGCGCTTGCTGTCGCAGTGCCGAAAGTGATATCGGAACAAATGTGTTCCGGCGGGGTGGGTGCCGCCGTGCTGACCGATAAAGGGAATGTGTATACTGGCGTGTGTATCGACACCGATTGCTCGCTGGGTATGTGCGCGGAGCGAAACGCGCTGTCAACGATGATAACAAACGGGGAGTATGCCGCAAGAAAAGTCGTTGCAGTAACAAAAAAGGGAGAGATTTTGCCCCCGTGCGGAGCTTGTCGTGAGTTTATGATGCAGCTCGGCAGCCCGGAGAATATAGAAATTCTTGTTGATTCCGATACTGCCGTGACTCTAAAAGACCTCGTGCCTTATCCGTATTAAAATAATCATAAAACCCTCCGCAAGCCTTGCCGCTTGCGGAGCTTTATGTTATAATAGCATCAAGGACTGACTGAGAAAGGAATAAAAATGAAAAAAGATAACACGCAGAAAGAGAGAAAGCTGATATTTCGCCCGTGGATTCTTTGGAGCATCGCAGCGTTTGAAAATATGCTCTCGAAAATGGAAGCGGACGGCTGGGCATTGTATAAGGTTCGTTTAGGCATTCTGTTTTGCTTTGCACGCTGTAAACCGCAGGATAATGTAGTCTATTATGTTATCTGCGAAGAGGGTCAAAAAACGTATGCTACCAGGGAGCCTTGGACTTACGGCAAAAAATCTCTGGTTGAAAATATAGATTACAGATGCTGTAAAAAGCATAAATATTTGTCGTTTGATTTGGATTGGTGGCCGCATTCCGAGGATCTTTTAGCCTTTCTTCGCTATGATATATACAGATTTTCTCAACGATATTGCGATGATATTGCAAAAATAAGAGTTGGCAGAAAACCGAGGACTTTTCATTATGTATTGAAGTTAGCCGCAGTATGGTGGATTTTCATTATGACGCAGATGGGCCTTCTGGTTTGTCTTCGTTTAGTTTTGACCTGAGTACTACGTTTTATATTTTCGTAAATTTTAACCCCCTCCGCAGTTTTTTCTGCGGAGGGGGCTTATCATTTTATTTATCCTCTTTTCCCTTGCTCTCTTCAAGCAGCCTGTCGATGTCTGCGGGCGTAAACACATATTTCTTGTCGCAGAACTGGCAGCAGACCTCGGTCTTTTCATCCTCCTTGAGCTTTTCGAGTTCATCTCTGCCCATACTTATCAGCGCGCGGGAGACGCGCTCGCGCGAGCAGTTGCATCTGTATTCCGGATCCGAGGTGTCGAGCACGTCAAGCTTGAAAGCGGGGAGCACGGTGCGGCAGATGGTCTCGGGGGAGAGACCCTTGTCAAGCATCGTCGTCACAGGCTCAATGTCGCTGATGCACTTCTCGACCTTGTCTATAATTGTGTCGTCGGAGGTCGGGAGCAGCTGGATTATGAATCCGCCCGCTTTTCTTATCGTGAGATCGGGGTTGACGAGCACGCCCAGTGCGCAGACGGTCGGTATCTGCTCGCTCGTCGCGAAATAATTCGTGATGTCCTCGGCAATTTCGCCGCTGACTATCGGCACCTGACCGACATAGGGCTCCTTGAGTCCGAGGTCTTTTATAACGGTCAAAAAGCCGTCCTTGCCGACTGCGCCGGAAACATCCAACTTGCCCTTGTCGTTGAGCGGCAGCTCAACAACGGAGTTCACAGCGTATCCTCTGACGTTGCCGTGGCTGTCCGAAGCCGCGAGCACTGTGCCCGCAGGGCCGTTTCCGTTTATCCTGAGCGTGACGGAATCGTCCGCGCCCTTTAAGGCGCTGCCCATGAGGCTCGCCGCCGTCAGCAGCCTGCCGAGAGCCGCCGAAACAACGGCGGATGTGCCGTGGATCTCCTGCGCCCTGTTTACTATATCCGTTGTGTCGGCAGCCATGACAGTCAGCGTGCCGTCCTCGGAAATGCAGCGTATAAGCTTGCCCATATTTTTGTCCTCCTGTTATTTCCTGCGCCTCGCAGCAATCACCGCGCGCTCGGAATCTTCTCTGACGGGTTCATTTGTCATGCCGTCATATATGTTTTCAATGTCAAATCCCGCGTCGCCGAGCCATTTTGAAAGCTCGTCGAGACTATATGCGCGCTCGCTGAAATCTTCGCTCGTGCGCTCGTATGTCCCGTCCTCGCGCTCCTCGAAGAAGTCGAGCATGATGTCTACCGTGCCCGTTTCCTCGTCGAGGCTGTTCTGCCAGACGCAGAAAACATCCGGGTATTCGTAGACAAACGAGTTGTCCGCGAGAATCTTGCGGTGCTTGTAAATCGTGTTCACGTCGAATATGAACATCCCGCCCGGGCGGATAAATGTGCCGAGTCGGCGGAATGTCTCTCTGACATCATCGGGCTCGGTCAGATGATTGATGCTGTCGAGCGTGCAGAGCGCGGCGTCGATTTTTCCGAAAAGATCGAGTTCCTGCATCTGCTGGCAGAGAAACAGAATATTCTGCCCCTCTTCAAAAGCCCTGTTCTGAGCCTGGGAAAGCATATCGGGGCTTGAATCAACGCCGATCATGTCATATCCGCGCGCGGATATCAGCGAAGTTAAAGTGCCCGTGCCGCAGGCGAGGTCGAGAACCGTTCCGCTTTTTATCCCATATGAAAGCAGAAGAGCAGAAAAATGCTCTGCTCTTCTCTCGTAATCAACATTTTGCGTCAGCTCGTCATAAAAACGGGCAAAGAATGAATATTCGCTCATTATCAGTCTTTCTTCTCGGCCTCTGCGGCGTCGATGCGCTCGAATATCTTCTCGTATCCGTCGCAGCCGTAGTTGAGCGAGCGGTTGACGCGGCTTATCGTGGCAGTGCTTGCGCCGGTCTTGCTGACTATCTCGCTGTAAACCTGCTTGTCGCTGAGCATCTTCGCAACAACTATGCGCTGCGAAAGAGCCTTGAGCTCGGTCACGGTGCAGAGATCCTCAAAAAAATCATAGCACTCGTCGATGTTCTCGAGGGCGAGAACTGCTTTGAACAGAAAATCAACGTTGCTGTCTTTCAGCTTGCCGTTCATCAAAGTTACTCCTTTTCGCGGTCATATTGGGTTTGACTCCGCGTACATGTATATATTTTAGCACACTAAAATTTGAAAGTAAAGAGCAAAAATCAAAGCGTCTGCGTTTCGACGGAATTTATAACGACATCCTCGAGCGGCTTGTCCGAAGAATCGCGGTCAACCGAGGCTATCGCGTCGACAACATCCATGCCCTCGAACACCTGACCGAACACGGTGTGTCTGAAATCAAGCCACGGAGTTCCGCCGACCGCCTTGTAGTCTTCAATAGACTCGTCCGTGAACATATCGGGCAGGCGTTCCATCTGCGGGATAAAACGCTCGTCGACCGACGGAGCTTGAACGATAAAGAATTGGCTTCCGTTTGTGTTCGGGCCTGCGTTCGCCATGCACAGCGCGCCTCTGAGGTTGTGGTAGTCGCGGCTGAACTCGTCCTTGAACGGTCTGCCCCAGATGCTCTCGCCGCCGATACCCTTGCCGAGCGGGTCGCCGCCCTGAATCATGAAATCCGGGATAACGCGGTGGAAGATGACCCCGTCATAGTAGCCGTTGTCCGCGTGGGTCGTGAAATTTTCGACCGCCTTGGGCGCGGCGTCGGGGAAGAGGACTACTTTTATGTCGCCCTTGTTTGTCTTTATCGTTGCAACGGTGTCGCCCGCTGCGGGCTGTCTTAACTGCTTGCTCATTTTATTTCCTCCGTGGATTCGTTTTTCTGCGCGGGTTTATAGAGCTTGGCGAGTCCGCCCTCGCTCGTCTCGCGGTATATTTTTGAAAGATCCTTGCCCGTCTGATACATCGTCTCGACTATCAGATCGAACGATATCTTTCTTGTGTATGTCAAAAAGTTTGCAAGGCTCACTGCGTTTATCGCCCTCATCGCGGCGACTGCGTTGCGCTCGATGCATGGCACCTGAACGAGTCCCATGACCGGGTCGCAGGTGAGTCCGAGATGGTGCTCCATTGCGACTTCTGCGGCGTATTCTATCTGATCCGTGTCCATGCCGTAGAGCTCTGCGAGCGCAGCCGACGCCATCGAACATGCCGAGCCTATCTCCGCCTGACATCCGCACTCCGCGCCGCTTATCGAGGCGTTTGTCTTTATAACGTTGCCGATGATTCCGGCGGTCGCAATGGCTCTGCGAATTTCATTTTCGGAGAATCCGCGCCTGTCCGCCGTGTATCGCAGAACTGCGGGCAGAACTCCGCACGCACCGCAGGTTGGGGCAGTTACTATCTCGCCGCAGGAGGCGTTCTCTTCGCTGACTGCGTAGGCGTAGGCGCAAACGAGCCTGTTCTCGCGCGTCTCCGGGCTTTCGTCCATGTGGCGGCGGTTGTTGAGCATATGAGCCTTTCTCATTATGCCGAGTCCGCCGGGCAGCTCGCCCTCGGCGGCAAGTCCGCGCTTGATGCAGCTGTTCATAACGATCCACACGCGGTCGAGATAATGCCAGATTCCTTTGCCCTCGAATCTTTCAACCAAGTCGGGAATACGGATATTTTCTTTCTTGCAGTATTCTTTTATCTCCGCGAAATTCTTGAACGGGTAGACTTCGGGCGGCTCTGCGTCCTTTCTACCCTCAATTTCTATCGCACCGCCGCCGACGCTGCATACTCTGCGCTTGCCGATGACGTTTCCGTCTTTGTCAAACGCCGTGAAGTCGAGCGTGTTGGGGTGGGGGATGTCGGTCGTCGTCATGTCGAATTTTATGTCGAGCACGCGGGGCGCGAAGGTCTCGCGCAGAACTCTGTCCGTGCCGTGACCCTCTCCGGTTTTAGCGAGCGAGCCGTAGAGAACCGCTTCATATCTGTCCGCCGACGGGAACTCGTTTATAAACATCTTGGCGGCGGACTCGGGTCCCATGGTGTGCGAGCTTGACGGGCCGCGTCCGATTCTGTAAATTTCTTTGATGGATTTCATTTGCCTCTCCTGTAAGCCGTTGAAATATGTTGCCTCATATATTATAAAGTATATCACATAATATTTCCAAACTCAACAAGTTGCGGCAAAAAGACCGTTGACAAGAAGTAACGGAGTGTTATAATTGCCTCATCAAGGTTTTGGAGAGAGTCATGGAACAGCAGAAGAACAAAGAAAAAATACTTTCGGCGGGCACGCTGATTTTTATCGCCTGCTGGGCGGCTTATTGCGCATCGTATCTCGGCAGAATAAACTATACCGCCGCGCTCACCGCGATAGTCGCGGACGGCGTGTTTTCAAAGTCCCACGCCGGGTTTATCGGCACGGTCTATTTCTTCTGCTACGGAGCGGGTCAGATATTCAGCGGAATCCTCGGCGACCGCGTCTCGCCCTATAAAATGGTCGGCACGGGGCTGGTCGGCACGGTGTGCGCGAATATTCTCATGCCGCTGTGCGCGAAGAGCTACATAGTTATGAGCGTCGTGTGGGGACTCAACGGAATAGTCCAGTCGATGCTCTGGACTCCTATACTTTATATAATATCCAACGTCCTGCCCGAAGAACAGCGCAGACGCGCGTGCCTCTATATCGCGGCATCGTTCCCGGTCGGCAGCCTGCTGTCTTATGTCATATCCGCCGGCGCGATAAAATTTGCGTCGTGGCATTTTGCGTTTTTTATACCCGCCGGAATAATAGCCTGCATATTTGTCTTCTGGTGCTTAGCGGTCGGAAAGACTTCGAAAATACTCGGAAGAGGGGAGAAAAAGACCCTCCCCGTTCAGGAAAATTCGGGAGCAAAAGTCTCCCTCGGCAAGCTGTTCATAGTCTCCGGTGCGGCGGTTATCTGCGTCGGCATACTCGTCCAGGGCATGCTCAAGGACGGCGTGACCTCGTGGGTGCCGACTCTTATTAAAGAAAAATATAATGTCTCGGCGTCGTTTTCCGTCCTGCTGTCGGCTGTCCTGCCGATAATCAACCTCAGCGGCGCGTGGTTCGCGACGAAGCTCTATGAAGGGCCGTTCAAGCTCAACGAGACCGCCGCGGCGGCGTTCTGCTTCGCTCTGACGCTCATTCCGCTGACCGGAATACTCTTCGTCGGTCACTATCCCATCGCCCTGTGCGTCATATTCTTCGCGCTATTTACAACGCTCATCACCGCGATAAATCATCTGGTCATCACGCTCATCCCCGTGCGCTTCGCGAAATACGGCTGCGCCTCGACAGTCGGCGGAATATTCAATTCCTGCACATATATCGGCAGCGCGATATCGACCTACGGTTTCGGCGCGGTGTCCGAAAAGTTCGGATGGACTGCGACGGTTATTTTTTGGATAATCCTCGGCGCGATCGGCATCGCCGTGTGCGCTGTACCGATGCGCCGCTACGACAGATTCGCAAACGGGAGCGGGAATAAGGCATAAAACGCGGTATATTTTGGCAAAAAATCAGAATATCAGACAAACTTCGTCAAAAAAACCGTCCTCGGCGCAAAAAAAATTAAAATTAGGTATTGCAAAACCCGGAATCTTATGTTATTATAATGTGCGTTCGGTGAGAGCCGACAAATTGGCCCGGTAGCTCAGTTGGTTAGAGCGCTAGCCTGTCACGCTAGAGGTCGACGGTTCGAGACCGTTCCGGGTCGCCATTCGCTGCTATGGCTCAGGTGGCAGAGCACATCCTTGGTAAGGATGAGGTCACCAGTTCGAATCTGGTTAGCAGCTCCATAAAAAGCCTTGAAACTTGATTGTTTCAAGGCTTTTTACTTTTGCTATAAAAACGCATATATCAAAAAAATAAGCTCCGCGCCAAACGGCGTTCGGAGCTTATTTGCTTTTATCCGTTTCGTCCGGCTCATGGTGTATGATGCCGTCGACATCGCAGCCAAGAATATTGCACAGATCGTTGAGCGTCACGGTGCTTATCGGCTTGTTGTGCTTGAGGCGGTCGATGAGACTGCGGCTGATGTTGAAGTCCCTTATCAGCTTGTATGTCGTCATACCTCTGTCTTTCATAGTCCTGTAAAACGGCTCGTAAGTAATCAAAAAATCACCTCAACGCCATTTTAATTTACGCTCAATATATTGACAATTGTCGATATATAGAGTATAAATATATCAGGCACCCAATATGCAAAAAAACTCGGTAAAAGCTCAAAAATGTTCCAGCAAATAAAATAAAACGGTTATTTATCCTCGAAAATTACCAGTTGTACAAAGTATATTGAATTTATGACATAAATTGCTATTATATTTATTGCAAACATCTCGCAGAACAGGCGGCATAAAACGCACAAAATCAACACTGCCATAGGCTCCCCTGCAGGGGAGCTGGATTGGCGAAGCCAAGACTGAGGGGTTAGCTCGCGAAATTCGCACAAAATTTATTGACCCGCACTTCGTAGGGTGCGGCGACTCGACGCACCGATGCCGACGGCGGTATGAGAAAAATAATCGGCATATATCGGACAGCTGCGCTGTTCGTGATATATAGAATAATTGAATAGAGGGTGATTTATGCAGCAATTTGATTTGTAAAGTCGGATTCGGTGAACCCGTGCTTTACAAAAAAGGAGAACAGTGCGGGCAGGCACTGTTCCCCGGTCGTTCGTTGAAGAGCTTGCGTCTATACGCTCGTTCGGCTCTCCGCGAACTTATGTCCCTTGAAGTGAGCGTAAATATGACAAGGAGACAGTGGTATTTTACCACAAAACAATGAGAATGAAAAGTAAAAGCAGTAAAATTTTCAGTGGGCTTTTGGCGCTTGTTTTGGCTTTGACAATGATGGTTGGAGTTATGCCGATGAGTGCAAGTGCGGTAACTTTTTCAGAACTTAATGATACTGATGTGTTTCTGAAACAGAATGGAAAGACTACCTGTACACTTTGTTCCGCAACGATGATGCTCAGAAGATATTCTATGCTTAGAGGAGATTCTAATTGGAATACGATTACAGAGTCAGCAGTTAGACCGACAGCGTGGGTGGAAGGAGTAGGACTCAAATTTAGTTTTACATATTCCAGTTCATCTATTAGTGCGATTTCAGTAGGTCACTATTCCCTGCCTGGAGGTAGTGCTAACGAGGCGAAAATTCAGCAGGAATTGAAAAATTGTCCTGAAGGAATAGTGATATATTATGAAAGCTTACCTCACGCAGTATTACTCACCGATTATACAGATGGAGTGTATTATTGCGCAGACCCTGTTAGCGGAGTGGAAAAAGGAAGAATACCTCTTACTTCCGCATATAAAGTTAGAATTGATAATGTGACTGCATATTGGAAAGTTACATCTCCGGTAGTTCCAGGACCAACTGATGGCGGCGGTTACACACCTTCCCACACCCATTCCTACACTTCCACTGTTACCGCACCGACATGTACGGAACAGGGTTACACTACACATACCTGCTCATGCGGCGACAGCTATACCGACAGCTATGTGCCTGCTCTCGGCCACAGCGACGGAGCATGGGTCACTACGGTTGAGCCCACCTGCCTCGGCGAGGGCACCGAAAAAATTTACTGCACCCGCTGCAATGCGGAACTTAACAGCCGTCAGATAGCTCCTCTCGGACACGACTATGCAAGCGAGGTCGTAACTGAGGCTACCTGTAAGGGCAAGGGTCAGATGAAGTATGTCTGCAAGAGATGCGAGTTTACCTATTACGATGTTATCCCCGCGAAGGGTCATAACCACGAAGAGGCGATTTGGGTAACGACAGTCGCTCCTACCTGCACCGCGAGCGGAGAGCAGTCGGCATATTGCCCGGACTGCAACGAGCTTATAGAGACTCGCGCGGTTGAGGCTCTCGGCCATGATGACGGCAAATGGGTTATTACTTCACAGCCCGGCTGCGAAAGCAAGGGCGAGGAAACTTGCTATTGCACTCGCTGCGGCAAGATTATCGACAGCCGCCCGATAGACGCTCTCGGTCACGATGACGGAACTTGGGTAGTTGTTACAAATCCCACATGCCGCGAGGACGGACAGGAAGTTCTCTTCTGCACTCGCTGCGGTAAGGCTATAAAGAAGCGTGCCGTTAAGGCTCTCGGCCATGATGACGGAGTCTGGAAGGTCGACTTTGAGCCCACTGCAAACCATGACGGTCAGATGAGTCGTTACTGTACCCGCTGCGATGAGGTTCTCGAGACAAAGTCTTTTGAGATGCACAAGCATAAAGAAGGCTACAGAGAGACTGTTGCCGAAGCGACCTGCACGACCGACGGAATCGGCGGTATCTTCTGCGCCGATTGCGGTGCGAAGTTTGATACGTATGTTATCCCCGCGCTTGGTCATGACTATAACGATTGGTATAAGAACAATAACGGCACTCATTCGCACACCTGCTCAAGATGCCACAATTTCGAGAGCGAGAACTGCGATTTTGAGGTTACGGTAAAGGAAGCTACCTGCACCGAGGCCGGATATACCACTCATGTCTGTAAGATATGCGGATATACATATGTTGACGGCAATGTTGATGCACTCGGACACGCATGGGGTGAGTGGGTTGACGACGGAAACGGCGAAACCCATACAAGAACCTGCTCCGGCTGCGGAATAACCGAAACAGAAGAGCATCACTGGGGAGAGTGGAAACTCAACAAAGATGCAACTCTGTTCAAGAACGGCACAAAGACCCGCGTATGTCCTGATTGCGGCGCGACTGAAACGATCGGCTCGATTCACACGGCATGGTTAGTCAGAATACCCTATACGATTGTCCTGTGGATAGGAAATATTCTCAAGAAAGTCCTTTATATACTTTCGTTCCAGTGGTTTCTCCCCAATCACGGTATTCCGCCTATTCATTGACGGATTGTTCTGAAAACAAGTAAACAGCTCTAAAGCAAACCGTCGGACTCCCGTCCGGCGGTTCGCTTTTTGTCTGCATTTATGACCTAACTCGCCGCCGCATTTCTGCAATTTTTGAGCACCTTGCCCTTTTTTCAAAATCTATGGATTTAACTTCCGCTTTGTGCTAAAATGCCTTTTGTATGCAATTCTCTGTTGGGGGAACGAAAATGAAAAAGATAGGATATAAACATACCGTCGCGGCGAGCTTCACGGCGTTCGTCGTTCAGGCGGTCGTCAACAATTTCGCGCCGCTGCTGTTTTTGACCTTTCAGGCGCAGTACGGCATAGAGCTCTCGAAGATAACCGTTTTGATCACCGCGAACTTTTTTATTCAGATATTCGTCGATCTGACCGCCGTGCTGTTCGTTGACCGAATCGGCTATCGCGCCTCGACCGTGCTCGCCCATGCGATGTGCGCGACGGGTCTTATATTTATGACAATCCTGCCGGAGATACTGCCCTCGGCTTTCGCGGGACTGCTTATCTCCGTGTTCTGCTACGCGGTCGGAGCGGGTCTTTTGGATATCACGATAAATCCCATTGTCAATTCCTGCCCCTCGGCAAATTCAAATCAGCTGCTCTGCCTGCTCCATTCGTTCTATTGCTGGGGCAGCGTCGCGGCGGTCGGCATATCCACTCTGTTCTTCGCCCTGTTCTCGACGGATAATTGGAAGATAATGTCGCTTGTCTGGGCGATACTCCCGATAGTCAACGCCGTTATGTTTACCCGCGTGCCCATAGCGCCCGTCGTCGGCGAGGACGAGGAGAAGCTCTCGATAAAGGATATGCTCAAAACAAAGGCGTTTTGGATATTCATGGTGCTTATCCTCTGTGCCGGTTCGAGCGAGCAGGCGGTCAGCCAGTGGGCTTCGACTTTCGCCGAAAAAGCGCTCGGACTCACAAAGACCGTCGGCGACCTCGCAGGTCCCATGCTCTTCTCGATTCTTATGGGCGTGTCGCGCTTTATGTACGGCAAGTTCGGCAACAGAATAAATCTCGATTCAATGATGCTCCTGAGCGGGTGCGTCTGCACGGCTTCTTATTTTCTCATTTCGCTGACTTCTTCGCCAATTCTCGGGCTTGTCGGCGTCGCCGTGTGCGGACTGTCTGCGGGTATCCTCTGGCCGGGCACGATAGGCAAGATGTCCTCCGCACTCCACGGCGGCGGAACGGCGATGTATGCTATTCTCTGCCTCGGCGGCGATATCGGCTGCTCGGCGGGTCCGACCTTTGCCGGAATGATGGCGAGCGCGTTCGGCGATGACCTCAAAAAAGGCATACTCTGTGCCGTCATATTCCCGCTGACTCTGTCGGTGATAATGCTCGTGCGCGAGTTTATTATTCCGCGTCGCAGAAAGAAGGCAAAGTCATGAAGAAAAACTATAAATCGACCGTCAATGCCTGCTTCGCGGGCTATGTCGTTCAGGCGATAGTCAACAACTTTGTGCCCCTGCTGTTTCTGACTTTTAACAAGAGCTACGGCATCGAGCTTTCAAAAATAACCGCGCTGATAACTGTCAATTTTATTCTCCAGCTTTGCATCGACCTGCTCTCCGCGTTCTTTATCGATAAGATAGGCTACCGCGCGGCGGCTGTTGCGGCTCATGTGTTCGCGGCGGCGGGACTTGTTTCATTGACCGTCCTGCCGGATATCCTGCCCTCGCCGTTTGCCGGTCTGCTCATTTCCGTTGTGCTATACGCTGTCGGCGGCGGACTGCTCGAAGTCATAGTCAGCCCGATAGTCGAGGCGTGCCCGACGGATAATAAAGAGAAGATGATGAGCCTGCTCCACTCGTTCTATTGCTGGGGCAGCGTCGCCGTCGTCGGCCTCTCGACGCTCTATTTCGCGATATTCACAACGGCTAATTGGAAGTATCTCGCCCTTATCTGGGCAGTCGTGCCGATAGTCAACGCCCTGAACTTTATCCGCGTGCCGATAGCTCCGCTTATCGAAGAAGGGGAGACGGGTCTCTCTTTTAAACAGCTGCTCGGCAACAGGATGTTCTGGATATTCATGCTGCTGATACTCTGCTCCGGCGCGAGCGAACAGGCAGTCAGCCAGTGGGCTTCGACTTTTGCGGAAAAGGGTCTCGGCGTCTCGAAGACAGTCGGCGACCTCGCGGGTCCCATGCTCTTCTCCGTGCTCATGGGCGTGTCGCGCGTGATATACGGCAAATTCGGCGACAAAATCGACCTCGACGGCATGATGATTTTCAGCGGCGCGCTGTGCATGGTGTCTTATCTGCTCATTGCGCTCAGCTCCTCTGCTGTGCTCGGGCTTGTCGGAGTCGCGCTGTGCGGCTTCTCGGTCGGCATCATGTGGCCGGGAACGTTCAGCAAGGCGTCCGCGGGGATAAAGGGCGGCGGAACGGCGATGTTCGCTCTTCTGGCGCTCGGCGGCGATCTCGGCTGTTCTTCCGGACCCACTTTTGCCGGAATGATGGCGAGCGCGTTCGGCGACGACCTCAAAAAAGGCATACTCTGCGCCATATTTTTCCCGGCGCTTTTAACCGTGCTGACAATTTTTACAAAACGCAGAAAAACGAAAAATTGATATCAAAAAGCGGCAGAATACGGATGATAAACCCGTGTTCCGTCGCTTTAATTTATTTTTGCGGTTTACATTTGCAGGAATAGCTGATAAGATATATACGTGAGATTTTGGCTTTCTTTGAGTCTCATAAACAGGAAAATGAAAATGGACAGGAAAACGAAAATAAGGGGACTGAAATATGAGCGTAGCTAATATTCTGTCGATGGCGGGCGGACTCGGTCTGTTCCTATTCGGCATCAGGACGATGGGCGACGGACTCGAAAACGCAGCCGGCGCCAAGCTCAAGAGAATGCTCGAAGTGCTTACCGGAAACCGCTTCCTCGCAGTGCTCGTCGGCTTTGTCGTCACGGCGATAATCCAGTCGTCAACCGCAACGACCGTCATGGTCGTCGGCTTCGTCAACGCGGGCATGATGTCGCTCGCGCAGGCGGTCGGCGTCATAATGGGCGCGAATATCGGTACTACCGTCACATCACTGCTCATCGCGCTGAACTTTTCGAGCGTCGCGGCGGCTGCCGTGCTCGTCGGCGTTATACTCATGCTCGCGTCGAAAAAGACCGTTGTCAAGAACCTCGGCGCAATATTCACGGGCTTCGGTCTGCTCTTCCTCGGCATCGATATGATGTCCGATTCCATGGCTCCGCTCAGAGATAGCGCAGGCTTCATGAACTTTATCGTCACCGTCTCGGAGTCGCCTCTGCGCCCGCTGTTCGGTATTATCCTCGGTATAGTCATGACCGCCGTACTCCAGAGCTCCTCGGCTTCCGTCGGCGTGCTCCAGACTCTCGCCATGCAGGGACTCGTGCCGCTCAAGTTTTCCGTTTTCGTTCTCTTCGGTCAGAATATCGGAACCTGCCTCACGGCGCTCTTCTCGACCGTCGGAGCGAAGAAAAATTCAAAGCGTGCCGCAGTTATCCACCTGCTCTTCAATGTTATCGGCACCGGCATATTTATTCTTATAGCCCTGCTCACTCCCTATGTTGAGTGGATAGAGAAGCTGTCGCCCGACCCGATGGCGCAGATAGCCATATCGCATATAGTTTTTAATATTGTCTCGACCGTTGTTATGTTCCCGTTCGCGAAAGCTCTCGTCAAGCTCTCCTGCCTGCTCGTTCCCGGCAAGGACGACAGCGAGAGCGAGATGCACTGCAAGTTTATCGACGACCGTCTGCTCAATACTCCTCCCTTCGCTGTCATGCAGGTCAGCAAGGAGGTCGCCCGCATGGCGAAGCTCGCGCGCGATAACTTTGAGACAAGCGCCCACGCGCTCATAAACCGCAGCGACAAAGATCTCGACAAGGTCATGGAAAACGAAGAGATCATAAACTACCTCAACCATCATATAACTTCGTATCTCGTCAAGCTCAACGCTCTTGATATAACCGACAGCGACTCGGATTATATCGCCCGCGTCTTCCACGCGATAAACGATATCGAGCGCGTCGGCGACCATGCGATAAACCTCGCCGAGGCGGCTCAGCACAATATCGGCGAGGGACTCAAGTTCTCCGACCCCGCGAGGGAGGAGCTCAACCAGCTCTGCGGCAGTGTTGTTACATTGCTTGAGCGTTCGATGGCGGCGTTTGACAACCAGTCGCTCAGCGACAACGAGGCAAAGGAACTCTCCGACCTCGAGGAGCATATCGACGACCTGACCCTCGAGTGCCAGGATTCGCATATCTTCCGCCTCAATCGCAAGGAGTGTAACACCGAAGCGGGTATGCTCTATCTCAACACCATAACCGACTTCGAGCGTGTCGGCGACCACGCCATAAACATCGCTTTTCTTGCAAGATCAAAATAATTTTCAAAATACCCTTGCATTTTGCAGGGGTATGATGTAGAATAAGAACAGAACATTTGTACGAACAAAATTTCAGCTCCCCGAAAGGACGGAACGAACATGGCAGATAAACAGAAAGCGCTTGAAACTGCGATATCGCAGATAGAGAAAAATTTCGGTAAAGGCTCGATAATGAGACTCGGTCAGAACACGGCAATGAATGTCGAGGCTATCTCGACCGGCTCCGTTACCCTCGATGCCGCCACCGGCATCGGCGGACTTCCGCGCGGCAGAATAATCGAGATATACGGCCCCGAGTCGTCCGGTAAAACTACTCTCGCGCTCCATGTTGTCGCCGAGGCTCAGAGAATGGGCGGCGAGGCTGCGTTTATCGATGCCGAGCACGCGCTCGATCCCGTGTATGCCGCGAATCTCGGCGTTGATGTCGATTCTCTTCTCGTCTCTCAGCCGGACAACGGCGAGCAGGCGCTCGAGATAACCGAAGCCCTGACCCGTTCGGGCGCTATCGATGTTATAGTCGTCGACTCCGTTGCGGCTCTTGTTCCGCGTTCGGAGATCGAGGGCGATATGGGCGACTCCCATGTCGGTCTCCACGCGCGCCTTATGTCGCAGGCTCTCAGAAAGCTTGCGGGTGCGATTTCAAAGTCGAATACTATTATAATTTTCATAAACCAGCTGCGTGAAAAGGTCGGCGTTGTCTATGGCAACCCCGAGGTCACAACCGGCGGACGTGCGCTGAAGTTCTATGCTTCTATACGTATTGATGTCCGCAAGATAGAGCAGCTCAAGGGCCCCGGCAACGAGTTCATCGGCTCGCGCACAAGGGCTAAGATAGTCAAGAATAAGGTCGCTCCGCCCTTCAAAGAGGCTGAGTTCGATATCATGTACGGCAAGGGCATATCCAAGGTCGGTGAAATACTCGACCTCGCCGTCAAATATGATATAATCCATAAGAGCGGCGCGTGGTTCTCTTATAACGAGAACCGCCTCGGCCAGGGCAGAGACAACGTCAAGAATTATATCAGCGAGCATCCCGACTTCATGGCGGAGCTTGAAGCTCAGGTTCGCGAGCGCCTTATGGCGGAGAACAACGCCGCAAGAGCCGCCGCAAAGCCTGCGGAGAAGCCCGCGCCTGCCGCCGAGCCTGCACCCGCTGCGATGCCCAAGAAGCCCACGAGCCGTTCCGGCGCAAAGGCGAAGCTTGACATCGTTGTTGATGATGACGATTGATGAAGATAACGGCACAGCAGGGCAGGGGACAAAAAATACATATACTTGTCGACGGGGAGTACCGTCTGACCGTTACCCGGGATTTCTGGGCGAGTCGGAATATGCGCTCCGGCGATGAAATTGACGATGCGGAGTTTGCCGCCTTTTGTGAGGCGGCAGGCTCCTGCCGTGCATTTAACGCGGCTGTCGATATTCTCTCGCGGCGCGACCATTCGTCAAAGGAGCTCCAGCGGAAGGTTGCCCGCCGCTCCGGCGCGGAGTTTGCGCGCGAAGCGGTCGAACGCCTTGAAGAGATGGGCTATGTCAACGACGAGCGCTATGCCCACACCCTCGCGCAGGAGCTGTATGAGCGGCGCGGCATGGGCAAAAAGCGCATTGAACAGGAGCTAAGACAGCGCGGAATATCGCGCGAGACGGCGAGCGAATGCGCCGAAGAGCTCGACGGCGACGACGTTGAGCGGATAAAAAATTTGCTTGAGACCAAATTCGCCGGCAAATTTTCCGATGAAAAGGGCAGGCGGCGCACCTTCAACGCCCTGACCCGCCTCGGCTACGGCTATTCCGATATCCGTTCGGCAATGCGCTATGTGGACGAGGAATATGAAGATACGGACGATCAATTTTCCTGTTAGAAGATAAGAAAAGGAAAAAATAGTGTATAATTTCTGTTATCAAGCGAAAGGAAGAACTGTTTGATGAAGAAAAGAAGAGTTTTATTCGTGTCGCTCGGCTGTCCGAAGAATCAGGTCGACGGTGAGCTGATGCTCGCAAAGCTTCAGAACGCCGGATTTGAAAATGCGGACAATTTCGAGCGCCTCGACGCAGTTATAGTCAACACCTGCGCGTTTATCGACTCCGCCAAGCAGGAGGCTATCGACACAATTCTGGAGATGGTCGGCCTCAAAAAGGACGGACTCGTCCGTGCGGTCATTGTCACCGGATGCCTCGCCGAGCGCTACCGCGACGAGATACTTCAGGAGATTCCCGAGGTTGATGCGGTCGTCGGCATCGGCGCAAATGGCGATATCGACAAGATAGTCGACGAAGTTCTCGACGGCAAGCAGACCAATGTCTTCCCCGACAAAAAAGAGCTCCCCATGTGCGGCGAGCGCGTGCTCACGACTCCCGATTACTGGGCGTATCTCAAGATAGCCGAGGGCTGCTCGAACTGCTGCACCTATTGCGCCATCCCGTCTATACGCGGACCCTTCCGCAGCCGCGACGAGGATAGCATAGTCGAAGAGGCGAAGACCCTTGCGAATGGGGGCGTCAAAGAGCTCGTGCTTATCGCGCAGGATGTCTCGTCCTACGGCATTGATATCTACGGCGAATATAGGCTCGCTCATCTGCTTGATTTGCTCTGTGAGATCGACGGCATCGAGTGGATACGCCTGCTCTATTGCTATCCCGATAAGATAACCGACGAGCTTATCGACACCATGGCTTCCCAGCCTAAGGTGCTCCATTATATAGACCTGCCGCTCCAGCACGCGGACGATAAAATCCTCAAGGCGATGAACCGCCACAGCACCGCAGAAGAGACCCGCGAGGTCATAAGAAAACTGCGCGAGCGTATGCCGGATATCGCTATCCGCACGACGTTTATAGTCGGCTTCCCCGGCGAGGGCGACGACGAGTTTGAGACTCTTGCCGAGTTCGTCAACGAGGAGGAGTTCGAGCGCCTCGGCTGCTTCGAATATTCCCCACAGGAGGGTACTCCCGCCGCGAAGATGGAGAATCAGGTTGACGACGATGTCAAATCCCGCCGCGCCGAGGTCATCATGCAGGATCAGTATGAGATAATGACCGAGAAGAACAACAATATGATCGGCAAGACCCTGCGCGTGCTCACCGAGAGCTACGATGATTATACCGACAGCTACTCGGGTCGCTCATATATGGACGCGCCCGATATCGACGGCAAGATAATCTTCACTTCGCCCGATTTCATAAAAGAAGGCGAATTCGTCGATGTCGAGATACTCGGCGTCAACGAATATGACCTGCTCGGAAGAACAGTAAAATAAAACCCGGAAAGGGGAATTGAAATGCAGAAGCTGAATCTGCCCAATAAACTGACGCTCATAAGAATGTTCCTCGCGCCTATTTATCTCGCGCT
>ERZ1026898.698-NODE-698-length-18768-cov-8.053011_pt1 | contig 18768 bp, 16 predicted proteins | sample MGYA00380178_ERZ1026898 | MGnify/ENA primary metagenome ERZ1026898 (study PRJEB33269, sample SAMEA4719814) | human gut metagenome | biome: human-associated habitat; feature: organic feature; material: feces | place: Cameroon | collected 2013-10 ... | reverse complement strand
GCCCCTGCAATGAAGAGCTGGCTTTGCGGATACAAGCCGGAGACAAAAACGCCGCGGAGCGGCTCATCGCACAGAACGAGGGTTACCTCACCGAACTGGCGCGGGAGTACACATCGTGGTGTGAACTAGAGGACTTGAAGCAGGAGGCAGCGCTGGCGCTGCTGGACGCGGCAGGGCGCTTTGACCTCGCCTACGAAACGAAGTTGCTGACCTATGCGACGCCAGCGATGGAAGCGGCGATGATGGACTACGCCGCACAGTATTTTTCCGCTCTGTCCATCCCCGTCAGTCGGTACAATCAACTGCGCAGGGTGGCATACCTCTGCGCCGAGGGATGGGACTCATCTGATGCTGAGTTGGTCAAGGTGGTGTGCGGAGAACTGAATGTATCTGCCAAGGTAGCTGGGGCATTGATAAAAGAATACCGGACGCTGTTTTGCGTCCGGCAGTTAGGTGACGATGTGTTCTCCGTCAGCTGCGGCGGCGATCCCGCCGTGGCCTATGACCGCATGATGCGTCGGACGCTGCTGATGCAGCGGATGGAGCAAGTATTGACGCCCAGAGAGCTGAATCTGGTGCGAAGCTCCCTTGGCATCGGTCAGCCGGACGAGGCTGGCATGACCTTTCAGGAGCTGGCCATTCGGCTCAACTACAACGGCCCCAGCGGCGCGGAGAAGGCGTACAAGACCGCGCTGCGGAAGCTGAAAAAGGACTTGTACGGTGGTGCCTACGGCAGGTGGCTCTCCACGCAGAAAGCAATCCGTGCCGCCATAGCGGAAGCAGAGATGGACGCGGGGTACTACACGACACCGCAGAGAACCTGGGTATAGGTGAAACGCTATGTAGGGGAGCCTCACAATGGAGAACCGAATAACGACAGATTTTCACATTTTAAAGAAAATGCAATTGCCCTGCAATAAATTATCCTTTCCGTGCATTACATGGATGACAGGAGACGGAAGCCTATGCTCAGCTTGCTGATGACAACCGAATACGCTCCGGCAGAGGATCGACACGAGCTGCAGCAGTTGCTCCTCCACATTGCCGGTGGTGACCGTGACGCTTTGGCGACGCTGTATCAGCGCACGCGCACGGCGGTGTACGGCTTAGCGCTTTCCTACCTTAAAAACGCGCACGACGCGCAGGATCTCACGCAGGACGTCTATGTGCAGGTGTGGGACTGTGCGGAGCAGTACCGTCCCACCGGCTCGCCGATGGGCTGGCTTCTGACCGTGTGCCGTAACCTGTGCCTGATACGCCTACGGCGCGAGGAACGTCATACCGCGCTCAGTGAGGAGGAATGGGACGCCATTCCCGCGCAGGAATGCGGTTTGGACACTGATGAGCGCACGCTGCTGCAAGGCGCGCTGGCAAGCCTCGCTGATGAGGAACGGCGCGTTGTGCTGCTCCACGCGGTCACGGGCATGAAGCACCGGGAGATCGCTGCGCTTCTTGAGCTGCCGCTTCCCACCGTCCTGTCGAAATATCACAGAGCATTGAAAAAGATGCGAATTTTTCTGGAAGGAGATGACGCCCGATGACCAATGAAAAAATGGAGCAGAGACTGGCTGCGGCGCTTGAAAAGACCGTGCCGGACGATGTGAGCGGCGTTCTCTCCCGCTGTGAAGAGCGGAAAGGAACGGTAATTCCCATGACAACAAAGAAAACGACGAAGAGAAGATGGACATCGCTCATTGCCGCCTGCCTTGCGGTGATGCTGCTCGGCGGCGGGCTGTTCTACCAGCGGGCGAACGCGGTTGCGTCCGTGGTGTCACTGGATGTGAACCCGAGCATTGAGCTGAAGGTGAATCGAAGCGAAAAGGTCCTTGTCTGCACACCGCTCAACGAGGACGCGAAAGCTATCCTTGCGGATATGGGCAACGGCGCGGATCTCAAGGGCGCGAAGCTCGATGTGGCGGTGAATGCTATCGTGGGCAGCCTTGTGCGAAACGGCTACCTCAATAGCATTTCCTCCGCCATCATGATCTCGGTGGAGGACAAGGATACCGCTCGCGCGGAAAAACTCCAGCGCGAGCTGACGAGCACCGTGGACGGTGTTTTGCAGACAAGCGAATCGAGGGCGTCCGTCCTGACGCAGACGCTTACGCAGGACGCGGCGCGGGAGCAGCAGGCGCGGGAAAATAACATTTCTACCGGCAAGGCGGCGCTGGTGAACTGCGTCCTCGCCATCAACCCGTCGCTCAAGTTTGACGCGCTGGCAAAGCTCTCGGTCGAGGAACTCAAGGATCTTGCGGAGGCGGGCGCGCCCGCCATGCCCATCGGCAAGGATGCCGCCGCCTACGCTGTGGAGCAGTATGCCGGGACAACGGCGCTCGACTCCGTCACGGCGGAGGTCGATTCCGAGCTCGACGAATCTCCCGCCCACTATGAGGTGGAGCTGCACACGGCATGGGGCGAGTTTGAGTATCTGGTGGACGCCTACACGGGGAAAGTGCTCAGCGGGCAAAAGGACTTGCTGGCCACAGCCCCCGCAGGGGATGCGACGGCAAAGCCCTCTGCGCCGTCCGGCGGCGCGGACATCGGCTATGCCAAGGCGAAGTCCATCGCCCTGAACCACGCGGGCGTGAGCGAAAATCAGGCGTATGACATGGAGATCGAGCTGGACGATGAGGACGGCACGCTCGTCTACGAGGTCGAGTTCAAGTCCGGCGGCATGGAGTATAGCTACGAGATCAACGCCGCCTCCGGCGCAATCCTCAAGCACGAGACGGAAATAGACGACTGAGAGAAAAGGCTGTGCGATAAATGAAGCCTGCGGCACGGCTCCGCAACAGCGCGTTGCTTGCCCCGTCGACCGAGCCTGCGTTATAATGGGTTCGAGGTGATGATCGTATGGATACCAAAAATGTGATTTTAGAACTCAGGACAAAGATGGGACTGTCACAGGACGAGCTTGCGGAAAAGGTATTTGTGACCCGTCAGGCGGTCTCCCGTTGGGAAAACGGCGAGACGACGCCGAATACGGAAACGCTGAAGCTGCTTTCAAAGCTCTTTGATGTCTCCATCAATACGCTGCTTGGCTCACCGAGACAGCTGATCTGCCAATGCTGCGGGATGCCGCTTGCGGACGGCGACATCAGTAGGGAGACGGATGGCTTTTTCAATGAGGAATACTGTAAATGGTGCTATGCCGACGGCGAATATATGTACCACGATTTAGACGACCTGATCGAGGTCTGCGTGCGGAACATGGCCAGCGAGGAGTTTTCCGCCGAGCAGGCGCGGGCCTATTTGCAGGACACGCTGCCCAAACTCAATTATTGGAAACGATATGAAAACCTCGGCGGCGCGGAGGCGTTTGAGAAATACAAGCAAGCGCTGATGGACGAATTCAACGATCTGCACATTGACGGGATGCCCAAGGTGGAAAAGCTCAACGCGCTTGTAGGCAAGTACATCAACCTTGCATACCGCCTTCCCAACGGGGAAACCGTCAAATTCCTTGACGACCGGGCAACCTATCTTGGCAACCAGCTGGAATGTGAATTTGGCGGAGATCGATGCTTCGGCATTGCCGCAAATATGGATTTTCTGCTGGTCTGCACCTATGAGGAAAACGGCAAAAACCCGGAGCTGGTCGTTTACAAGAAGAGATAAGGCGCTCACAAGCAAACCAAAGTCCTCGGATCGCTGCACCGCAGCGGTCTGAGGACTTTTGCTGTCTGCACAGCCATGTGTGCAGGATCGGAAAGCGCTTAAGGCGACACATTGAAAATGATCAAAAACCTGTTTTCTCTCTTGTGATTTTGGGCACACTTCGTTATACTGATACTTGTTGATACTAATTGCAATCAGCGACGGAGGTGCTTTCATGGATGCCGCGCTGTTTACCAAGATGCTGTCCGATAAAAATGTTCTGGATTTGAGAAAGCTCGGCTATCAATTCCCGCAGGCCGACATCAAAGAGTTCACAGAGCTGCTGAAAAACGGCTTCTATCATTCGCTGCCGCTCAAGGATTTCTCCGGGCAGAACATCGTCTATCTGAGCAGCATTGCACAGGTGCGCCTTTCTGCCGCCAAGGTGCTTTTGACGCCGCAGAACAACACACAGCTTTACGGAGTCAAGGCGATGGAGGAAGAGATCGTTTCCACCTTCACCATCGAGCAGGTGGATTTTACTCGCGACAGCGTCCGCAAGATCCTCTCCGGCCTTGCTCCCACAGACGAAAGTGAAAACCGTATTTGGGGCATGAAAAAGGGACTGGAGTTTATCAGTGACCCGGCGAACCAAATCACGGAGGAGACCATTCACCACCTCTATGAAATGACCATCGGGGGCTATCTACCCGAGGAGGATCGGCTGCTGCCCGGTCATTTCTACCGGCATGACAGCGTGTATGTGATCGGTGCAAAGGTGGAGCATACGGGCTTTCCCTGGCAGGCGCTGCCGGAACGCATGGGCGAATTGGTCACCTTTATCCATGAAGAATCCGAGATCAACGATCTTCTGAAAGCGGCGCTGATCCACTTCTACATGGCGTATCTGCATCCGTACTTTGACGGCAACGGCAGAATGGCGCGGTTGATGCATTTATGGTATCTGGTGCAGCAGGGGTATTCCTCAGCCCTGTTTGTGCCGCTCTCCGAGTATATCAACAAAAGCCGCAAGGGGTATTATGACGCCTATACGCTGGTGGAAGAGAACGCGACCATCAGTGGTGTGGTGGACGCAACACCGTTTTTGGCTTATTTTATCGAAAATGTATATCATAAACTGAACGGGGCGCTTCCGGCTGCTCAGACGACGGAGGCATTTCAAGAAGCCCTGTCCCATGGACAGGTCACTGAGAAGGAGAAAGCACTGTGGGAGTTTGTCCTCTCGGCTTACGGCGATGCGGAGTTTTCCACCAAGCAGCTGGAAAAGAACTTCGGGAACGCCGCCTACGCGACGATCCGCAGCTTCGTCCTGAAATTTGAAAAGCTGGGTCTTCTCAAATTGACGCAGTATGGAAATCGCGTGAAGTATGCGGTTCGGATATAACGAAAGAAGGCAGCGGGGGCGTGTTTCGGTGCGCTCCCGCTGTCTTCTTCTGAAATTGCTGTCGTTAAAGCGGGAAAGCTCCCGCAATCAAGCGAAACGGAACATATCGCGATATTTTTTCATCAAAGCTTGGCGGCTTTTAGTTCCATCTCTGTCCCGGCATCTGTCGGATGGTCTGCTGAGAGGAGCCGGAGGCGGCCTGCTTCAATTCCGTGTTCTGGGTCATAAGTTCAAGGATCAGGTCTGCCGCGTCGGAGATGGGGATGGCGTAGCCCATGCCCTCCACGTCGGTATCAGACAGCTTGGCGGTGTTGATACCCACAAGCTCTCCATCCAGATTGAGCAACGCACCGCCGCTGTTGCCGGGGTTGATGGCGGTGTCGGTCTGGATATAGGTTGAGGTCGTTCCGTTTTCATTGGTCAGGCTACGATCCAGCGCGCTGACGATGCCGGTGGTGACGGACTGACCATAGCCCAGTGCGTTGCCGATGGCAACCACCTGTTCGCCGACCTCAAGCGCATCCGAATCGCCGACTTCGATCACCTTGATCTGCTCCAGCGTGTTCGAAGAGAGGTCGGACTTCTCCACCTTGATGACCGCCAGATCCATCTCTTCGTCCGTGCCGCACAGCTTCGCCTCGCAGACGGCGTTGTCCACAAAGCTCACCGAGAGGGTGGTGGCGTCCTCCACCACATGGGCGTTGGTGACCATGTAGAGGTGGGTGTCATCCTCGGCAATGATAACGCCGGAGCCGCAGCTGGTGGTTTCTCTCAGCTGCGGCTGCCCGCCGCCGTTGGGACCGAAGCGGTTGAAATAGCTCTGGACCTCCTGCACGGAGATGTTGGTGATGGCCACCACACTGGGCAGGGCTTCGGCGGCGATGTCTGAAACATCCATGCCGGAGTGGGTGCCGGAACGGGAGGTGCTGGCAACGGTAGTAACGGCGCTTCCAGCGGAGGTTCCGCCGGAAGTGTTATCCCCTTGTAGTAGCTGATCAACACCGTAAAATGTTCCCGCAAACACTGTGCCGAAGAGAACGGCGCTGAGGGTCAGCGCACAAGTTTTCTTTGCAAAGCGGCCTTTTTTATGCTGCACCGGTTTTTGGCGGGACGATTCGGGTATATTCGTTTCCTGCGTCCCATCTGGTAATGTGTTCATTTCATTCATGGTACAGACTCCTTTCTGCTGCGTTTTTTGCTGCGGTATGCTCTTACGCGGAGACCTTTGTCACCACCTCGTCCGCATCCTTGCGGGTCGTTGCGGCGCTCACGGCGTCGGCATCCGAAGAGGTGTTCGCTTTGCCGATGAGAAGGACGGCAACGGCGCTCTGATCGTCCGGGATGCCGAGCAGCTCGCGGAAGGCTTCCTGTTCCTCTCCGTTGAGGGCGATCGTGGGAGAGGAGATGATCTTTGTTCCGTAGCCCAGCAGCTGCGCCTCCGCCGACATATTCTGGCAGGCAAGACCGGCGTCAAATTCGCTGCCCTCCTTGCAGGAGATCACAATGGCCAGCGGCGCGTCTGTGATACCGGCCTTCGCTGTTCCGGTGGAACTTTCCGCCGGTGCTGCATCGCCGCTGTCCGTTTCTTCTCCGGCTGTATCCTCGGCGGACGCCGTGTTATCCGGCTGCTCGCCGCTCTCGCTGCCGCTTGTGGGATCGGCCGGTTTTCCGCCGCTCATGCTGTCGGCGATCTGCTGCAATACGTCATCATCGGTCACGGCGGTGAAGTGCCAGTTCTGCCCGTTCATGGCGCTGGGGGCGTTGATCCCGGCAGAGAGGATCTTGTCAATGTCCTCATCGGGAACCTCATCGTCGGTGAACGCCTGAGTTGTTGGAATATCCGCGATCAGCTCCGCGGCGGCGGTCATGCCGTCATCGGGATCGGATGCGGGCTCTTCCGAGTCGTCGGACGATGTTTCCTGTCTGCAGCCGACCAGAACCAGGGCGAGCAGTGCGGACGAGAGTGCAATGGTGATGATTCGCTTCTTCCAAGTCATTTTAATATCCTCCTTATTCGTGAAATGGTGTGTATTCCCTCGGGGAAAATGCGATCGAACTTGCGAACCGGGGAGGAAAAACACGGTTTTGCGGAATATATTTGAAAACCATTCTTAATGGTTGCCTTTATCATAACGGCGTGACTTAAAAAGAACTTTAAAGAAGAATTTTTTGCCGCAAAAATTTTTGAGGAGTCTTGAAAACCGCACGTTTTCAAGACTCCTCAAGGTCATTCCAGCTCAAAGGCGCCGGTGTAGAGCTGATAATAGGTGCCCTTTTCGGCCATCAGCTTTTCGTGGCTGCCGCGCTCGATGATGCGTCCGTGATCCAGCACCATAATAACATCCGCGTTCTGTACGGTAGACAGACGGTGGGCAATCACAAAGACCGTCCGCCCCTTCATCAATCGGTCCATGCCATCCTGCACCAGCGCCTCGGTGCGGGTGTCGATGGATGAGGTTGCCTCGTCCAGAATCATCACCGGCGGGTCGGACACCGCGGCGCGGGCAATGGAAATGAGCTGCCGCTGCCCTTGGCTGAGGCCGCTGCCGTCGCCCTTGAGCACGGTGTTGTAGCCCTGCGGCAGCATACGGATAAAGCCGTTCGCATTGGCAAGCTTTGCTGCGGCGATGCAGTCCTCGTCGCTGGCATTGGGATTGCCGTAGCGCAGGTTTTCCATGACCGTTCCGGTAAAGAGATTGACCTCCTGCAGGACAACGCCCAAGCTGCGGCGCAGGTCGGCTTTTTTGATTTTGTTGATGTTGATCCCGTCGTAGCGGATCTTTCCGTCGTCAATGTCGTAAAAGCGGTTGATGAGGTTGGTGATGGTCGTCTTGCCTGCGCCTGTTGCGCCGACGAAGGCGATCTTCTGCCCCGGCTGCGCGTGCAGGGAAATATCGTGCAAAACGGTCTTATCCGGGGTGTAACCAAAGTCCACGTGGTCAAATACCACCTGTCCCTCCAGCTTGGTATAGCTCAATGTGCCGTCGTGGTGCGGATGCTTCCACGCCCAGAGGCCGGTTCGCTTCTCGGTTTCCCGCAGCTCGCCGTTTTCTTCCTCTGCGTTCACTAAGGACACATAACCCTCGTCCGTCTCCGGCTCTTCGTCCATGAAGGCAAAGATGCGGGAAGCGCCTGCCAGCGCCGTTACAATGGAATTGAACTGGTTGGAGATCTGGGAGACCGGGTTATTAAAATTACGGGAAAGCGTCAGGAATGAGGCAATGGCTCCCAGCGTCAGCGTGCCGCTTCCCTGCAAACCGATGTTGGTAAAGCCGGAGATCGCCATATATCCGCCTAAAATGGCAATGATGACATACTGCACATAGCCAAGGGCGTTCATCATAGGCATCATGGAGTTGGCGTATCCGTTGGCGCTTGCTGCGGCAGACGCCCAGGCACTGTTCTTTTCCTGAAGCGCCGACTTGGCGCTTTCCTCGTGGCAGAATACCTTGATGACCTTCTGGCCGTTCACCATTTCCTCCACATAACCGTTGACATCCGCAAGTGTTTTTTGCTGCATCACGAAGAAAACACCGATCTTCCCGGTGACCATCTTGACGATCTGCAAAATCAGAAGCATGACCAGCATGGCAACCAGCGTCAGATAAAAGCTGACATAGAGCATACATACAAATACCGCCACGATGGTAAAGACCGAGGAAATAAGCTGCGCCATGGACTGTGCGATCATTTGACGAAGGGTATCGGTGTCGTTGGTATAAAGGCTCATAATATCGCCGTGGGTGCGGGTATCAAAGGCACGGATGGGGAGGCGCTGCATTTTTTCAAACATTTCGTCCCGAATCTTTTTCAGCGTTCCCTGTGCGATGGTCACCATGACACGGTTATAAAAAAGTGTGGCAAGAACACCGATCAGATAGACTGCGCCGATTACGACCAGCACTTTCAAAAGCTGTGTGAACACCGGGGCAGAGCTTGTGAGCAGCGGCGCGATATAATCGTCGATCAGGGATTGCAGGAACAGCGCCGAAGCAGCGGACGCAATGGCGCTGAGCAAAATGCAAACCACCACAAAAATGAGCTGTCCCTTATAGTCCTTCATATAAGAAAGCAGCCGCCGAAGTGTCTTCGTATCAAATTGCTGCTTCTGCATCATATCTCCCGAAACCAGTCCGTTTTTCTTATTCATGGTCGCTGTCTCCTTTCTGCTGGGATTCATAAACCTGACGGTAGATTTCACAGGTTTTCAGCAGATCTTCATGCCTGCCGGTGGCCACAATTTTTCCTTCATCCATGACAATGATCAAGTCGGCGTGCTGCACAGAGCTGACGCGCTGGGCAATGATGAGCTTGGTGGTGTCGGGGAGGAAGGTCGAAAGAGATTTTTGGATGGCGGCGTCGGTTTTTGTGTCGACCGCAGAGGTGGAATCATCCAGGATCAGCACCTTCGGTTTCTTCAAGAGCGTGCGGGCAATACAAAGCCGCTGCTTCTGACCGCCTGATACATTGGTGCCGCCCTGCTCAATATAGGTATCGTACTTGTCTGGGAAGCTCTGAATGAACTCATCTGCACAGGCCAGACGACAGGCTTCCTCGATTTCTTCATCCGTGGCATTTTCATTGCCCCAACGCAGATTTTCTTTGATTGTGCCGGAGAACAGTTCGTTCTTTTGCAGCACCATGGCAACGGCATTGCGCAATACGTCCAAATCATATTTACGCACATCCACGCCGCCCAGCAGCAGCCTTCCGCTGCTTACATCATAGAGCCGCGGAATGAGCTGTACGAGGCTCGACTTGGAAGAACCTGTGCTGCCGATGATGCCAACGGTCTGCCCGGAGGCGATAGAGAGGTCAATGTCGCTCAGCACCTTCTTGTCCGCCTTCGCCGCATACGCAAAGCTTACCTGCTCAAAGCGGATGGAGCCGTCCCTGAGGGTCATTTCCGCACCGGTCGGGTTGGCAATATCCGTTTTTTCCTCCAGCACCTCCGCAATGCGGTGGGCAGAGGCAAGGGAAATGGTGATCATGGCAAAAACCATGGAGAGCATCATCAGCGCCATCAAAATCTGCGTGGCGTAGGAGAACAGCGCCGTCAGATCGCCGGTGGTCATGCCAAGTGCCGCACTGTTTCCGCTTGCGACAATGGCTTTTGCACCAATCCACGAAATCAAAATCATGCAGGCGTACATGAAGAACTGCATAATGGGCGAGTTGAAGGCCAGCAGTCGTTCTCCGGCGGCAAAATCCTCATAGATACTTTGAGAAATGCCTTTGAACTTTTTAATCTCGTGATCCTCCTGATTGAAGGATTTTACCACACGGATGCCCCGGACATTTTCCTGCACTACATTGTTGAGCGTGTCGTAGGTGCGAAAAACGCGGCCAAACAGCGGCCCGACCTTGCGGATGATCAGAAGCAGCAGCACCGCCATGATGGGAATGACCGCAAGGAAGATGAGCGCAAGGGTCGTGTTGATGCGGAAGGACACGATCATGGAGAAGATCAGCATGACCGGGCCGCGAACTGCCATGCGGATGAGCATTTGATAGGCATTCTGCAAGTTGGTCACATCGGTGGTGAGGCGGGCCACGATGGACGCTGTGGAGAACTTATCAATGTTGGAAAAGGCAAAGGTCTGCACATTGTCGTACATATCCTGCCGCAGATTGGCGGAAAAGCCCACCGAGGTTTTTGCGGCAACGTGGGCGGAAAGCACGCCGGTCAGCAGCTGTAGGGCAGCAAAGACCAGAATTATGGTGCCGAACTTCCAGACCGCCGCCATCCCTCCCGGCTCGATCCCCTGATCGATCAAGTCCGCCATGCGAAGCGGGATGAGAATTTCGAAGGCGGCCTCCAGAACGGAGAGCAGAATGGTGAGTATGGAGCCTTTCTTGTATTCCCGCAGGCTCCCCAGCAAGGTTTTTGTCATGGTGTTCCTCCTTTATACCAGTGTGTAGCAAGCTACACATTAGAGCGACAGAAAAGCCGATCGGCTATCGGCTTTTACGCTAAATGTTCCGCAACGGTGATCAGAAGCTTTCGCAGCTGCTCGCGCTCCTCGGGAGAAAGGGGGGATAAAAGCATTTGCTCGCTTTCCAGCCGGTTCTGCTTCATATCCTTGTCAAGAGCCTCTGCCTGCGCGGTCAGCTTGACATTCTTGTTGCGCCCGTCCTCGCAGGGCCAGCATGTCACATAGCCGCTTTGCTCCATGCGCGAAACAAGACCGACGACGGTGGGGTGAGCGACACCCAAAAAGGTTTCGATCTCCTTTTGTGTGGCCTGTCCACCCCGGCTGCTGAGGTATAGAAACACTCTACCCTGGGACATGGTTAAATGGTACTGCTTCAGCTCAGCATCGGCTCTCACCGCCAGCTTATCATTGATGCGCTTGATGAGGTAGCCGACATCGTTCTTCATCACTGGGATTCACCTCTGTGTGTAGTATGCTGCACATGGTAACAAAAAAGCATCAGAATGTCAAGCGCTTCTGCAAAAAACGTTTTTTCGCGTGCACTCGGCGCTTTTTACTTCCTGCCGCTTTGCGGCAGCGTGACCTGAAAGGTGATGATGCCGCTTTCGTAGCGAGCGCCGATGCGCCCGTGATGGCGGGTCACGATGGCCTTGGCGGTGGACAGTCCGATGCCGCTCCCGCCGGTCGCGCGGGCACGGGAGGAGTCCGCACGGTAAAAGCGGTCAAAATAGCGCGGCAACTGCGCGGCATCTATTCTGGCACAGGGGTTGGAGAGCGCCAGCTCTACACTTTTTCTCCGCGAAAAGAGTGCAAGGTGGATCGTTCCGCCCGCGTCACAGTATTTCACAGCATTGTCCAGCAGGATCGTCAGCAGGCGGGAGATATCGTCCGGCATGCCGCTGACACACAGACCGGGGGCAATCTCCGCCGTCAGTTCTTTTCCGGAGGACTCGGCAAGGGGACGGAAATTTTCGATGCAGCCATCCGCCAGTTCGCTGAACGGTACGGCTGCGATGGCCGAAGGCGGCAGAGCCTCCTCGCTGCGTGCCAGCTCCACGAGATTTTTGATAAGGCTCTCCATGCGCTGGATCTGCTCCTGCCCGCTTTCCAGCCATGTGCAGTTGTCTTCCGTTTCTTCGATTAATCCCAGATCAGCAGACAAAATTGCAAGAGGTGTTTTCAACTCATGGGAGGCGTCTGTCACGAATTGCCGCTGCCGCTCCCAGTTTTCCGCAAAGGGGCGCGTGGCGCGCTTGGAGAGTACCAGCAGCAGAAGGAATACGATCCCCGCGCAGAGCACAAAAACCGCCGCCATTACGCGGAACACCGCATAGGCGGATTGCAGCTGCATGAAGCAGTCAACAACGATCAGCGTATATCCGCTGGTTTTATTTTCAAATCTTCCGAAGCGATACTGCCCGACATAGCCCTTGGCCGTCCCTTTGGAAACGATCTGTTCGATCGTGGAAACAACGGTCTGCCGGTCCAGCGCGGCAATGTGCTCAAGATCGACCGCGCTGACGGCATCCTCCGCCGTCAGGCGCGCAATGAAATAGCGGGTCTCAAACGGCGTTTCCGGCGTGACCTGAAAGCCTGCGTGGGCGGAGGGGCTTGCGTTGCCGTCCGGCACCGGAAATTCGCCATCATTCTGATAGAGGATGTCGATGGCCTTGTCTGCCCGGCTTGCGGCAACGCAGTAATTCCCGATGCCGATGGTTGCGCAGAGAACCGTCATGGTCCCCAGCAGCGACAGCATGGCGATGGCGATGAATTTTTTCCGCAGCGTTCGGATCATGCAATCTCCTCCAATAAGTATCCCTGCCCCCGGCGGGCGGCAATGCGGACATTGGACCCTACCATTTCCAGCTTTCGGCGCAGATAGGAGATATAGGCCCAGACGACATTCAGCTCCGCGTCGCTGTCATAGCCCCAGATGCGCTCCATGAATTGCTCCGTGGAGATCAACCGTCCCTTTTGCCGCATCAGCAGCTCCAGCATTTGAAATTCTTTGCTGCTCAGGCGCACGGAAGCACTTTCGCCGACCAGCTCAAAGGTAGAACGGTTTAATGTTGTGTTGCCGACGGTGAGAAGGCTTGGGGTATAGGCTCCGCCACGGCGGGTCAGCGCCCCCACCCGCGCTACGAATTCTCTGGGGTCAAAGGGCTTGGGAAGATAATCGTCCGCACCGCCGGTCAATCCCGCTACGCGGTCTTCAATCTGGCTTTTAGCCGTCAGCAGGAGAACGGGAGTCGCAACGCCCTGCTCCCGCAGAGCGGTCAGAACCTGAAGCCCGTCCAGCTTCGGCATCATGATGTCCAGTACCAGCGCATCATAATTTTCCGCAAGGCCATAGTCCAGCGCGTCCTGCCCGTTGTTGACCACGTCCACGGAATAATGCTCCCGCTTGAGCAGCGCCTCCAGCGCGCGGGTCATGGCAGCTTCGTCATCGGCCACTAAAACTCTCATATCGGTTCCTCCTCATGGTGTTCGATCAGATCGCGGATGGTTTGCAGGGAAAGGTCGGTGGAGGTGATCTCATCGGCGCATCGCTTCAACTCCTGTAGCAGCAGTGCCTGATCCGGAATGTTCTGCTTATATTTCAGCTGATGTTCGATATTGGCCCAGCAGTCCATGGCGATGGTGCGCAGCTGGACCTCCAGCCATACGGTTTTTTGGGAATTTCCCAGAAAGCGCAGCGGCATCGAAAGGATCATGTGATAGCTTCGATAGCCGTTGGGCTTCGGGTTGCGGATATAATCCTTTTCCGTTTGGATCTGCACGCCGGGGATGGCGCGGATCAGCTCCGCCGTGCGGTCGATATCCTGAATGAACGGACAGACCAGACGGACGCCCGCAGCGTCAAAGACGTTTTTCATCGCGCTTTCCGCCGTGACGGGAAAAGCGAGCCTTTGCAGCTTTTGCCGCATACTCTCCGCGCTCTTGATGCGCGTTTGAGACGACGCGACCGGGTCACGGTTTCCCAGCTGCACCTCGTAGCGGCGGATCATATCCATGCAGGAGAGAAACTCGGAGATCGCGCCTTCCAGCAGGATCAGGTTCTCTCCGTAGAATTCCCGCTCTGCCGATGTTACTTCCGGTACTGAATAGTCCATGATCGACCTCCTTGCTGTCATTGTAAGTCATTCAGGTACAGGCCGCAGTGCAGGCGGTCGCTCTCGTCCAGCGTCAGCAGCAGTGTCAGCTGCTCTGTTTCGGCTTTGACGGAGATGTGCCCGACGCCGTTTTCATCTGTGGAGGCATCTGTCACCGCAGCGGCGGTAAAATGCAGTGCGATGCGGCTGATCTCCCGGCCGTCGCTTCCTGTAAGGATCAAGGTTGCCTCGTTATCTTTCGGCACTTGAAAGGGGGATGCTTCTCCGCAATCGTTCAGCGCGGCGGACTGTTCTGTTTGCCGGCAGCGGATACGAACGCTGCCTCTGCGTATCGCCATTCCGTTTTCATATCGAAAAACCGTCGTAAGTTCCAAATTTTCTTCCTGTTCTGATTCTATCGCGGATTTGTGAAATAAGTTTGAATATGCACAAAAAACAAGAAATAAGCAGACGAGCAAACAGGCGGGGATCGAGGCCCTGCGGATGAACTTCATGGAAAAGCACCTCCCTTCAAGCTGGCTCCATCATACGCGGCGGACTCAAAAACAACTTAAAAAACGGAGAAAATGGATTTTTAACTTGCTTTTAAGTTGGGCATCTACAATGGGGGCATCCGAAAAAGAAGGAGGGTGTGTTCCTTTGATCGAAATTGAACACCTGAGCAAGCGATACGGCGAGCATCCGGCGGTTTCCAATCTGAGCGTTACCATCGAAAGCGGTCAGATCTACGGCTTCCTCGGCCCCAATGGAGCGGGGAAGTCCACCACCATGAATATCATGGCCGGCTGCCTTTCCGCAACGGAGGGGCATGTGCGCATCGGCGGCTACGATATTTTTGATGAGCCGGAAAAGGCCAAAAGGCTCATCGGCTATCTCCCCGAGCAGCCGCCGCTTTATCTGAATGAAACACCAATGGAATACCTGCGCTTTGTAGGGGAGGCTAAGGGGGTGCGCGGAGCGGAGTTGACGGTACAGATCGCCGATGCCGTGGCGCGCACGGGCATTGAGCCGGTTCGAAACCGCAGAATTTCCACGCTTTCCAAGGGCTACCGGCAGCGCGTGGGCATTGCGCAGGCGCTGCTCGGCAGGCCGGAGGTCATCATTCTGGATGAGCCGACCGTCGGCCTTGACCCCATTCAGATCATCGAGATCCGAAATCTGGTCAAGGAGCTTGGAAAGCGCCACACTGTCATTTTCAGCTCCCATATCCTCTCCGAGGTGCAGACCATCTGCGACAAGATCCTCATCATTTCCAAAGGGACGCTGACCGCCCTCGGCACTCCGGCGGAACTGGAGCGGCAGCTGCGCTCGGCGGGCGAGATCGTGCTCACCACAGACGCCCCCGTGGGAAAGGCACAGGCGCTGTTGGCGGCGCTGCCCCATATCACAGCGGTCGATCAGCCGGAGCTTGCGGCGGACGGCGCGGTGACCCTGCGTCTGAAAACGGACAGCGACGATATGCACAAGGTTTCCCGCAGCATTTTCTTTGCATTTGCAAAGGAGAATCAGGCGCTTTTGGAACTGTCTGTGCATAAGGCAAGTCTGGAGGATGTATTCCTTGAGCTGACGGAAAGCGGTCAAGCGGAAGAATCTAAGCAATACACCGAAGAACCAAACGAAACGGAGGTGGACGCTTAATGGGCGCAATTTTTCGCCATGAGCTGCGAAACTATTTCCACTCACTGACTGCCTATGTATTCGGCGCGTTTCTGCTGGCAGTGGTGGGACTTGGTTCCGTGCTCTACAATTTGCAGGCGGCGGTGAGCAACTTTGAGTTTGTGCTCAGCTTTGCAAGCATCATTTTCGTGGTCATCGTTCCGATCCTGACCATGCGCGCTCTGGCGGAGGAACGGCGGCAGCGGACAGACCAACTGCTCTATTCTCTGCCTATCACCACTACGCAGGTGGTATTGGGCAAGTATTTCGCCCTTCTTGTGGTGTACCTCATCCCGCTGGCGGTCGTTTCTCTCTACCCGCTGCTGTTTTCCCAGTTCGGCGAGGTGTATCTGCCCACCTCCTACGGGTCTCTGTTTGCCTTTTTCATGATGGGGGCGGCGCTGCTGGCGGTGGGGATGTTCCTCTCCTCCTTGACGGATAATCAGGGCTTCGCCGCCGGTATCGGCATCGCGGCGATCTTGCTGAACTATTACAGCGTGAGTCTTGCAGAGTACACCTCCTCCACGGCCATGGGCTCATTGATCGCACTGTATGTCATTGCTTTGCTGCTGGGCGTGGTGATCCACAATCTGACCCGGAACGAGAATCTGGCTTACGGTGTGACCCTTGTGCTGATCGCAGCACTCTCGGTCGCCTACTTTGTGAACAGCAGTGCCTTCGAGGGGCTGCTGCCGGATATTATGACAAAGCTCTCGTTGTTCCGCCAGTTCAATAGCTTTGTCAACGGCGCATTTGATCTCACGGCCATCGTCTACTATGTCAGCGTGATGGGATTCTTCCTGTTTTTGTCGGTGCAGTCGATGGAGAAACGGAGGTATAACTGATGAAAAAGTTTTCTCTCAAAAGGACCTCCGTTCCCTCTGACCAGAACCGGAACGCCCTGCGGGGCGGCTCCTATTCACTGGTCATCACGGCCATCGTGCTGGCAATCCTGATTGCGGTGAATGTGTTCGCCTCGGCGCTGCCGAAGTCCATGACCAACTATGATATCAGCTCCAGCAAGCTCTATTCCATCACCAGCAACACAAAGGTCGTGGTCAACAATCTTCAGCAGGATGTGACCATCTATTGGGTCGTGCAATCCGGCGAAGAAAACGATGTGATCGAAAACCTGCTGAGCAAGTACGAAAGCCTGTCCGACCACATTGAGGTGGCGAAAAAGAACCCAGATGTCTATCCCACCTTTACCCAGCAGTACACCAGCGAGAGCGTCCCCAACAACAGCCTGATCGTTGAGAGCGGCGAACGCAGCCGCTACATCAGCTACGACGACATTTACGTTCAGGCTGCGGATATGTACTCCTATTCTTACTCCACTTCCTTCGACGGTGAGGGCGCCATCACCTCGGCTATCGACTATGTGGTGAACGAGGAGCAGCCCAAGCTCTACCTCGTGGAGGGCCACGGCGAGGCCGACCTCCCCAGCACCTTTGCCGAGCAGGTGGAAAAGGACAACATCGAAACGGAGAGCCTGTCCCTTCTCCATACGGAAACCATTCCGGAGGACGCGGACTGCCTGATGATCTACGCGCCGGAGAGCGACATTTCGGAGGACGAGCGGGATCTGCTGGCGGAGTATGTATCTGGTGGCGGCAAGCTGCTGGTGATCGCCGGCCCAACCCGTGAGGACGGGATCCTGGAAAACCTGTACAGCCTGCTCTCTGACTACGGCGTGGAGCCGGCGGAGGGGATCGTGGTCGAGAGCGACTCCAACTACTATTCGGCGTTCAGCGGCCCGGCGGCCCTTCTGCCGCAGCTACAAAGCGACGACATCACCGATTCGCTGATCGGCTCCAATTATTCTGTTATCATGCCCATTGCACTGGGCTTGATCGTGGACGATTCCGCCAGCGGAACGGTGACGGAGCTGCTGACCACCTCAGGAACCTCCTTCAGCAAGGCGGCGGGTTACGCCATGTCCACCTACGATTATGAGGACGGCGACATCGACGGCCCCTTTGCTACGGGTGTTTCTGTGCGCCCCGGCGACGGAGAAATGGTGTGGTTCACCTCGTCCTATTTCCTCGAGGACGCCTATAATGCCTCGTCCTCCGGTGCCAACGGCGACCTTGTTATGAACGCGCTGGCGGATATGATCGGCGAGAGCGAGGCCATGGCGATTCGCAGCAAGTCGCTGAACTATGACTACCTGTCCATCAGCAGCTTGACGGCTTCGCTGCTGAAGGTGCTGATGATCGGCGCGTTCCCGCTGGCTTACCTCGGCATCGGCGTGGGCGTTGTGCTGACAAGAAGGAGGAAGCAAAATGAAGCGGTCTAAAAAACTTTGTATCCTCTTGGGCATTCTCATTGCAGTCTGCCTCGCAGCGCTGGCTGCAATGCTCTCGGAGGAGAAGAAGGAGGAGATCAAAACCAGCGGTGAAACGGTTTTATCCGTTGAATCGGCAAAAGTGACGGCACTGTGCTGGGAGCAGGACGGAACAACATGGAGCTTCCACCGCGGCGATGACGGTTGGCAGTACGATGACGATGCAGAATTTCCCGTCAGCGACAGTGCCATGGACGCACTTTTGGAGCCGTTTCGCTCGTTGAGCGCGGCGTTCACCATTGAAAATGCCGAAGATCTCGGCCGGTATGGCTTGGATGAGCCGACCTGCACCATCACCCTGACTACGGATGATGAGACCTACACGGTGAAGCTGGGAGATCACAGCACAATGGATTCCCAGCGCTATATGGACATCGGTGACGGCAATGTGTATCTCGCCGTCAGCGATCCGCTGGACGCATACGATGTAGAACTGAAAGATCTGATCGCCAACGACTATGTGCCGTATTTCGACGAGGTCAGCCAGATCCGCTTTGCGGGAAGCGAGGACTACAGCGTGATTTATGACGAAGACGGCAAGAGCATCTGCGCCGATGACATCTACTTTACCGTGGACGGAAAGCCGCTGGATACCAGCCGGGTCAACTCCTATATCAGCGTCCTGTGCTATCTGGATCTCACCGACTATGTGACCTACAAGGTCACGGACGAAGAACTGTCCGCCTACGGGCTGGACGATCCCGAGCTGAGCGT
>ERZ1026898.695-NODE-695-length-18851-cov-6.919770_pt1 | contig 18851 bp, 32 predicted proteins | sample MGYA00380178_ERZ1026898 | MGnify/ENA primary metagenome ERZ1026898 (study PRJEB33269, sample SAMEA4719814) | human gut metagenome | biome: human-associated habitat; feature: organic feature; material: feces | place: Cameroon | collected 2013-10 ... | reverse complement strand
TTTCCGTGGAGCAATGCCAAGAATGGGCGGGCTTGTACCCTGCTGTAGACGTGATGCAGCAGCTTCGGAACATGATCGGCTGGCTGAATGCGAATCCTGCGAAACGGAAAACAGTGCGCGGGATCAATGCGTTCATCGTTCGTTGGCTTGCCAAAGAACAGGACAAAGGCGGGGCCAAGTCCGCACCTGCAAAGAGTTCCGGCTTCGTTGAGCACGGCGATGAAATGGGCGAATTTGAGCGTCAGGCCATGAAGAAAATGCTGGAAAGGGGTATGCCGGATGACTAGACCCGTCGGGCGTTTTGAGAAGAACTGCCCTTGCAAACAGGATTGTTCTAAGCGCAGTGCAGAGTGTCGGAAGACATGCCCTGAGTGGGCTGTGTACGAGGCGATGAAAGCCGAAGAATACGAGCGCAGGCAACGTGTCTCGGAGTATTACTACAACCGCAGAGAGCCTACAGCGGCATCGAAATCAGCACAAAGGCGGCATGAAAAAGCAGCTCAGCGCGGGCGCTGCCATTGGAGGTGACATTTGGTGAAGCACTATGGCGATATTTGCAAGATCATCGGCGCGGATATCGAGCCGGTAGACTGCATCATCGGCGGCTCACCGTGTCAAAACTTGTCGATTGCCGGAAAACGAGCCGGGCTTGCGGGAGCACGTTCTGGGCTTTACATGGAACAAATCAGAGTCATCAGGGAGATGCGAGAACATGACAGAGAAACTGGACGGACAGGTGAGTTTATTCGACCAAGATACATGGTCTGGGAGAACGTTGTTGGCGCATTCAGCAGCAACAAAGGACGCGACTTCGCGGCAGTCCTCGAAGAAGCGGTCCGCATCGCAGAGCCGGAAGCCCCCGGTATTGAAGTGCCTGAAAACGGATGGCCAACTTGGGGGGGTACAGGGACGTGGACGGACGATGGAGCGTGGCTTGGCGCGTGCTCGACGCGCAATGGTGGGGAGTCCCCCAACGTCGTCGTAGAATCGCGCTTGTCGCAGATTTTGGAGGAACGACCGCACACGAAATACTCTTTAACGCCAAAGGCGTGTATGGGCATCCTGCGGCGAGCAGAGCGGCGGGGGAAAGACTTGCCGGAAACGCTGAAAGCGGCGCTTCTTATGCAGTCAGAATCAGAGGGGGCTGTGACGGAGGAGGAAAGGGAGCTTTAGTCCAAGAGGACAAGAGCGGTACGCTCGGCACCGGCAACGACCAGTCGATTTTCTGCTACGGAATTTCCGCCTACGAAAGCAACGCCATGAAGTCAAGAAATCCGCACAGCGGCATATACGAAGCCGATACCGCACGAACGCTTGACCAAAACGGCGGTAGCCCTGCGTGCAATCAGGGCGGAATGGCGGTCGTCTGCGCTGGGTTTAGGCTCGGTAACGGGGAGCAAGCGCGGAGCATCGGTTACGCCGATGAGCAATCTCCCACGCTGAATGCAGAGTGCGGCGAGACAAACGGTACGCTGCAAGCAAAAGAAAGCGGGCAAAGCCTGAACCTAAACGATACGGTTCGTCAGAACATGATCGTGCGCCGTCTGACGCCGACGGAGTGCGAACGGCTGCAAGGATTTCCGGACGGATGGACGGACATCGGGGAATGGACGGACGAAAAGGGGAAGCTTCACAAGGAATCGTTGGACAGTGCGCGGTATAAGGCGCTTGGAAATTCCATCGCCCTACCGCCGTGGAAGTGGGTGCTCAAGCGGATTTGCGCGCAATACGAGCGCGACGCGACGATGGGGAGCCTTTTTGACGGAATCGGCGGCTTTACGCTGCTTTGGACGCAGCTCAACGGCTGGAACAGCGTGAAGTGGGCAAGCGAGATCGAGCCGTTCTGCATCGCGGTCACGAAACGGCATTTTTGTGATGAAAAATGTGAAGGAGAAAAGAATGGAAGTTAAAATTCTACAGGGCGTTACGCCATTTGAGATCGAGCTTCGCGTGAACGAATTTCTAGCGCGGACGCCGTATCAGGTCGTTGACATCAAGTTCAGCTCTTGCGCGATCAAGAGCATGGGTGTTGCAGAGACGATGTATACCGCAATGATCGTGTACAACACGGAGTGGTAAACATGAGCTTGGAGCAGACCGCCATTGAGCGGCTTAAAATGGCCTCGGATATGAGCCTGCGGTTGTACAAGCAGCCGCTTGTTATCACATACTCCGGAGGCAAAGATTCTGATGTGCTGCTGCATCTGGCCGGGAAAGCCGGAGTCCCATACGAGGTGATTCATTCACTCACGACGGCAGACGCGCCGGAGACGGTGTATCACGTAAAAGACGTATTCCAAAAGCTGAAAGCCAAGGGCGTGAAATGCACCATCGATACGCACAAGCGACCTGACGGAACAAATGTGACCATGTGGAACCTGATTCCGAGGAAGCTTATGCCGCCGACTCGCTTCATGCGTTACTGCTGCTCGGAACTCAAAGAGACAAGCGGGAGTGGAAGATGGATTGCAACTGGCGTTCGCTGGGCGGAATCACAAAAGAGGAAATCTCGGGGCGTTATGGAGGCATTGCATAAAAACAAGGACAAGAAACTGACCCTGATGAACGATAACGACGAAAGCCGAATGATGATGGAAAACTGCCGGCTCAAGGGTACGCGGGTAATCAACCCGATTATCGATTGGTCGGAGTCTGATGTGTGGGACTACGTTTCTGCCGAGAAGATCTGCATGAATCCGCTGTATGACTGCGGCTGGAAGCGCGTTGGCTGCGTCGGATGCCCGATGGCAGGGAAGAACAGAAGCGCGGAGTTTGCACGCTATCCGAAAATCAAGGCGGCATATATCCGAGCGTTCAGTAGGATGCTGGACGAACGGCACAAGCGGGATCTTCCATGCGAGTGGCAGAACGGCGAGGACGTAATGCACTGGTGGCTGGAAGATGGCGTTTTGCCGGGACAAATGTTTCTTGAAGGAATGGAGGATATATGACAGACAAGGAAATCGTGCAGGCGCTGCGAGAAGAATGTAAAACGTGCAGCGAGAGATTAGTTTGCAAGAATGGCACAAACCTAGTTGGATTTTACTGCGGGAACAAGGATGCCGCCGATCTGATCGAGCGGTTGACCGCAGAGAACGCGGCGCTGCGGGAGAAATGGCTATGGCAACCTGTTTTGGCGGGGAATCCAGAAAGAACAGCCGTCTATTTGGTGACTGTGCGTCACTGGCTTGATGGGGCCCCTGTGTCCAGAGAGGCATTCTGGAACGGAGTGGACTGGCTTTCTTGCGAACGAAGGCACGAGATTACGCCGAGGGTGACACACTGGATGCCGCTGCCGGATGGGGCGGAGGTGAACGATGGAAAAGAAAATTCTTGATGTTACGTGCGGTTCCCGCACGATCTGGTTCGACAAGGCGCATCCGGCCGCAGTGTACTGCGACATCAGGAACGAATCTTACTCTGCAATCTGGGGAAGCACAAAGAATGATTCGGAGCGGCAATGCGTGATTGCACCAGACGTACAATGTGATTTTACATGCCTGCCATTTGCAGACGGAACGTTTTCCCTTGTTGTATTTGATCCGCCGCACTTGAAGCATGTCGGCGAAAATGCGTGGCTGCGGAAAAAATACGGCGCGCTGGGTGAGGGCTGGCAGAGTATGCTGCACGACGGCTTCCGAGAATGTATGCGTGTGCTGAAACCGGACGGCGTTTTGATATTCAAATGGGCGGAGACGCAAATACCGGCAGGGGAAGTGTGGAAAGCAATCGGAGAGCGTCCGCTGTTCGGGCACCGAAGCGGGAAGCGATCCCAAACATTTTGGGGCTGCTTTATGAAATTAGGTTTGCCGGAAGCGGCGGAGGAAGGAGGCAAGGCATGAGTAAAGCAGTTTTAATCAGCATCAAGCCGACATGGTGTGAGAAAATCGCCAGTGGAGAAAAGACCATTGAGGTACGAAAGACGCGCCCGAAGATGACCACGCCGTTTAAGTGCTATATTTATTGCACGAAAGGACAGGAACGGCTTGTCGCAATATTGAAAGATGGGGATGAAAACTACGGGGAAATATATCACGGGAAACCTGTATTCATCAAAACGAGTGTTCCGTCTGTATGCGATATGTATGGAAAGCGGAAAATGGTCATTGGCGAGTTTATCTGCGACCGGGTCTACGGACTTGCGCCATTAAACCACGCGCCAGATGACGCGGAACAGCAAGCTTGCTTAACGCAAGAAGAAATCGCACGATACCTGAAGGGCATCGGCTACGGCTGGCATATCTCCGACCTGAAAATCTACGACACGCCGCGAGAACTGCGCGAATTTACCGGCTTGCGACAGACAAAATTCGGAGCAGAACCGGTGCCGATCACCCGCCCGCCGCAGAGCTGGTGCTATGTGGAGGGAGACACATGAGCTACAATATTTCGTTCAAGGTAAAAGTCGAAGGGGTTGACGCCTACGTACCAGTTGGTACGTGCGGCGCAAATACAACGTGGAACGCCCGGGAAATTATAGAGAAGTCGACGGGGCTGGAATGGAAGAACTGCCAGAACAACGGGCTTTGCGTGGACGTAATTCAGAAAATCGAGGTTGGCTTGAGAAAGTTGGAGCAGAACCCCGACAAATTCAAAGAATACGAAGCGTCGAACGGATGGGGAACGGTAAAAGGGACAGCACAATTTTTCCGGAACATTCTTAACGATTGGAATGATTTCCAGCGATGGTATGAAGAGTTTGTTCCGGTTGCGACGTTTTGGATTGAATAGGAGGGGCTGCGGCGGCTGACCAAGCGGCAGGCGGAGCGGCTTTTGAAAGCAGAGCTCTTGAGTAGATGCGCACCGCTTTACACCTTTAGTCCGGAAATGCAAAGCAGAATTGGAAGGGAGTATATGGCTTATGACTGATTATATCAAGCGCGAGGATGCTGTGAAGATTGCCGAGAGGTACGGACTTGCAAACGGCTCTGTATTGGGACGGCATACCGGACTGGCGGATTGCATTGCAAGCGAGATTTCGGGTTTGCCAGCCGCCGACGTTGCGGAGGTGGCTCACGAGCATTGGCTGATAGATAGGCGGCCGTTTATACCCGGCCGGGAGTGCAGCCGTTGTAAAATATTTATCATGCAGACGCCGGAACTTGCAGACCCGTATTGGCAGTATTGCCCAAACTGCGGAGCACGTATGGACGGAGGAGACAGTAATGTATGAATCGATGATTAAAGTAATTCAGGACGATCTTGAAATGCAGCTAGAAGGAGAAATTCTCAAGTCTGTGAAACGGGCAGGTATCGACGTTGATAGGGACGAACTGATACGGGCGCTCCGCTATGATCGAGAGCAGTACGAGAAGGGGTTTGAGGACGCGAGAAAGGACGCTGTGCCAGTGGTGCGCTGCAAGGCCTGCGAATATGCCGAACGGTATGAGCGGACAAACGGGACCGCAGGCTATTACTGCGGCCACCCGAAAAACAGATTCACATATGGCGAGCGCTGGGATCGTGTCTTCAAACCGGTAAAAGAGGCGGACGATTTTTGCAGTTACGGAGAATATCAGACAAATATGGGAGGCGTGACGCATGAGTGAATACATTCCCCGTGATGCGGCGATTGCCATCATTGAAGAAAAGCAAAAGGAACTTTGCCCGGTTGGACGTTATAGCAGACATTACTGTTATGGAGCGGACAGAGACCGCTTTGACGAATGGCAGGAGATCATAGACGCGATTGGAGTTTCCGAAACGGCGGATATTGAAGAAGTGGTGCGCTGCAAGGACTGCAAGCACAGCACACTTCCATCTGAACTTACACAGAGGTATGGGAAAGCGGGAACACTGACTTGCCACAACAAATATTCACCATGCAACAGACGCAATGTCAGCGAAAACGATTTTTGCAGCCACGGGGAGACACTAGAAAATGGGTGATCTGACATTCATGGACTGCTGGCACTTCATCGCGCCACTGATTCCCGTAAATACAGACTTCGCACGAGAAGTCTACGTGATGACGTTCGGGGCGCTGAAAGACGCATAGGAGCATAGAAAAAAGAATGAAAAAGACAAGATGCGAGATTTTTCACGATAATTTCCAGAACTACAAAAAGTACAACATTCCAAAAGCACAGCTTGTAATTGCTGATATTCCGTACAACATTGGCGCAGACGCATACGGAAGCAATCCGATGTGGTACAACGGCGGCGATAACTCAAACGGGGAAAGCAAACTTGCTAAAAAGAGTTTCTTTAATTCGGACGGGTATTTCAAAATAGCGGAGTATATGCACTTCTGCTCTAGGCTGTTGAAGCCTGAGCCGAAAGAAAAAGGCAAAGCTCCAGCGATGATAGTGTTCTGCGCGTTCGATCAGATTCAGACAGTCGCAGAATACGGGGCTAGATATGGATTCAGCAACTGGTTCCCGATATTCTTTTGCAAGAACTACTCGGCACAGGTTCTTAAAGCGAATATGCGGATTGTTGGCGCTACAGAATTTGCAGTTGTGCTGTATAGAGACAAACTGCCGAAATTCAACAACGGCAGAAAAATCGGGGAAGATGGTAAACCTGTTCGTGGAACTGGGCATATGGTTTTTGACTGGTTCGCGTGGGAACGAGATGGGAAGGACATCCCGAAGATACACCCAACGCAGAAGCCAGTAAACGTGCTGAAACGACTGATCGAGATCTTCACGGATGAGGGCGACGTAGTAATAGACCCGTGCTGTGGGAGTGGTTCTACTCTGAAGGCGGCAACAGAACTTGGTAGAAGCGCTTTCGGGTTTGAAATCGACCGCAATTTTTACCGCGCGGCAAAGGAAAAAATGTTGAGCGGGATAGCGGAGGCGGAATCGGTAAGCGAGAATCAAACAAGTTTGTTTTGACGGAAAGGACTTTTTGAATGAGCCTTGAGAAAGTAACGGATAAGCAGGAGAACGAGAGCGGCGGAGTGCAGTCGTTCCGCCCCTATAAAAGTGAATGGCTTCCGCCGAAAGCAATGCTGAAACTCTCGCAGGTGCGGTACGAGTCGGACGCGGTGCAACACTATCCAGAGAGCAATTACAAACTGATTCCGGCAAAGGAGCATGTAGGCCGCGCGTTGACGCATCTATTCGCTTGGCTTGCCGGGGACGAAACAAACGAGCATTTGGCACATGCGCTTTGCAGAGTTGCCTTTGCCGTAGAAATGGAGCAGGAGGCGAAGCATGAAAACGGAGATTCTTAAAATCAAGGGTGATTGGGAGGAAGTCGCTTCCGACTGCCGCCTGACCGTTGGCAAGCCGCCGCTTGGGAAAGAACCGAGTGCGGACTTTAAGCGAAAAATCCTGATCGCAGAGCACAGCCCGATTCGGGACATTCGCGTGAGGTGGACGTGGCGCGGAATCAAGAGCTGGGTGGCTACGCATTGGAGCCGCCACAAGTTTGAGAAGTTTATTAAATCTCAACGTTCTGACAGAACAGGCGTTCCGCGTGATAAGCTGCCGCAGGACACGCCTGTTGACCTCACAGGCGAAGCAAATGCACAAGCCTTAATCGATGCCATACGAAAGCGTTTGTGCCACCAGTCCTCGCCTGAGACGCGGCAGTACGCCGAGGACTTCAAGGCGGCTCTGCATGAGATCGAGCCGGAGCTTTCGGACGTTCTGGTCCCGAACTGCGTATATCGCGCGGGTTGCCCGGAGATGAAACCGTGCGGAGAGAAACGGTGCTTCTTCGACACTATGTTTGTTAAGACTTACGGCGCGGTCGCACTTACCGACATTCAGGACAGATACGATGCCTACAACAAGTTCTTCTACGCGAGCAGAAAGAACGAGGTGGAGTAAATGAGAATGACATTTGTTTGTCACGGGTGCGGAAAGACGGTAACAAAAGCCGTAAATGATGACGGCGCGAAGCATAGATATTGCTCCACAGAATGCTACACAGCATACCGCAGAAAGCACGCGAAGAACAAGTACAAGGCCTACTGCGGGACGCACGACGCGAAAACATGCAGAAAGGCCAGAATCAGAATCACGAAGGACATCTTTCTGTTTCCGGCGTTCAAGCCGGAACTAGGCGCGGAGTATATCGCAGAAAGATACCAGTACGGAAAAAACGTCGGATATGTGATCGTCGTGAACGGTCACAGAGTAAATGTACGCCGGAACGAGTGCGAGGAGGTGTAGCCTTGAGAGCCGTTACGTGGACGCAGAGACATATATTGATGGTATACGCCCGTTGTAACATGAGCCGCAGAAAAACCGCAGAAGCGTGCTTCCTGAGCCTACAGGACATCGATTACCACCTTCGCATGGTGGAAATCAAGACGGGGCTGAATCCGCATGTATTTGTCGATCTTGTTAAGCTGATTTTTATGTGCGGCGATGGCGGCATGTTTGAGTTGGAGGCAGTGACATGACCGACCGGCAGAAGCACTTTTACAAGCTGTATATGTCCGGGTACAGCATGGGGCAGATTGCCAGAAAGTACAAACTGAATCCATCAACAGTGTGCCGGACGGTAACACGCGCAGAAAGGAACATACGAAACGCAGAAAGGCTTTTGCGAGAAATGAAAAACTACATGCCGGAGGGCGATAATGGGGAAAATACTTGCGATTGATCCAGGAACAATCAAAAGCGGCTATGTGATCGTAGAGTACGACGAGCACGACATAACGCGAGTGCTCCGCGCCGGGAAACTGGAAAACCACGAGATCATGCAGATTATCGCAGAAAGCGAAAAAATTGATTTTGTGATTGAGATGATCGCCGGAATGGGCATGACAGTTGGAAAGGAAGTATTTGATACTTGCGTATGGATAGGCCGCTTTTGGGAGCGTGCGATCACAAGGGATTTCCGAGAAATGCAGTACATATACCGCCGAGAAGAAAAGCTGTGCCTTTGCGCGTCTCCGCGTGCGAAGGATGCGAACATCAGGCAGGCGCTTGCCGACCGCTACGCGCCCGGACAGCCGAACTTCGGAAAAGGCACAAAGAAACAACCGGGCTTTTTCTTTGGCTTTTCCGCTGACATGTGGGCGGCTATGGCGGTAGCTACGACGTACTACGACAAATTTGTAAAGGGGATGCAGATATGATGGAAGAACTTACTAACGCCGTTGGAGCGCTTGCAGAAATGGCGCTGTTGTTTTACAAAGCTACGATAAACGCGGGTGCCACAGAAGAACAGGCAAACGCACTGGTAACTGCATTCCTGCGAGCGTCCTTGCAGAAAAACGGGAAAAATAGAGAAGAAACAGAGGATAGCGGCGACGCATAATAATCTTTTGCAATACCGCAGAAAATAACACCGCCAGAAATGGGCGGTGTTATTTTATCTCGCGAAGACTCTTTGCAGAAAAGAGCGTTGATTTTTGTAGAATGTCGTAACATTTGAGATTTCGTCGCATCCGGTATAAGGTACATCGTACCGCCAAGCTCCGGCGGGCGTTTGATAGATGCACTGTCCGTATTGCGGCAGAAGCTCCAAGCCGGGCATATCTAGTATGTTGCGGCTCTGCTGCCGTGTGGCGGTGTGCAGGCCGCAAATTGCGGTAAAGTTGACCTTTACGGCTGTGGGGATGATTGTTGCAAGCGGGCACTGCGTAACCAGTATCACATGCACTTTTGCCGCGCGCCCGATCTGACAAAGACGCTGGACGGTCGGAAGCGCCTGCTTTTTCATCGTTGTCATGAGGTCGGCGAATTCCTCGATGATAACATACACGTCCGGCCCGCAGAACGTGCGAAGCCTGCGCCGCTGCATCCGCTTATATCGCGCCTCTGTGATTCCAAGCGCATAATCAAGCGCCGCGATGATCTCGCCGCCATTGGTGGCGTGCCGGAGCGTGTGCGGCATTCCTGCATATTCGTTCAGCTCTGTGCGCTTCGGGTCGATCAGGATCATCTGCTTTTCGTTCGGATGGTGTCGCAGAATGGCGCACACCAGCCCATTAAGCAGAACGGATTTACCGGAGCCGGACGCGCCAGCAATCAGAAGATGCGGCTGCTCCAACATGTCCGCGAACAGGGCGGGGACCTGCCCGCCCATGCTTGTAATTTTCATGCTGTTTTCCCTCCATCGAAGAAATAAGTTCCATTCTCCATGAAACGCCTGTTCCAATAGTCCGCGACTTCACGCGCTCGCTTTTTTGTCGGGAAGATGTTCGCAGAAACAATCCCGCCGATGTGATCGAGAACGCTCGCGAGGTTTTCAGACTCGGCACAGCGGATGACGTCGGCATAATAGCCGGGGTCGTACTCCGGAGACGGGCGCGGCGTAAATACCCGTTCGTTGCGGTCTTGCCGTACCTGTACGGCGATGTAGAAATATGCCATTGCTTTACCCTCCATCCCGTGCGGGGCGGTTAGACCGCCACCGCTAGCGTTTTGTAATCAAACGTGTGGCACGCTGCAACGATCTCGCGTCGGGTGTCGTCGTGCCACCAGAAGCGCCAGCCGCGCGGGTTCTCGTAGATGTCCTGCGCGAACGCCTGAACGTCGATTTCTCCGCGCCCGAAGTCTGTAGCGGCGTCGAATGCGTAATCATCCGTGTATCTGCCATCGGTGCGGCCTGCGACGATCTGCCCGGCGCGAATGGCCTTTGCAATCGTTGCGGCGCTCAGGCGGTCGCCCAGCTTCACGGGCTTAATCGGTGCGAACGGGGAAAATGTGCGGTTGCCCGGCTGCTCGCCAACGGAAACCGTCAGGCCGTCCACCTCCTGCAAGGGCTTCCCAGCTCTCAGCCAGTCCGCAAGCTCTGCGAGGGTGTCGCACTCCGGCGCTGCCATCTTGATATACGCAGTGAAGCTAAGCCGGGAGGTGTCCATGTGCCACGGGCTGACCGAGAAAAGCCAGCGCGTGCAGGCCTTGCCGTTCTTCATCGCGTTAGCCAGGTCGATAATAACGAGGCTATAGCGGTACGGACGGGCAGAAATGAGCGAATCAGAAAAATAAAGGTCATCGTACTGGTCCCAAAAGTCGAAGATGCGGAATTCTTCACAGCTGTTAATGATTTTCATTGTTTATTCCTCCGTTTCTGCCTGCGTCTTGAAATATTCACGCTGTGCGGCCATGTATGCGGCTTTTTGCGTGTCGGTAAAGCCGCAGGCGGCGAAAAGCTCGCTTGCGCTGGTGTAGTCTTTTACGCCGTTGCAATTTGCGAAACAGCTGCAAACATCAAAGTCAGCTTGCCAGTTGATGCCGTATTCGTGATTATACATTTCGTACAGAAACGCGCTTTTCCAGTAGTCGAATGATTCGGCGCTCTTGCGTTCTGCCTCATTCAACGCCCGCAGAAGCTCCGCGCCGTGCTGCACGAAATCGGCATCGTTATAATACGCCATAAATACGGGACTAAAAATCATTCCGGAGGTATCCGGCGCGGAGCCGATATGAAACATAGAAACATGCGGGCGACGCATTGCGTAAAGGTTGCGCAGAAAGTATTCTTTTACACTCTTGTCCTCGTAGCCGCTGACGGTGGAAAGTTCCGATTCTGTGAAAAGCATGCCTGTTAACTTCCGGCGGTAAATCTCGCGCAGTTCGTCGCGGCTCTTGCCTTCATGGTGTAGTTCGTAGTCGTTTGCGTAGTAGATATGTTGACCATCGGCGCATACGCAAGCGGAAAAACCGAAATAACCGCCGAAGTCAACGAAATAAACCGTGTGGCCTTTGATCGTCTCGACTTCATCGGCCATGTCGGCCAGATTGGCGTCGCTCATGCTTTTGATATCATTGATCGTGTAATTATATGCGTTCATGTGTAGTTCCTCCTGATTTAAGATTATGTGGTGCGGCTGATCGGCTCAACCGCCCAGAAGCCAAGATTCAGCAAGAAACTGAGAATTCACCTGCCCACGCCTGCAAGATCGCGCCGGAGTCGGTGACGGCGGTGACCCAGCCGCTGACGCTTGCCGCCTTGCGGCAGTGAATGATGTAATCGCGCCCCGCGTTGTAGTCGATGCGCAGACCGCCGACGGCAGCGGCGCGGATTTCTTCGGGGGTGTGCCAGATGCCCGAGCAAGTCGGGGAGATGTTAATGGGTAGATTCTGCATAATGCACACTCCTTCACTCAAAATCGATTTCTGCGATGATCTCATTACCGAGGGCGAGATCATTCACGAACTCGGCAACGGTATAAACTCCACAGAAGCCGCTATCACAATCGCAATTTGCGTAGAGTTCCTCGAAGCCAACTTCGGATAACTGCTCAAGCCATGCCGAAGCGATCTCCTCGCGCTCTGCAACGCCGGCTCCGTACCAGCGCGGATTATTAAGCGGGTAGTTTTCTTCGTGGCCGTCCTGCCACATGTAGCAGGCTCTGCCGTCTTCTGCGGCGGCAACCGTCAAAAAGCCGCCGCTTGTTTCCACAAAATACATCTTTGCCATTTTTCTTTCCTCCTTAATTCTCGCCCGCGTGATTTGCGGGGCGTTTGGTATCTCTTGTTTACATGTCCCATTTTACACGTTTACGTGTAAAACGTCAATAGCAACTGCGGAAAAACATGCACAAGTATTCCACGATAATTTGTACAATATTGCACATTTACGTGTATTGCCTCATAATGCTATACTATCGGCAAAGGAGGCGATATAATGCCGATCAGTGAGGCACACAAGCGAGCTAACATTAAGTGGAATGCAAGCCGCGATAACATCATGATCCGCCCCACCATGGACGAGGGGCGCGAGATCAGGGACGCAGCAGCCAAGGCAGGGCAGAGCGTACAAGCGTACATATTGGAGGCTGTCCGAGAGCGGCTAAGAAGAACACCGGCTACCGATTAACGGCGGCCGGTGTTCTTCTTTTCGGCTGCACTGCCAACTTTCGCAATGCGAGAGCGTCAGCGGCTCGCATGTATGCAGCTCCCGCGCATTCCTGCGCGCCCTGAGCCTGCACGCCGTCCGTGCGTTGCTTAAGCCCTACACAACGCATCTGCACCACTCTTGCATTCCTTCGCGCCCCTGCGCCCGCGTACCGTCCCGCGCAGCACTCCCAGCGCCAAAGGCACGCGCACGGCGCAAGTGTTGCATGCATGCGTGCAATGATTCCCGCGCACACGGGCGAAACACTTGCTTTTTTACCATGAGTAATGTTATGCTTTTGCTAGCTGCTGCGCGCAAGCTAGCTTGCGCGCAGCAGCAACGCAAAAGCGCAATTCTGATTTTGAGGTGAAAAGCATGGCAACCGACAAACTGGCGGCAACCGGCAAGCCCGCCGAGATCGCAAGGCCCAAACGCAAGCGCAACAGGCCCGATCTTGCCAACTTTGGACAAGAGCACATAGAGCCGGGAGACAATGCCCGATACTTGCGAAATGCCATGGTTGCATGGGATCTCCCGCCGATCGACATAAGCGATGCAAAGCAAGTAGAGCACCGTATACAAGAGTATTTCGCATTCTGCATACAAGAGGATGCCAAGCCAAGCGTGCCCGGAATGGGGCTATGGCTGGGCGTTGACGCATCAACAGTCGCAAGATGGCGGAGAGGCGATTACAGAGAGCAGACACACCGCCAAGTGATTAAAAAGGCCATGCAGGTGCTCGAGATGCTGTGGAATGATTGGATGCAATCCGGCAAGATCAACCCTGCATCTGGCATCTTCATCGGAAAGAACATGTTCGGATACAAAGATACACAAGATGTTGTGCTTTCTCCGCATAATCCACTAGGTGATGGGGCTAGCCCTGATGCAATCGCGGACAAATACCGGGATGCCCTGCCGGATGCGGATGTGCTACCAGAGGGCGCGAACGAATAACGCAACCAAATATCCATTTTGTTGCGTTTGTTATTCGCAAAAAGTTGTGAAAACACACTTAAAATTTAGAAGCGCCGAACATTATACAGATATGCAGTGAATAGCGTGTATAATATGCGTGCATACGGAGTGCATACCGGAGGGGGAACGCTCCCGCCGCCACCAGCGCCGGTGGACCCTTTTACCACCGAAAAAACAAAAAGGCCTTTGTTTTTTCATGCCAAAAGAATACCGCACTGATAAACGGTTCAGTGTAAGCAGCACAGAAGGGCTGACGCTTTGCGTCGGCTCTTTTTGTTTTGGAGGAGAAGCATGTACGAAGAGACGTTAAGAAGGATACGGAAGTATGTAGAGGCGCATCCGGAGGATAGCACAGCATACGGAGACTATTTCGATGTTGTCAGGGCGATGTGGGAGGAAGATAAGGAAAAGGCGTTCGAGCATAACGTTTGGCTGAGGAACGCAACGGCATTGCAGGTAAGGGATTCGGGAAGCTCGGAGGCGGTATTAAAATTTTACGAAATAAACAAAAAGACGTATTTGCTGGCAGCGAAGGACGATTTCGATTCGTACTGTGTGTACTTGGAGTGGAACAGGGAGAAGGAGAAGCGCTTCTATGTTCCTAGGCGGGCTACACTTAGACCACTTGTACAGGACTTGCAGGATTTGAACGACGGGAAGTTAGACTTCCTAGGCGTGTCTCTGCCTCCAAGAGTCGGGAAATCGACGCTTTGCATATTCTTCATGACTTGGATTATGGGGAAGCGGCCTTCGGTTGCGAATGTCATGTCCGGCCATTCGGATAAGCTGACAGACGGCTTTTACAGAGAGGCAATGAACATTCTGACGGACACGGAGACGTATCTTTGGTCTGACGTGTTTCCCGGCGTAAAGGTCGTAGACAATTCTGCAAAGAACGAAACGATAGACCTTGAGAGGAAGAAGCGGTTTCCGACGTTTACGGCGCGTTCGGTTGGAGGAACGCTGACAGGTGCGGTTGAAGTAGGAACAGGCGGATGCCTGTATGTAGACGACTTGATCGAGGACTTGGAGGAGTCTTTGAACCCTGCTAGATTGCAGGCGAAATACGATGCGTATCTCAATCAGCTTAAGGACAGAAAGAAGGACGGAGCCTTCGAGCTGATGGTAGGTACAAGGTGGAACGTAGCAGACCCGCTCGGACGGATAGAGGAGCAGTATTCCGGAAATCCGAGGTATCGTTTCCGGGTAATCCCTGCCCTTAACGAGAAGGGCGAGTCGAACTTCAACTATCAATACGGCCTTGGATTCTCAACGGAGTATTACAAGGACATGAAGGCGAGTATAGACGATGCGACGTGGTGCGCGAAGTATCAAGGCAAACCGTATGTCAGAGAAGGTCTTTTGTTCCCTGCGGAGTCTCTACGCTATTACAACGGCGTTCTTCCGGACGGTGATTTCTATAAGGTCTCTGTGTGTGATGTTGCGTGGGGCGGCGGTGACAGCCTCGCAATGCCGTTTGCGTATGTCGCATCGGATGGGAGTGTGTTTATACACGACGTAATCTTCAGCAAGGGCACGAAGGACATTACACAGCCCTTGATTGTCAACAGGACGAAGGAGCATAAGCCGCACAAGGAACGCTACGAGGCGAATAACGGCGGCGGCGAGTACGCATCTACTGTAGACAGGATGCTTCGGGCAATCGGCGTGACAACGAATATCACTTCTCAGAGAGCGCCGAACAATCAAAGCAAGCTAGGCCGTATAATTCAGTATTCTCCGGAGATCAAGCGCTTCTATTTCGTGGATAAGGAGCACCGAACGCCGGAGTACGACGAGTTTATGCGCGAAGTGTGTACCTTCTCGCAGACGGGCAAGAATACGCACGACGACGCGCCGGACAGCCTCGCCATGTTGGCAGACGAACTCTATCACGGCTCCGCTCAGATAGAGATCAAGAAGCGCGTGTTCTAAATTCGTGCACGACTGTGTGCAATGTTGAGCGAAGCAATGTTTCAAATGCAGTAAAATATGCAATGAAATATGCTATTATTGGATAAAGAAGTTCTGCATCTGCCTTGGCTGCTGTGAGCCATGTTTTTCTTTCCGGTTTCTTTGGCCGTCGGTTATCCGGCGGTCAAGGCAGGTGCAGAATCCATGGGCCGTTATCTCAAACGGCTAGAGCGACCGTCTCATAAACGGTAATATCTCGGTTCGAGTCCGAGACGGCCCACCAATACGCAGGCGGAAGCTAGATGGTAAAGCTCGAATGGACAGCAATTCGGTTAGCAGGTTCGATTCCTGCCGCCTGCGACAAAAGAGGTATGTTATGCAGTTTGGACGAACAAAAATCAAAACCGACATCGAGCGCGTAGACAGAGGCAATGTCCTTGCGGTGCTTGAGGCGGCAATGAACGACCATATCTCCAACTACGGAGATATTGAGTACCTGTATAATTACTTCAAGGGCAATCAGCCCGTTTTGCAGAGAACGAAGGAAATCCGTCCTGAAATCTGCAATAAGATTGTGGAGAATATCGCAAACGAGATTGTGTCCTTCAAAACGGGGTATCTCCTCGGAGAGCCAATCCAATACGTCAGCCGGTCGGACACGGACACAAGCAAAGAGGTCGGCGAGCTGAATGACATCATGGAGCTGTGCAGCAAGGCGTGTGTAGACAACGAGATTGCGGAATGGCTCTATATTTGCGGCGTAGGCTACAGGCTCATTCTTCCGAACGATAGCGCAATCAAGGGCAAGGCTGTTCCTGCGCTTTCTGCCGGAGAGAAGCCGGACCTCGGAGACGATGCGCCGTTCTCTGTGCACTGCCTAGACCCGCGCGGCGCGTTTGTTGTCCATTACTCCGGAATCGGGGAAAAGCCCGTTATGGGCGTCAAGTACGTCAGGAAGGACGATTTGACGGTTGTTTATAGCGTTTGGACGGACACGACGTACTTCGAGATCGAGAGCGGAGGAATAAACGGAGTCGGGCGTATCGTAAAGGAGAGCCCAAACTCCGTCCGGTATATCCCGATTGTCGAATATGTCTTGAACAATGCTAGACAGGGCGCGTTTGAAATCGTACTCCCGCTTCTGGACGCGATCAACGCGACGCAGAGCGATAGGATCGACGGTGTAGACCAGTTTATACAGTCTCTTATGGTCCTGTACAATGCGGAGATCGACGAGGAAAAGGCGAAGAATCTACGAGACGCAGGGCTTATTATTCTGAAATCCTTCGGTGAGAACAAGGCCGACATCAAGGTTCTGAACGAACAGCTCAACCAGACACAGACGCAGACCTTGATTGACGATCTTTACCAGAAGGTTCTTGAGATCGTCGGCATGCCGAACAGAAACGGCGGCACAAGCACAAGCGACACGGGCGCGGCGGTCATTGTCCGTGACGGATGGTCAACTGCGGAGGCAAGGGCGAAGTCCGACGAGGCAAACTTCAAGCGTTCCGAAAGAGAATTTCTTAAGATCGCGCTTGCCATCATCAAGAGAACGGTCGGTTTATCCCTTATGCTGAAAGACGTGGATATTAAATTCACGCGGCACAATTACGATAATATTCAAAGCAAGTCTCAGGTGCTTGTTTCCATGCTCAACAACCCGCACATTCACCCTGCGCTTGCCTTCGATCATTGCGGCCTGTTCTCTGACCCGCAATCGGCGTTCAACATGTCGGAGGCTTACTACCAAGAACAGATGCAGAAATGGGAGCCGGAAGAGGTAAGCGACGATGACTACGATTTACAAGAAGCTGGACAAAGAGCTTCCGAAGGTGAAGAACAGCCTACGACGTGAGTTCAACCGTCTGTCTCTGATGGGCTTTGATGAGTTGAACGTGCTGAACACGCGGAAAACGACCGCGCAGATGTACAAACGGCTTTCGGAGAGAAATAAAAAGCTGTATCTGGACAGCGGATACTTTGCGTATCTTTTCGCATTCGGTCAGGCTACTTCGCTCGGTTTTTCCGGAAAGAGAAGAAAAATTGATGCAAAGTGGGTAGATGCGTACTTGCAGGAATACAATCCTGTTACGCGCTACATATACGAAAACGAGGTCGCTCGACGCAGAATGCGGCTGAACGAGTGTATCCTAACAGACCGCGAGTACGACAGCAGAGAGGGATTCCAGCACGATCTGAAACGCTCTGCGGCGTATTGGTGGCAGCAGACAACGCAGTACGGAATCGGCGCTTGCGACGCGGCGATGCGTGATGCGTTCCGGGACAGCGGCGTTCGTCGCGTCCGATGGGTAACGATGGGAGACAGCCGTGTCTGTAAGGAGTGCAGGAAGCGAAACGGCGTCGTTTACGACATAGACAAAGTGCCGCCGAAGGCACATTACGGATGCAGGTGCGTATTAGAGCCTGTGAGGGAGTGATACTTTGTTAGACGAAAAAGTGATGGCCGCAATCGAGGCAATTTTGAAAAACGGCGGTATCGCCGAGATCAAAAACGAAAAAGCCGGTATTGTCGTCGTTGAAGTATCTCGGAAAGTGAAGCACAGACCGGACAAATAACTGAATATCGGCCTATCGGTAAACTGATGACCGATGGAAGCGGCAAGGCATGGCCGACGAGAGGGTATTTCCTTCTTGTCGGCCATTTTTTGTTTAGCTCAGAGAAGAGCCTAAAACCCAAACGCTGGGAGATCAGCGCAAAAAGCCCGAAACGAATAGGCAGAGAAGCCTTAAAAACCCAAAGGAGAATGAGTTATGAAAATCGACACTAGCAAAATTCCCAATTTCGACGCGCTCCCGAAGGAGGCAAGAGACGCCATTTCGGGTATGGACTTCGCAGACCCTGTAGACATGTCGAAGTATGTCGAAAAGTCCGTGTTCGACCGCAAGGCATCCGAGGCTGCTGAGCTGTCAAAGCAGCTCAAGTCGAAGATGACGGAGGACGAGGCGGCGGCGGCAGAGCGAGCGGCAAACGAGAAAAAGATCACGGATGAGCTTGAACAGCTCAGAAAAGACAAGGTCGTTGCCGACTACAAAGCCAGATTCCTTGGTCTCGGCTATGCCGAGCAGCTTGCAGCCGAAACAGCGACGGCGCTTGCTGACGGAAAGATGGATGTTGTTTTTGCAAATCAGCAGAAGCACAACGCGGCTCTCAAGGCGGCTGCTGACGCCGAAAAGCTTACTGG
>ERZ1026898.688-NODE-688-length-18937-cov-3.665290_pt1 | contig 18937 bp, 15 predicted proteins | sample MGYA00380178_ERZ1026898 | MGnify/ENA primary metagenome ERZ1026898 (study PRJEB33269, sample SAMEA4719814) | human gut metagenome | biome: human-associated habitat; feature: organic feature; material: feces | place: Cameroon | collected 2013-10 ... | reverse complement strand
AAGAGACAGATATAGAAGCGGTTCAGTTTGGATCGGTATTATTTTATTATTTAGGAAGGTGTTTTATGAAAAAAAATCGAACCTGCTTATTTGCAATTGCCGGAATAGTTCTTTCGAGCGTTCTGGTTTTGGGTTGTCCGTCACAGGATACCAAGGAGACTGCAGAGACACAGACAACTGCTTCTGATGTAACTGTTCCCGAGTCTGTCAACAAGTCAAAGTATACAGCCCCGTCTGAAGAAAACAAGGAAGCGGTTATTAAAGATCTCAAAACTGCATTTACGACTTCGGGAAAGACACTGTTTCCTGATTTCAGTGGAGCGGTTGCAGAAGATACTTCACGTACTACAGTTAAAGAAATGACTACAATGTTTGAGGAGATGAATAAACAGTTTGACAAGTTTACATCAGATCTTCAGAATAATAGGAAAGCTGAGCTGGACATTAACAAGGCACCGGGAAATATAGAAGAACTTCCTGACGGTGTTTCTGCTGTAATTCCGGAACTTAAACTTTATTTGAATTCTGAATTAATTATTCCGACAGCAGAGACAGAAAAGTTCGGAATAAAGGCGTCTGCAAATGCCTATGCTTCGGGAAAATTTTCTGTTGACTACACAAAACTTTATCCTGAGACTGTAACTGAATTCAAGTCTGCAGTTTTTAATGCTTCGGGCAGTCTGAACGGTGATATCCAGGCTAATATGGTTACTGAAGGGGAAACAACTTCTACTTCTCTTAACATTACCTCTGGAAATATGAGTATGGCTGCAAGGGCCGGTTTAGGAATGGTATTTGCTCTTAAAACTAAAACCAATGTTGCCGGTAAAATTGTTGCCAATGTTTCATATGCTGTTTCTGCAGACACGGATGACATGCAGGTTGTAGCAGGCAAAGCTGCGGCCGGTAAAATGGGCTCTCTTACCAAAGAAGATCTTGGTGCACTTGTTTCTGCTGCAAAGATCAAGGTGGACGTTTATACACTCGATGACCAGTTTGCATTCAACTGGGTTGATCTTGACGGATTTGACGAAGTTTATGACTTTATTGAAAAAATCAAAAGAAGTATTGTTACCCCGGAGACTCCTGAAGTAACCGAGTAATTTTTCTGAAATTAATTTTTATGGCTGTCAGGACTGCTGTATGTGTCCTGACAGCCTTTTTTTAATTTACAATTTGTGCGCAAAGTTCTATAATGGGCGTTCAGTCTTTAACGACTGAAGCCGGCTCTTTAAGCAGAAATTTTTTAGAGCCTGGCCTTACAGGAGTGGATTATGATTTCATTGCTTTCGCGCATTTTTATAAAAGACAGCCGTGATTATTCAAAACCGTCTGTTAGAACAGCATACGGGGTTTTGTGCGGTGCGTTTGGTATTTTTCTGAATATTGTTCTTTTTGCCGCAAAATTTATTGCCGGAACTCTGGCCGGTTCTGTTGCCATGACTGCAGATGCCTTCAACAACCTCTCCGATGCTGCTTCTTCTCTTGTTTCTATACTTGGATTCAGGATTGCGTCAAAAAAGCCTGACTCTGAGCATCCTTTTGGCCACGGCCGCATGGAATATGTTTCGGGACTTATTGTTTCATTTTTGATTCTTATGATGGGTGTTGAACTTATTAAAACTTCTGTTGAAGCGATAATCAACCCGGAGCCTGTTTCGGGAGGGCTTGTTCCTGTTCTTATTCTGTGCGCCTCGATTCTTGTAAAATTTTATATCTGGTTTTACAATCATTCCGTAGGAAAGAAAATTTCTTCTGTGGCACTTGAAGCTACGGCTATGGACAGCCTTTCTGATATGATTTCTACTTTTGTAGTAATTGTTTCGGTAATCTGTTCAAAATTCTGCAGTCTGCCTGTAGATGGCATTGGCGGTATAATTGTTGCTGTCTTTATTTTAAGAACAGGATTTGAGTCTGCCAAGGATACTCTGCGTCCTCTTTTGGGTACACCGCCTTCAGAAGAACTTGTTAAAGCTATTGAAGCCGAAGTTATGTCACACAAGCCTATAATCGGTATTCACGATCTTGTCATACATGATTACGGTCCGGGACGCATGATGGTTTCTTTGCATGCAGAAGTTCCCGGTGACCAGAATATTTTTGAACTTCACGACGTTGTTGACAATGCAGAGATTTCACTTTCCCAAAAACTGGGGTGTTCCGCAGTGATTCATATGGATCCTGTTGACACAAAAAATGAACGACTTAAGGAACTGCATAAAATTGCTTCTGAATGCGCAAAACAGATTGATACAAGGCTTTCTGTACATGACGTGAGAATGGTTCCCGGTCCGAGCCATACGAATCTTATTTTTGATGTTGTAAGACCTTTTGACTGCTGTGAAGACCGTGCTTCCCTTAAGAAAGAACTTGCTTCCAGAATAGAGAGGCTTTGCAGCAATGTAAGATGCGTTATATGCGTGGACGACCCTTACTGCAGTGACGGTGAAGAAAAGTAGTTTTTAAGAATGGTGGGAATTCCGCCGTTCTTAAAATACAATTATCCGAGGTCATCGTCAAAAGTGTCGGGATCGTCAAAGTCTGCCTCGGGAAACTGGTCAATAACGGAATCTTCGTAGTCCTGTTCTGCGGTGGGAATGTCATCCCACTTCATTGGACCTGAAGATTCCTTTTTTTGGCGTGGATAATCAGAATAACTGCCTTCACCCAAATCATGATAACGGGCGCCGAAAAAGCCGTATTCGGTGTAAGCATCGCCGTTTATTGATGTACGGATCAATAATGCAATTACTATTACGGCGATTATTGCAATTATGACTATTATCGCAGTCATTGTCTTATTTTCCCAAAATCTTTTGAGCTGCTTCCTCTGCTGTTATACCCTGGAACTGCTCTCTTGTAGAAAGATTTTTAAGCGTAAGCGTTCCGTTTTGGGCTTCTTCTGCAGAAACAAGAATTCCCCACGGAATATTTTTTTTGTCGGTTACAGCATATTGCTTTGACATTTTTACACTGTCCGGGAATACTTCTACTGCAACACCCGCTTTTCTAAGAAGACCGGCAACTTTCTGGTAGTAAATGCTCAGGTCTGCGCTTGTGTTGTAGATTTCTGCATCGAGGTAGCTTCCTTTTTGTGTGGCAAGTCCCAGCTGTGAAAGTCCTGCAATGAGTCTGTCGAGTCCTATGCTTGAACCTACACCCGGAACCTTGTCTTTCATGTAAAGGCCTGCAAGGTTGTCGTAACGGCCGCCGGAGCATACCGAACCGATTGACGGCAGTTTGTTGAGGAAGGTTTCGTAAACAACGCCTGTGTAATAGTCTAGACCGCGTGTTATGGACGGGTCAAGAACATAGGCTTTGTCTATTTCTGCAGCAACCATCATGGCGTAGATGTCTCTCATTCTTTTTGAGTCTTCTGCAGGTCCGCCGGCAAGCTTTTCGATTTTATCCAGAGTCTGTGCGAAAGTGTCACACGGTTTTATGTAGTCAAGAATCTGTTCCGCAGAGGAAGTGCTGCCTGTTACTTCTGTAAGTTCGTCTTTTACTTCCTGTTCGCCGACTTTTGCTATTTTGTCTACAATGCGCAGAATGTCTTCTGATTTGTCAGAACAGCCTGTTTTTGCAAGGAATCTGTTGAAAATTCCGCGGTGGTTTACGTGGATTGTTATGTCGTCGACACCGATTGAAGAAAGTGCTGCCTTCATGAGTGAAAGAATTTCAAAGTCGGCACTGGCACTGTCGCTTCCTACTGTGTCAAAGTCACACTGAACGAATTCGCGGTAACGGCCTGCCTGCGGTTTTTCACCTCTCCATACTTTTGCTATGTGGTAGCGCTTGAACGGAAAATACAGTTCTTCACGGTGTTCTGCGGTGAATCTTGCGAACGGAACTGTAAGGTCAAAACGCATTGCTACATCACGACCGCCGTTGTCTTCAAAGCGGAATACCTGTTTTTCTGTCTCGCCGTTGCTTTTGCGCAGAAGAATTTCTGTATATTCAAGTACGGGAGTGTCAATGGGTACAAAACCGTAGGCCCTGTATGTGTTTGTAAGTTTTTCGATAAGACCGGCACGCAGTATTTCGTCCTGCGGCAGAAAATCCCTGAATCCTTTTAATACTTTAGGTTGAATAAGTGTTTCCATAAGTGATATATTACAGTTTTAAGGGGTTAATTTCAATGCTGTTTGCAGTAGACATAGGAAATTCAAATGTAGTGGCGGTGGTTTTTGACGGCGACAGAATTCTTGTCCAGTGGAGAATTGCAAGTGACGTGAGGCGTACCGGGGATGAGTATACTTCCATAATCCTTACACTTGCCCGTGATGCAGGAATTGACGTACGGAATATTGAAAATGCAATTATAAGTTCTGTTGTTCCAGCACTTATAGGACCGTTTGTTATTGTCTGCCAGCATCTCTGCGGAAAAAATCCTTTTGTAATGCGTTCATCGCTTGCGCTTTCGGGCGACCTTCCTGTTAAACTTCCTGAAAATTCTTCACACGAAATGGGAACAGACCTTCTGTGCAATGCCGTGGCTGCCTGGAAACTTTTTGGCGGAAAGGCAAATATCGCAGTCGATTTCGGAACGGCTCTTACCCTTACAGTTACTGATTCCGCAGGAATTATACGCGGTCTTACAATTTCCCCCGGTCTTGGAACGGCTGTAAAGGCTCTGGCGACGAATACTGCACAGCTTCCGTTTGTTCCTCTTGAAGCTCCTGCAAGTTCGCTGGGTTCTACTACAAAAGAAGCTATTCAGGCCGGCGTTGTTCTTGGGTACAAAGGGCTTGTAGAATATCTGGTCGCAAATATAAAGGAGGATTTGTTCAAGGTTTCGGGAGACAGGCCTTCTGATGTAAAAGTTGTTGCGACCGGCGGACTGAACAGCGTGCTCAAGCCCCTGACCGATGCTTTTACCAATGTGGACAAGAATTTGACCATAAAGGGACTCAAGGCTGTTTTTGACATTATGAGCGGCCGTGAAAACAAGTGAAATTCCTTTTATATTTTTTTCGTTTGTATTTGACTATTTCATTATGCAGGATTAAACTATAATTTATAGTTATGGAGGATTTTTGTGAAAAAAGATTCTGTTCTGGTAAAAGTAATTGCCGTAGCTGCTACAATTGCTGTTGATGTAGCCGTACTTTTTTTTGGTTCGGCAGCTGTGTTTACAAAAAAATCGTCTGAATCGCTTGGCATACTTTCTGAAATGCAGGTTCTGCGGTTTGAGTCCCAGATCAAGTCAGAGATAAAACTTGTTCTTCAGATGGCATCTTCTCCTGTTATCAAGGAATATATGGAAAATCCCGAAGGTTATGGGCAGGCAGACCTTGCCCTTGCCGAACTTGAACAGTATCGGAATTCTTTTCTGAGCAAAAGTTCGTTCTGGATTTCTACTTCGGACCGCAAATTCATGTCTGACGGAAAGTATGCCTATACTCTTGACCCGGAGGATCCGGCGCAGTACTGGTACAAAATGACACTTAAGGAAACGGAAGTTTACAACTTTAACATAAATTACAATCCTGACCTTAAGAATACGTTCCTTTGGATAAATGCCGTTGTGCGCAATGACAGCGGTGTTCCTGTCGCAATCGCCGGAACCGGAATTCCTATAGGAAACTTTATTGATGAGATTTATTCTTCGCTTGAGTCAGAGCCTGGCGTAAATATGTTCATGTATAATTCCGCAGGGGAAATTACGGGGGCCGCAGACAAGACTCTTGTAGAAAAGAAGGCTTTGATTTCTTCTGTGATTCCGTCGGTTGCAGCAGCAGGTGAAGTTAAGGAAGAGAAATTTATTCCTTCTCTTAAAGGAAGCAGCATGTTTGTTCCGATTGAACTTATAGGATGGACTCTGGTTTTGTTCAAGCCGTTTACCCTTGAGGCATTCTGCGCCAGCTGTTATATTCCGGTTGGACTTATTCTTCTTTTGGTGTTTGTTTTCTTTATGGTTTTGATGGCTTTCAGGATTTTTATGCCGCTCAACGCACTTTGCAGAATGGTGACGCAGATTTCATCTGGCAATGCTGATCTTACAAGAAGAATTGACATGCTTGGCAGGACTACGATTCCTGTTATAAAAAAGCTTGTTGAAGGATTCAATTATTTTATAGAAAAAATTCAAGAGCTGGTTTCTGATCTTAAGGAATCTGAAAAGAGTCTTGAGGAGTCGCGCGCAAAACTTAAGGACTGTACGGCAGATACCTTGGATTCCATTGGCGGAATTCTTACGAGTATTGATACTTTTGGAAGCGGAATGGACAGTCAGTCGGCTAGTGTTTCTGATACGGCCGGGGCTGTCAACGAAATTTCTTCCAATATTTCGTCACTCAACAAGATGATTTCAACTCAGAGTGAAAGTGTTTCGGAAGCTTCTGCTGCAGTTGAACAGATGCTTGGAAATATTATGTCTGTTAACTCTTCGGTTGAAAAACTGGGAAAATCTTTTGAAGAACTCGAAAATGATTCTGCCGAGGGTGTTGCAAAACAGGATGAAGTCAATACCAGAATCTCGCAGATCCAGAATGAGTCTATGATGCTGCAGGAAGCGAACCTTGTTATTTCGTCAATTGCAGAACAGACAAACCTTCTTGCGATGAATGCGGCTATTGAGGCAGCACATGCAGGCGAGGCTGGCAAAGGATTCAGTGTTGTTGCTGATGAAATACGCAAGCTGAGCGAGACTTCTTCAGAGCAATCCAAATCTATAGGACAGAAGTTGCGGAATATTCAGAATTCTATTTCAGAGATGGTGAGCGTGTCTGAAGATTCTGCACAGACTTTGCGGAATGTTTCGGACAAGATTAAAGATACAAATACACTGGTTCAGCAGATAGAAAATGCCATGGCAGAACAGGAAGTAGGTTCAAAGCAGATTAACGGTGCTCTTGATACGCTGCGTGATTCTTCTGTTGAAGTCAAAACCGCTTCTTCTGAGATGGAAGCTGGAAACAAATCTATTCTTGACGAGATTCACAATCTTCAGGATACTTCGTGCAGAATGCAGGACGGAATGGACAAAATGAAGGCTGACGGACGCAGAATGAATGATACTCAGAAGGCGCTTTCTGTTCTTTCTGACGAAATGGATAATGCTATCCGCGTGATTAGTGAGCATCTGAATATGTTCAATGTTTAAAAAAGGGGAACATCCGGCAAGTTAAGCTTTGTGATGTTCCCGAAGCAGGCGGCCCTTTGAAACGTTTTGTGCTTTTTTTGTTGTACTCTTTTTGATACGTTTTGGGGGGGGGCTGTCTTGTTTTTACATGTTTAAATGTGATATAATGGAATAATGTTTAACAGCCTTACCGGTACTGTAACCGGCAAACTTCCTCAGAAAATTTTTATTGATACTCACGGAATAGAATGGGACATTACGGTTCCTGACAGTTCTTCTGCGGCTTTTGCACAGGTTGGGCAGTCGTGCCGTGTTTTTACCTGGCTTCAGCATACAGATGTTCTGATGAATCTTTTTGGTTTTGCTTCTGATTCTGACCGTTCACTTTTTTTTGATCTGCTTAAGGTTGACGGCATTGGTCCGAAGGGCGCAATAAAGATTATGGGAAGTATATGTGCTTCTGATTTGGCACGCATTCTTGAAAGCGGGGATCTGGAAGCGTTGCAGAAAGTTCCCGGTGTGGGTAAAAAGACTGCGGCAAAGATGCTGCTTCAGCTTAAGGGAAAACTTACTCTTTCTGAAATAGGCTCTTCTTCTGTTGCAAAGTCTGATTCCCCTTATGCTGATTTGGTAAGTGCACTTTCTGAAATGGGATATGAGCGCAAGAGTGCAGAAAAGACTGTTTCTGAAATAGTTTCGCGCATGACCAAAGACGGTTCTTTTGAAGGAAAGACAGATGCCCAGAAGGAAGAAATTCTGTTCCGCACGGCTATTGTGGAGCTTGCAAGATGAACAAAAGTGTGACGCACAAGTCTTCTTACGAAAGGGAAAGCGGTGACGAAATGAACATTGTTGCACAGCTGGCTTCCCAGGCTGCGGGCGGTTCTACAAAAATTTTCCGTGCTGGTGACACCGGCGCTTCTGACTTGAACATAGTGCGGGCGGACATTACTTCTGAAGATGATGTGCAGGAAGGCGGTCTGCGCCCCAGGGTTCTTTCTGATTTTCAGGGACAGACGGCAATAAAGAAAAATCTTTCTGTTTTTATAAATGCAGCCCGTGAAAGACAGGAGTCGCTGGATCATCTGTTTCTGATAGGCCCGCCTGGTTTGGGAAAGACTACACTTGCGCAGATAACGGCAAACGAACTTGGTGCTGACTTTAAAGTTACAAGTGCTCCTGCTTTGGACAAGCCCAAGGATCTTGCGGGAATTCTTTCTACGATAACCGAGCGTACAGTTTTTTTTATTGACGAGATTCACCGCCTTAAGCCTGCAATAGAAGAAATGCTTTATATTGCAATGGAAGATTTTGAGCTGGACTGGGTAATAGGACAGGGCGCTGCTGCAAGAACCGTGCGTATTCCTATTCCGCATTTTACACTTGTGGGAGCCACTACCAAGGCCGGAATGGTAAGTTCACCTCTTATAAGCCGTTTTGGAATTATCCAGCGCTTTAATTTTTATTCAAAGGAAGAACTTGCTGGAATTATAAGGCGTTCGGCACTTATTCTTAATGTTAAGGTAGAAGACGATGCTGCGGATCTTATGGCCGGCTGTTCTAGGGGAACCCCGCGTGTGGTAAACAGACTTTTACGGCGCATGAGGGATTTTGCGCAGATTGAAGGGAACGGCATTATTACGAAGGCTATTGTAGAAGATGGTCTGGACAGGCTTGGAATTGACTGTCTTGGTCTTGAGCGCTATGACAGGGAAATTCTACTTTCGATAATCAATAACTTTGGTGGCGGACCTGTCGGGGCAGAAACACTTGCTATTTCTATAGGCGAGTCAATGGACACCCTTGAAGATTATTATGAGCCTTATCTGATTCAGTGCGGGCTTTTGCAGAGAACTCCGCGCGGACGGACCGTTACTGAAAAAGCATATGAACATCTCGGAATTGCTCCGGGAAAGGAAAATAAAAACAATGAAAACCAGCGACTTTTATTTTGATCTGCCACAGGAACTTGTAGCGCAGAAACCTTCGGGAAAACGCGGCGAAGACCGTCTGATGCTTTTGGGAAGAAAATCGGGACTTGTTGAACATAAAATGATGGAGGATCTTCCGTCTCTTATTGAACCGGGTACACTGATGATTTTTAACAACAGCAGGGTAAGAAGAAGCCGCTGTTACGGAATCAAGTGCGCTACCGGTCGCGAACAGGAATTTATGTTCCTTCATCAAATGGGCCCTGAAGGCGACACGTGGAATACAATGGTAAAAGGCGCAAAGAAAGTCAAGGTTGGCGGCCTTTATAAATTTTCTGACGGCAGTGAAGGTACAATTGTTGATAACCCCGATGACATTGGTACTGAGTTCAGGACAATACGCTTTACGTTCAGAATTACGGAAGAGTGGTTTGAGCGCAACGGACATATTCCCCTTCCTCCTTACATACGGCGTGAAGATACCGAAGTTGACGGTGAGAGATACCAGACAGTTTATGCAAAGGAAACCGGAAGTGCCGCCTGTCCTACAGCCGGTCTTCATTTTACAGAACCGATGCTTGAAAAACTAAGGGAGCGCGGCGCCGAACTTGAATGGATTACGCTTCATGTAGGGCTGGGAACTTTTCTTCCTGTGCGTGCAGAAAATATTGAAGAACACAAAATGCATGAAGAAGTTTATACTGTTCCGTATGACGTTGCAGAAAAGATAAACAAAGCAAAAAAAGAAGGTCGGCCTGTTCTTGCAGTCGGAACAACCAGCGTGCGCACACTTGAAAGTGCTTGTGATGAAAACGGTGTTGTCTCTGGCGGAACGGGAAAAACGCATATCTTTATGTACCCGGGATACAAGTTCAAGGTAGTGGACCAGATGTTTACAAACTTTCACACACCAGAGTCTACGCTGATTATGCTTGTAAGCGCATTCAGTACTAGGGAAAATATTCTTAATGCATACAACGAAGCCGTTAAAGAAAAATACCGTTTCTTTTCTTACGGCGACTGCATGCTGATCAAATAGTTTTAGTAGTTTGATTATAGTGCAAGAACTGCCGGCACGGCAGTTCTTGACGTTTGAAAAACTTTCGTGGAACGAAAGTTTTTCAAACTACATTAACTGTTCTAGGGCATAGCGCAGGAGATTCAGAAACTGGATCTTAAGAATTGGCTTTGCCTGTAGCGGCGAAAATTTTTCATCATAGACGCGTTCTGTTTCCTGGATAAGAGTATCTATGTCGCGTCTTGCGATTGGAAGTTTTATTCCGATTATTTTGTTTTCAAGTTCCTGTGAAGAAAAAACTATGCTTCCTGCAAATGCGATGCGTATGTTTGCCACTATTCCTTTCTGCGTTTCTACAAGAAAGACGAAGGCTGCAGAAAGCGGATTAATTAATCTTGAAGGGCCGACCCTGCGGAATATTTCTATTTCCCATTCATCAAACGGAACTCTGATTTTTGTCATTACAAAACTTTTGGGAACGCCGCTGAATTTTGAAAATGGTATGAATTTTGTTTCGTTCTGGTTTCTTACTTCAATCTGCGCATTGAGTGCAAGAAGCGGAGCCCAGAGCGTGTGTTTTATTCCTGGGGAACAGATGTTTCCGCCCAGCGTTGCCATGTTGCGTACTGCTTCTGTTCCAATGGATTCCAGCGCATCGTAAAGTACTGCCGGCATGTTTGCCTTGCCGATTTTAATCATCTGTGACAGCGTTACTGCCGGCCCGAAGTCTATAAAACGTTCACGCTTTTCTATTGACGACAGTTCGGGAATGGCCCTTATTGTCATTGATTTTTCTGCCGTAATTCCTGTTTCTGTACAGCCGCCGAGAATCTGTATATTTTTTACCGAGCGCAGATTGTAGAATACGTCTGCAAGATTTTTTGTAAGCTCAACGGTTCGGTTATTTTTTTGCATTGTGTCTTCCTTCGCGCGTGTGTTTTGCTGCAACGGCGTACATTATTGCGGCGGCAAGACTGTCACTGTCTGCACAGCACGGGGCAAGTCCTCTTAATGCAGAATAAAGTGATGCCTTGTCGGGACGGAAACTGGCTTTGAGAATTCCATAGGCTGTAAAAATTTTTCCGGCATTGCAGTAACCGCAGAGATGAATTCCGGCCTGGTTGAACCCTGTAATTATGTCCTGATAACACGGGTCGTTTTTGAAGTATTCCAGGGTTACTATTTTGCTGTCACGCACGATTCCTATTGGAACAAGGCACGCCGGAACAGGATTGTCGTCCAGAAGAATCATGCAGTTTCCGCAGAGGCCTTTCTGGCAGCCGCATTTTACGCTGAAGAGTTTTTCTTTTCTTAGAACTGTCAGGAGCTTTTCTGACGGGTCAGCCGAAATTACATGTTTCTTTTCATTTATTGTCAGAGTTATTGTCATCTGTTGTTTCCTCCTTGACCTGTTCCCCCATTTTTTTTGCTACATTTTCTGCATTTTCGTAGATTTTCTGCTCGCATAGTTTGTAATAAACCGAATCTGTCTGGAGCGGAAGGGATGTCATTGTGCAGCCTAGTGCCTGCGAGAGAGCCTGTGTGTAGGCTGCAGGTATTACATTGTATGCTATTTCGCCTATCTGCATGGGGCTTTCATTTGACTTCATGAACATAACCTTTATGTTTTTGCAGTCGATTGTATCGTTTGAAACAAGCGAAGAGAGAACTTTTTGTATTGAAAGCCTGATTCTGCTTTCTGCCGCCTTGCGGTTAAGAATCTGGCCGCCGTATATTACAATCGAAATACCTCTTACTATTTCTCTGTAGGTACAGGGATCCAGTTCTATTTCTACAACTGCCGACGCAAATGATGTACTGTGGAACGGTGTTCCCGAAAAAGATTCCTTGTTCCATTCTTTTTTCTGCGCCGGAGTTATTTTCTTTTTTACGGTGTATGGAAGTGCTGTTCCTTCTTTTCTTTTTTTTATTGCGGCGCAGCACTTTTTTAAGAGAACCGTCATGACGCTGATGTTGCTGTATACGTTTTCGGGCAGCGGCGGCTCTTCGTCTGCCTTGAAGGAAGAATTTATCTTTACGGCGGACTGGTTTATTCCCAATTCGTCGGCCGCGAGCTTGTACCAGATTTCTTCTACTGTACTTGAAACCGGCGGGCAGTGTATTGTGAGCGTCTGGTCTGTTTCGAGCGTTACTTCAAGTGACTGGTCGTTTCCGTAGACATTGGAGCCGTAATAACCGGAACCTTCGAATGCAAAGGAAAATCCTATTCCGCGGAGGGGAGAAGAGTAAACTGCGTCATATTCAGTGTCGTTTCCCCTGATTTTTCTGTTTTTTGCCTCGAGGTGGTATGCTGAATATTTTCTGTTCAAATCACTGGCCTGTGTTATTGCAAGCGCAAGGTCATGGAAATTTTCTGTCTGAAACGTGAACGGGTACTGGTTTTTTATGTTCTTTTTTGCCGCTATTATGTTTCTTTCCCTTATTTCTGCAGGAAGGAGGGAACATTCGGCAGCCATTTCGTTCATCTGGTTTTCCAGGGCAAAAAGGGCTGCGGAATCTATTATCTGTACGTCAACTGATGAAGCCGGGGTTAATGAACGGTATGCTGTTGCAGTTACGCTCAGGTTCTGCGGCCGGTATATTCCAGATGAGGCAATGACAAGTCTGTCTATTGTTTCCTGTGCGAACGGGTTTGAAAAGCCTGCGTCTACATCAATGTCGATTTTCATTGCAAGAAGTTTTCCGCTGTCGTCTGCTGCCGTTACATGTGTTATTGTGATTGGGCGCATTGAGTCAAGGAATTTTTCCTGTTCGTCACGGCTGTATACCAGTTTTACAGGTTTGTGTGCTTTTTTTGATGCAATGGCGACCTGACAGGCCAGAATGCTGTTGAACCAGATTCCGTTTGTTCCTGTATTTGAAGATGATGTTTTTTTTACGGTAATGTTTTCTGTCTTTATGTTAAGAGCCGAAGCTGCAATTTGCCTTAAGCTGGAAAGCCATTGTGTAGGTGTGCAAATGGTGAGGTTTTCACCGTCTTTCCAGTCACATAAAGCTCCGTTCGGTTCCCCGTAGTAGGGCGTGGTCATGGAATACTGCCAGCATCGTTTTATAAGGTGCGGTGCCGAGTCCAGTACACTTTCTATTCCCGGGATTTTTCCTTCTTTGTCTTTTTCAAAACAGGGGCCGTACTGTTTTTCGCGGCGTGCAATAACAGTAGAAAACAAATCATCTGAAGGCAGGTCTTCTATTGCGTCTTGCAAAGCCGTGCCGTCTGCTGCCGGTATTTCCTGAACGTCCTGTACATCCTGGAGGAATGATTCTATAGGGTTTTCGTCTACAGAAATTTTAAGTTCCGAAAGAATTTCATACAGTCTTGAAAGATCCGGGCCTGCAAGAAGTCCGATCGGCTCTCCAAGGTAGGAAATGTTTCCGTCGCAGAATACAGGGACTTTTCCGCAGGGAGTATCAATGAAATTTGTTCCCGGAACATCTCTTGCCGTTACTATCGTGTATCCCTCGGGAAGATCGGGATGTGATACTGCCATAAGAATTCCTTTCTGGGCAGGGCTTCTTATTGTTACGGCATTTATCATGTCGCTCATGGAAAGGTCGCTGTAGAATTCCTTTTGGAAAGAGATTTTTGATGAACGTTTTCTTACTGCTTTAGGCATGGTGTCGCTCCCCGGTTTCTTTTACGCATTGTACGACACGTTCGAGCATCGGCTGCGTCATGTCGGGCCAGAGTGGAAGGGTAATTGTTCTGCTGTAGGCTTTCATTGCGTTGGGATAATTTTCTGCTGTAAAGTCTTTGTAAAGATTTTTCCAGTAGGTAAATTGAAAAAGCGGTATAAAGTGAACGCTTATTCCGATTCCTGAGTGCTGTAGTTCTTTTGCAAAAGTGTTTCTGTCGCAGTCAAGTTTTTCACTGTTAAGGCGCATAAGGTAAAGGTGCCAGGAGTTTCCTTCTGAGTCGGGCGGAAGTTCTACAAAGTCTGTGTCTGCAAAGGCTCTGTTGTAGAAGGCAGCGTGCTGTTTTCTTTTTGTGTCGAATTCGTCGGCGCGCGATAACTGTGTGCGGCCCAATGCTGCAAGAATGTCCGGCATGTTGAACTTGTATCCGGGCGCAATGATGTCATATTCCCACGAGGCTCTTGGGGAAGTGTATCTGTCCCATGTGGTTCTGTCCATTCCATGAAGGCGCATCTGTGTCATTCTTTTGCAAAGCTGTTCGTCATTTGTTGTGACCATTCCGCCTTCTGCCGTAGTTATGGTTTTTGTTGCGTAGAAAGAAAAGATTCCGCAGTCACCGATAGAACCTGCGTAACCGAGTTTTGTTCTGCTGGGAAAGGAATGCGCACAGTCTTCTATTACACGCACTTTGTGTTCTTTTGCAATGCGCATTATGCGTTCCATGTTGCAGACATTGCCTCCTATGTGAACGGGAACTATTGCCACAATCTTTTTTTGCGGATTCTGTGCAAATATTTTTTCTATTGAGTCAGGATCGATGGAGTATGTGTCTTTTTCTATGTCTGCAAAAAGTACATCTGCACCCAGATGCCTTGCGCAGGCTGCTGTTGAAACAAAAGTGTAGGGCGTTGTAATTACGGCTGTTCCGGGAGCAACACCGCAGGCTTCCATGGCAAGAATCATTCCGCTTGTATTGCTGTTTACTGCCAGTGCATATTGTGTTTTTACTTTAGCGGCGAATTCTTTCTCGAAGGCAAGACATTCTTTTCCTGTAGTGAGCCATCCGCTTCTGAGTACAGAAAGCACAGCCTGTTCGTCTTGTTCGTTTATTGATGCCTTAAAAAAAGGAATATTTGTATTTTCTTCCATATATATGTCTCCTGTTAAGCCGTGCTGTCATTTTTATAAAGCTGCCGCTCTGTTTGTTTGCGGCCGGGACTTGGCGGCTTCCTGTTCTTTGTAGAAAGCGTCCAGTGAGGGAACAGCCGCGCGCAGTATTTTAAGAAGCTGCTCACTGTTTCTGTAAAGGCTGCTTTTTTCTTCTATATAGTTGCATATAGGAATGAGGGAATCAATTAGATTGTCAAGATTAAAGCAGTCACGTCTTGCATTGGTCAGAGTGAGTATTTTGGGGTATTGCGTTGGGGTAGGGTTTTCTTCGGGTGTCCAAAGCGGTTCTACCAGACGTTCACCGCGGCGCGCACCTATAATCTGGATTTTTATGTCTTTGTCTGGCCTGAAACCGCTGAAAGTAATAATCTGTCTGGCAAGATCTATTATTTTTACCGGGTCGCCCATGTCCAGAAGATATGAAGCACCGTTATTGCCTACGCCGCCGGTCTGCAAAACCAGAGAGCATGCTTCGGGTATTGTCATGAAATAGCGCTCCATTGCAGGGTCAGTTACGGTAACCGGGCCTCCGTTTTTTATCTGTTCGGTAAAAATAGGAAGAATAGAGCCCCTTGAACCCAGTACATTGCCGAATCTTACGAACATAAATGCCTTGCTGGCGGTGGCTTTGTCTGCTGCATTTACAACTAGTCTTTCGCAAAGCATCTTTGACGCTCCGTAAACGCTTACTGGTTCCACAGCTTTGTCTGTTGAAATAAGAACAAAACGTTCTGTTCCGCATGAGAGGGCAGCATCAAGAAGATTTTTTGTTCCCAAAACATTGTTTTCTATTGCTGCAACAGGATTTTCTTCCATCATGGGAACGTGTTTGTATGCCGCGCAGTGAAAAATAACGTCTGCCCGTGTGTGCGAGATAATGTATTTTACGTAATTTCTGTCGCGCATGTCCCCTATGATAGGAACAATTGTTGCTTTTTCGCCGACGCCTTCGCACTGAAGTAAATGAAGCTCACGGTAAATGTTAACGATGGAATTTTCACCGTGCCCGAAAAGGTACAGACGTTCTGCTCCGCCTGACAAAAGCTGTCTGGAAAGTTCGCTGCCTATTGAACCGCCGGCGCCTGTTATCAAAACGCGTTTTCCTTTGAGGTAGGAAAGGCTTTCCCTTAGCGGAATTACAACCGGTGTTCTGCCGAGAATGTCCAGTGGATTAATGTCTCTTGCCTGAATAAAGTGGGCCTTTTCTTCTATAATCTGGCTTATTGAGGGAAGAATTTTTATCTGCATAAAGCCGCAGTTTTTTAGGACGTTGTAAATAGAGCGTATTCTTTCTACCGGTGCGCTTGGAATGGCAATTACGGCCTGGTCTACAGGATTTACGCGCAGTGCATCGGCCATGCTGTCTATAGGCCCCAAAACTGGAATTCCGTCTATTTTTGTTCCTATCAGATTTTTATCATCGTCAAGGAAAGCCGTAACTGTACCGAAAACTTTTTTTCTGTTAAGATCACGGACTATCATCTGACCGGCAAATCCGGCTCCTATTATATAAAGTCTGCTGTCAACCTTGTTCATTTCAAAAATGATACCACACCTTGCCGTTTTCTTCAATTCCGCAGGAAAAATAAGAAAAAACTAAACTGAATCAATGAAATTCCGATGATTTATATGAAGACAAGTTTTGTTTTGCGGAGATTCTGATGAAATACTTTATGGAACGAAAAAATACAGCTCTTTTGTTTGCAATGCTGCTTTTTGCCCCGTGTTTTGCGGCGGCTTTTCCTTCTGTGGGGTTTCAGATTATCCAGCATGATCCTTCGGGTGATGAAATAAGAAATTGTGTCTACATCATTGAGGATGCGCTGTTTGATACATTCTTTTCAAACGGAATTATAATTTCGAATTCACCGCCAGTTTCTTCTGATCCAAAAGAATTTGATTCAGTTTTCAGAAAGTCTTTGGATGAAGCGCGTGAAAGCGGAACAGATTTGTTTGTTGAACTGACTGGGGAATTTGATGTTTCGGACTCAACGAATCCGTCGGGAGCCCTTTTGGACAATATAAGTTCTTTTTCATATACAGTTATTGATATAGATAAGGATGAAGTTCTTTTTGGCGGAAAGAAAATTCCTCAAGGGACTTCTAAAATTACAGACAGCACGCAGTCAGTCAGAGATTTTGGCTTTGAAATTGCCGCTGATATTTTTAATGGAATAAGGAAAAATTTCCGGACAAGCCGCCGGTGATTTTTAAAGGAAGGATATATGAAGGATGTCGGAATTAGCGCCATCCTTCAAAACTACAGTTGCTGCACAACTGTCTTATATAACGTATACGCTTACGCGTATTAATTGAACTTAATCGCAAGTTGAAACTTGCTCAATCGTTCAATTTTAAGGAAGGATATATGAAGAAAATTCTGAGCACAGTATTTATTTTGCTTTCGGCAACGCTTCTTTTTGCGTCCGGTTCGTCTATTGACGGGCGCATTGCGGTTGCCTCCAAAGGGGAACTTCCTTCCGGATTGTTTGCAAAAACTGCCGGTTATCTTCCAGGGGATAGTGTTACGATTACGAATCCTGCCAACGGTTCTGTTCTACAGGTGCTTAATCTTGGAACAATTGATCAGGCAGAAGGTGTGGCAATTCTTTTGTCGGGCGAGTCGGCTGAACGGCTTGGTATAAAAAAAGGCACCGAACTGCAGGTTAAGCTTGCTCCAAGGTCGGGAAGTTTTGACGAATCTGTGTCTGGCAGTGCAATTCTGTCTTTGCGTACTTTTGAAGAAGAAAAGGTACCGGAAGAAGAAAGCGCGCAGACTGCTGCAACAGAAATGGCTGTCAAAAAAGAGACTGATTCTGTTAAGGAAGCTGCTGCAGAAGAAAGCACACCTGTAGTTGAAGAAGCAGTTGCAGCCGAAGAAAACGTACCTGCAGAAGAGACTGAATCTGTAGAAGAAACTGCCGTTGCAGAACCTCTTCCAGAAGATATTGACGCTGTTCAGATTGAACCAGAAGAAGAAACCGAAGAAAATATTGCTCCCGAAGAAACTGTTGTTCCTGAACAGAGCGAATACGAGTATGAAGAATATATCGAAACCGACGGTGATTTTATAGAAGAAAAAAATAATGTAGAAATGGCATCTCCTGCCGAGCGTGCAGAAATGCAGAATGAAGATTCCCCTGCCGAAAAACCAGTGCCCGCAGAAGAGAGTACCCCTGTAGAGGAAGAAGCCATTGCTGTCGAAGAAAGCGCACCTGTAGAAGAAGAGCCGCAGACTGTTGTGCCAGAAGAAGTTCCGTCTGATGCAGAAGAAGAACTTGTAACAGAGGAAGAAGATGTTGTGGTTGAAGAGCCGTTTGAGGCCGAGCCGGTTGAAGACGCTGTTATAGAGATGTCTGAAGAAGAAAAGAAAAGTGTTCTTGAAGGCGACATGAAAGGAGAAGAAGTTGCGTCAGTTGAACCTGATGAAACACCTGCAGAAGATGAAGGCGAGGTTGCTTTTGATGCCGAAGAAGAAGCCGTAGCCGAAGAGTTGTTTGAAGCCGAGCCGATTGAAGACGCTGTTACAGAAGATATTGAAGAACAGAGCACTGAGGTTTCAGAAGAACCTGAGGTTACCGAAGTTCCGGAAGAAAGCGCAGAAGACGCTGTTATAGCAGAAGATGAGACTGAAGCTTACGAACCGATTATTCTTGTTCCGGCTGAACCCGAAGCCCCTGTTCCAGAGACTGCAGAAAATGCTATGTCTGTGGTAGAAAAAGAAGAGCCTATTGTTCTTGAGCCTGTAGAAGTTCAGGAAAAGAAAGAAGAAGTTTCTGAAGTCAAAGCAAATGACAATGAAAATATTCTTGAGTCTGAATCTGAACTTGCGAAAGGCTATTATATCCAGTTTGCTACGTTCGGGGATATAAAAAATGTTTACGCTGCAAAAGAACGTTATTCAAAGTTCCCGCTTTGTGTTGTAAAAACTGCAAAGGGACTGTACAAAGTTCTGGCCGGACCGCTGACTGTTGACGAATACGGAGCTGTACTTGCCAAATTCCGTGACTTTGGATTCAAGGATGCGTTTGTAAGAAAGATAAAATAATTTTTCAGGGATAGATTTGTAACTATCCATGC
>ERZ1026898.686-NODE-686-length-18951-cov-5.438082_pt1 | contig 18951 bp, 22 predicted proteins | sample MGYA00380178_ERZ1026898 | MGnify/ENA primary metagenome ERZ1026898 (study PRJEB33269, sample SAMEA4719814) | human gut metagenome | biome: human-associated habitat; feature: organic feature; material: feces | place: Cameroon | collected 2013-10 ... | reverse complement strand
ATGCTATACTAATCTTATCAGGCCCAAAGGCTTGAACTTAAAAAAGGAGATTAACTATGAACGCTAATTACATTTATGACATTTTTGACACTACCCGTAAGAACGAGGCCCCCGACCTCCTGATTGGTCTGGCCATGCTACAAGTAGACCAGCCTATCCCTGAAGGACTGACCGAGAAGGAAATTGGCCATTTTATTGGCCGTCATTATCAGGCTTTGGTAGATGCTTATGCTACTCGTGACAGAGCCGTGTTTGAACAGGCCGTTAAGGCTTGTGAGGAACTGGATGCTCGTGAGGCTGAAGAGAACAAGGCTGAGTAATCGGTCTAAATACGCAAAATTAAGAGGAGAGCATACGCCCTCCTCTTTTATTATGTTCAAGGAGGACAGTAATGGAATACACTATTACACAATCCTTTTTAACCAATAATCCAAGATATAAGAATCAACAGAAGAAGGCCAAAAGCAACTATATGCAACACAGCACTGGCACACCCGGAGCAAAAGCAAGCAGATTTATCAAGTCTTGGAATAGCGCGTCTTGTCAAGCCGAGGCTGAGTTTATTATTGATGATACTGGCATTTATCAATGTTTTCCAATCGGTATTAGAACATGGCATTGTGGCGGTAGTGCTAATAACACCCATGTGGGCTGTGAGATATGTGAACCTGAGAACGCAAGGATGCTTGATGCTAATTGGCTTGCGCTAAGTTATGGTGGCAAGAACAATACGACCTATGCTGTGACGATGTTGCAGAAGGAGTTGTATGCTTGGGGCCATGACCCGAAGGGTGAAGATGGTAACTTTGGCCCCGGTTGCAAAGCGGCTGTTTTGACCTTCCAGAAAGAGCATGGATTGACGGCTGATGGGTCTGTTGGGTTGGCCACATTGCATGAGTTTCAAAAACGTAAAGGTTCTTATCTTCTATATAATATCAATGAAAACGAGCCTTATTTTGAAGATGTATATAGGAAGGCCGTGTATACCTGTGCCTATGTTCTAAAGCAAACGGGACAAAAAACTATTGATAATTACAGTGTTTGTAGCCATGTGGAAGGGTATAAGCTAAAGATTGCAAGCAACCACGCTGATGTTGGACATTGGTGGCCTCAACATGGTAAGACAATGGATGATTTCCGTGCTGATGTAAAGATATATATTGATACTGGCATTTTGCCCTATACCAAAGACCCTGTTGAGATAGCATGGATTAAGGCTCAAAACATGGGCTTGTTTGAGGGAAAGAAGGCCAGTGACAAGGTGACTTGTGGCGAGTTGGCTTTGACGTTAGATAAGTTGAATTTGTTGAAATGAGGTGTAAATAATGGATATTATGGCCATTGTAATTGACAATCTTGAAAAGGTAGGCATGGGCGTTGCCCTGTTCTTGGGGGCTTATCTGAGCAATATGTGTCTTGGTGCTTGGCGTAATGTCAAGATTGAAGGTTATGATTTTGATTGGAAGTTGATTGCTCAGAGCGCTGTTAAATTTGTTGTACTTGGGGTTGGTATTGGGCTGATGGCAGTAGTTGTTAGCTTGCTACCTGAGTATATGACTTATATTGGTATCGACTTTAGTGATGAGACTATGCAAGTATTGGACAGCTTAGTTATCATTACTGCGTTTGTAGCAGCCGCTTGTAAGTATGTGAAGGATGCTTATGAGAAGTTAAAGGATATTTTAGGGGCTTGAAGCGCCCACTAAAGAAAGGATGATACGATGATTACACTGTACCGTCCGGCTTATTTTACTGCGCCCAGAGCACCGTCTTTTGCTGGGCGCAGTATTGATACTAAGCCAGTTGATGTGCCCAACGGGACACGATATAAAGAAATAGATACTGGCCGGGTTTATTGTTTTGACAAAGAGAATAAAATGTGGTATGAAATACCAGTAGGAGGGACGCAATGATTACTCTTGAACGCCCCGCTTATTTTGATGCTTATCGATATGCTGAATATGATGGTTTGAGCACTGATGATAAGAACACTATTAAGGCACACAATGGTGATAAATTCTATGAAATCGACACTGGTAAGATGTATCGATATAATGAAATCAGTGGTGAGTGGGTAGAACAACCTGATACTACCACTGCTGTTGATACGGGCTTGCCCCCAATCACCGATGAAACAGCTGGCCATTTTCTGAGCAATGATGGCAGTGTTACGCATTGGCGGGAGTTTGCTTCGGCTGATTTTATTATCATCTTGACAGAATCTTCTGAACATGATGGCACATATACAACTGACAAAACATGGGTCGAAATCAAGGACGCATTTGACGCCAAAGAAAACATTGCCGTTTCTGTTGGGAATGGTAATACACGTTTACCTTTGATGGTGGCCGAAATTGCTGACAACGGTGACGCTGGATTTACGTTTGGCCATACTCAAGTACAGACTGGTGGCCAGAGGGTGGCCACAAGAATGATACAATATAGCCACAGTTCAGGTGGTGATATGTGGAGCGATATTGATACTGAGGCCGATTTGTCCGTTTATTTGCCGCTTGCTGGCGGTGTAATGGGCGGGCCTTTAGTTTTATCTGGTATTCCACAAGAGGACGCTCAAGCGGCCAACAAACAATATGTGGATAGTAGAACATTGGTGGTTGCTTTCACCATACATGATGTTGCAGGGGTTACTACTGAAACATCCATACAAGAAATCACACAGGCCATTTTGGCCAAAAAGCTGGTGTATGCAACACTTAACGGTGATACTTATTATGTATCTTCATCTTCGGCAACGGAAGTGTCGTTTGGCCGTGTTGATGCAGTAAATAAGAAAGTATCTACTATTTCTTACAATCCTGCTGACCAAACATGGAGCAAACAAGACAGTGCTTATTTGCCCTTATTGGGTGGTACGATGTCTGGTAACATCAATATGGGCGAAAACGCCATAATTAACGTGCAGAAAATTCATGTTGATGGAGAAGCTCCTATTTATATCGGTTCTACTGTAGAGAGTGGTGCGACCAATGCCGTAAGATTAACTGGTGTTGCTGGTGGTGGGGCGGCCTTTGTCAAGGCTAACAAACAAGCCGAATATGCCCCTGTGTCTGTAGGCAACCCTACACAAGACAGTCATGCTGTAAATATGGGCTTTTTGGCCGGAGATATTCTTGCAGACCAGCCTACACAAGACCATCAAATCACCAACAAAGAGTATGTAGATAGTTGCACCAGCAAGTGTGTAAAAGCTGTAGAATCACCCAATGGTGTCCTCAAGGCTTATCTACAAAATGGCCCAAAGCAAGATGTATGTGTTGTATCTGATGCTGGGCTTAGTAGCAGTATCGCACGGTATACGTCTAAAGGTCATTTGATTGACCAAAGTGTACCTACTGAGAACAACCATTTGACTAACAAGCAATATGTTGATAGCGTTGCCAAATCTGGTAATTTTAGTGGCAATGTTCAAATTGGTGGGAACTTGACCATTAACGGCACAGCTTCTGTCTTAAACGCCCCGACTCAAGATGTGGATGTTCCTAACAAGGGATATGTTGATTCTTGTTTGGTTGACGTGGTAAGAAAAACAAGTGTTGCCGTTTCGGGCAATAGTTCTGTTAATGTTGATTTGTCTAATGGTGTTTATCTATTGACGGTATCTGACAATGTTCATGGCGGTTTGGTATGTGTAGCGGTATACCCAGACAATGTTACTATTTCTGGTCTTGTCAATCTAAACGGATGGACTTGTACGAGGGCCGAGGGGGGCAACAGTGTCGTGTTAAAGAATACAGCAACCTCCGACATGGAAATTTATATTACTTCTATAGGAGAAGGAAATTACAGATAAGAAAGGAATGAATAACGTGGCTAAATTTTGTGGTGGAATTAAATTAGATTCAGACAGTTTACAGCTAATCAATGGTGTTATCTGTGACGCTGAAGCGACCTCTGTTGACCTGAGCAAGGCTGTATCTACTTGTGGTCAACTATGGGATGGTAGCCTGTTTCTTGCTGTAAACGCAGGTGGCCATAAAATCATCACCCTACATAACAGTGAGGGCGAAGATGTGGGCACCCCTGTGTTTGTTAAGGGTAATTGTGGTGTGGGCCTTGATGGCCGTTTCTTTAAGATTGAGAAGGGCGTAGTGAGCCTACAGGAGGGGTTCGTGTTGACTGTGGTGGTGAATCCTGAAGGAGCTACTATCAAGGTGACTGACGTGGATAGCACTGAGGTGGCTCCCATCTCTGGCACTACCAATACCTTCTTGCTGGATGGCCTTGGTGATAGTTATACCATTGAGGTGAGCAAAGAGGGCTATACCACCCAGACTCAGACTATTACCAACAACGGCGACCAGACTGTGACTATTACCCTTGAAGAAGCCAGTGGTGGCGTTTGATTGATTAAATAAAGAAGGGATTGGTCGAGGTGAACATAACACTACACGGAACCAAAGTAACGCAGGATAGTAAAACTCTTGCGTTTGAGGGGGATAGCGGGGTAAGTGAGATTGTTGTCACTGTGGACACCGATGATTCTTGGACCTATAAACTTGACATTGATTATGCCAATGAGAATTGCTGTTGTGGTGATGACCATTATAACATAATCCAGTTGAATAGGCAAGGGAACGTATGTTCTGTTGTTTTGACAGCTGATATGTTACCCTTTAGTGGCCGATATGGTATGCAGTTGAGGGGCATAAATGAAGATGGCCGAATTTACCATAGTGAGATTTTTGACGCATGGGTCAAGAGGAGCATCAATCCTTGGGCAACCTATACGCCCGTCCCCAGCGAATTTCTTGAGATTGAAAAGAATATCACTGAGTTGAACAATCACCCTCCTTATCCCGGCCCCAATGGGTATTGGATGATTTGGAATGTTGTCAATAACAAATATGAGGAAAGTACCATCCCTGTTGATAGCTCTGCCGGTGGAGATAAGACCTTTATCTTTACTCAAGCTGTAGCGTCTAATAAATGGTATATTCAACATAACCTAAACAAGAACCCCTCTGTTACTATTGTGGATACAGGCGATAATGTGATAGTTGGGGCGATTGAGTATGTGGACGCAAACAATTGTATCTGTAGCTTTACTACGGCTTTTAGTGGTAAGGCTTATTTGAATTGATAAGGAGGATTTGTTATGGCGTTAAAATTCTTAACTGATGTCAATCTCTTAGGTAACCAGCTACAAAACGCTGTTATCCAAGTATTGGCTGTTGCTCCTTCCAGCCCCAAGGAGGGTCAGATTTATTACAATAGTGGTGACAAACTGGTATATCGTTATGATGGTACGAATTGGGGGCCAATCGGTGTTGTTTATAGTCAAGGTTCAAGCACTGGTGCTGTTATTACTGGCCTTGGTAGCGATGGTACTGTAACTACGACCAATGTTACTGGCCTGACTTTGACGGGATATACCCCTGTTGAGGGCGGCTATGTCACTGCTGGCATGACTATGCAAGAGGCCATGTCTGCTATGGATACGGCCATTAAAAACGCTGTAGCTGGCGGTGGTGAAGTCAACCAAAACGCATGGTCTAAGATTCTAATTAAGGCCCAGAGCGATGCTGAGACTGCTGTTACTGGTGCCGCTGAAGATACCACCCTAAGTTCTGATGCTAAGGTAGATACCTTTACTATCGCAAGCGGCAATAAGTGGGTAGATATTAACGGGTCTGGCAAGACTGTGACGATTGGTCATAGCCTGTCTGGGGCTACTGCTGGGACTTATGGTGATGATAGCCATGTGGCTAAGATTAGTATTGATGCTGCCGGTCATATCACTGCTGCTGAACAGGCCCAAATCACTCCCGCTTCTATTGGGGCTGATGTATCTGGTGCTGCTGCTGGTGTGCTGGGCCAGACAGGTGATGCGTCTACTGAGCCTACTGTGTATGGTGCTCGTGCTCTGGCTGATGAGGCCAAGAACGCCGCAACCGCTGCTCAGGCCAGTGCTGATGCTAAGGTGGCCTCTGTAACTGCTGCTGATGGTATCACTGTTGGTGGTACTGCTGTTGCTCCTACTGTGGGTATTAAGCTGGATAGCAAGGCTGGTAATGCGGCTACTTTGTCTGCTGATGGCCTGATGGTCACTATCCCTGAAGTTAATGTGCCTGAGTATAGCATTGTTAAGCTCGACACCGCTACTACCGGCTATTTGTCCACCTATCAACTCCAGAAAAATGGCGCTCAGGCTGGTGTCAATATTGACATTCCCAAGGACTATTTGGTAAAGTCTGCAAGCATCAAGACCTCTACTGGTGATGGCGACCCCTCTGGACTCCCTGCTGGTACTAAGTATATTGACTTCGTTATCAATACCTATGACAGTGAGCAGGGTACTGGCACTGAGAGCCATATTTACCTGAATGTTCAGGATTTGGTTGATGCTTATACTCCTGGTAATGGCATTGAAATCAGCGAAGCTAATGTGGTGTCTGCTAAGGTTGTGACGGCCAATGGTCTAAGTGTTGATGCCACTGGTATCAAGATGAGTCTGGCTTCTGCTACTGCCAATGGTGCTATGTCCTCTGGGGACTTTACCAAGTTAGCTGGTATTGATGAGGGGGCTACTAAGGATACTATTACCTTGAACGGTACTGCGACTAAGGAACCCACCTTCTACGCTCCTATTGGTGGCGGTGTTGCTGGCCAGTATTTGACTGCCGGTGGTGAAGGGGGTGCTCCTACTTGGGTCAATCTGCCTACTATACTAAAGAAGTATAATGCTCAGAATGGCGCTATTACGGCTGCTGGCGGTGTGTTTACTTGGACTATTGCTGCGGCCACTCATGGCGTTAATTTCCCTGTTGTTGTAAAGGTGTATGCGGTGGCTGATGGGGCCGAGGTCATGCCTGATATTCAGGTAGCCGCCAACGGTAATGTGACCATCGGTATCAACGACACTGCTTCTGCCGGTACTCTTGTGGCTAATACCTATCGTGTAGTCATTATTGGCTAAGGCGGAGGTGTGAGCCTATGAGAAGCAACCATTGTGATTGTGGCAATCAGGTGCCGAGTGAATTTTATCAAATTGAGGCCAACGTAACTGCAATCAATAATAACCCTCCTTACCCTGACCCTAACGGGTCGGGGTATTGGATGATATATAATCCAACTAAAAGAAAATATGAACTGAGCGATGTTAAGGTGCCTGTGTATACAGGTGATATTGACGTTGATGCAGTAATGGGCGGGGATAGCACCAACTTTACTCCTAGCGTGAGCAATCGTGTGCTAACTACCCATATTGAGATGAGGTCGGATACTGAGGCCAATTGGGCTGCCAATGACCCCCTGTTGGCTTTGGGCGAACTTGGTCTGACCACAGATGGCCAGAATAAAGGCCGGTTCAAAATTGGCGATGGCGTGAGCGCATGGAGTGGGCTACAGTATTATGGTGCCAGTAGCTCTCCCAGTGGCGGCCAGTATGTAACTATTGATATGCTTGAGAATGGTGAAGTTGTCCTACCTGTAGCTAGTGAAACTCAAGCTGGCGGTATCGTGTCTGCTATGGGCACTAACGCCATTTATGTTAACCCTGTAACTGGTGTAGCAAGTGTGGCCAGTCTATCTGTAAACAAGCTGTCTCAAGAAGATGGCACTGTATTGGTGTTAGACGGTGGAGATGCCGATAATCTCTCCGTTTAATCATAAAATTTAATCGAAAAGGAGACAAATATTTATGCCTGAGAAAATTATTAACTCTCGTCTACAGTTCCTTAACGATACTGCTGAGGCTCTATCCGCTCAGGGCACTGCTGTTCCCAAGGCCGGTGAGCCTGTCTATGAAAATGACACTCGTAAGCTGAAAATCGGCGACGGTGTGACCCCCCTATCTGACCTGAAATATTTTGGTGGCGAGTCCGCTCAGAACTTTGATGTTACTCCCAATGAGGGCGAAGAGGATGTAGCCGCTATTACCCGTGTCGCTGGCTCTGCTGAACTGCATATTGGTGATACCGCTATTGTTAAGCGGGCTATTACTGAGGACAAGACCAGCTATACTGCTTATGTGTATGACAGCACTTGGAAGGCCATGGATGGCAACTATCGTGCTGATAATGTGTATTTTGACGATGACCTGACCTATACCGTGGCTATTGGTACTCTGTCCAAGCCCTCTGGCTCTGCTAAGTTCTCTGCTAAGGGCAAGAGTGTGGAACAGGTGCTGTCTGGTCTGATGGCTCAGGAGGCCAACCCCTCCAAGTCCAACCCTGCTGTCTCCTTCAGCTCTACTGGTGGTCTGGGCACCTTTGAGATTGGTACTAAGAAGAATCTAACCTATACTGCCACTCTGTCTGCTGGTGGCTATACCTATGGCCCTGCTACTGGCATTACTGCTCAGACTTGGGAAGTCACTTGCAATGGCGAGACCAAGACTACTGCCACTGGCACCTTTGAGGGCGTAGTTGCTGAAGCCACTGCTAAGAAAATCACCGCTAAGGCCACTTATAATGATGGCGCTATCCCTGTCACCAACTTGGGCAACCAGTATCCTGCTGGCCAAATTAAGGCTGGTTCTGCCAGTAAGGATAGTGGCAATCTGGTTGGCGTTCGTCATATGTTCTATGGCGTTGTCAAGTCTGCCGATTTCGCTCTGGACTCTGCCCACATCCGTGGCCTGAAACATGAGGGCGCTGCCAAAAAGACCATTTCCACCTTTACCGCTGGTGATGGTGCTCTGAAGGTCGTTGTGGCCTGTCCTGCTGGTTATAATGTAACTAAGGTTACACTCCCCAGCGCTATGGGGGCCGATGCTACCGCTGACTTTGTGAAGCAAGCTGGTACTGTTCAGGTCGAGGGCGCTGAAGGTTATACTACTGCCGCTTATAGTGTGTGGGTGTTTGAACCCGCCTCTATTCCCAGCACTCAGAGCTATAGCATTGTAATTGGTTAATTTCGTGAAGGAGGAATAAATATATATGGCTATTATTAAAAAAGACGGTAACTTCATGGGTCTACCCATGAATATCCAGCGTGGCAACCCCATTCCTCTGGACGATAGCTCTGTCTACTATAGCAGAACTGTCATGGAAAATTACGCCAAGACTGGCGTGACCGCTTATGTTGGCCAGATTATCACTCTGGTTGACGAAACCAATAAGACTTGCGAAGCCTACATGATTTCCAATGAGGCTGGTACTCTGGTCAAACTGGCCTCTACCACCGCTTCTGGCGACCTTGCTTCTGACGTTGCTACTCTACAAGGCCAAGTTGCCGACCTTATTAGCAAGGTTGGTAAGGCCGCTGAGGGAGAAGTTGCTGCTACTGGCCTGTATGCCCTGATTGATGAGGTCAAGACTCTGGCTGAGGGCAAGGTTGCTTCTGTTGGTGCCACTGATAAGTCCATCACTGTTGGTGGTACTGCTACTGCGCCCACTGTCAAAGTGGCTATTTCTGCCGCTGAGGACAATGCTCTGTCTCTGGCTGATGATGGCCTGAAGGTCGTTGTACCTGAAGTTACCCATCCCGAATACACCATTGTTAAGAAGGCCGATTCTGGCGATTATGCTGCTGTTTATCAACTAACTAAGGATGGCACCGCTGTTGGCGCTGACATCAATATTCCCAAGGACATGATGGTCAAGTCCGGTTCTGTCCAGACCTATGAAGCTGGTTCTCTGCCCGCTGGTGTAGCTGAGGCCGGTACTTACATTGTTCTGGTGCTGAACGATGAGGCCGAGACTAAGCTGTATATTAACGTTGGTAATCTGATTGAATATGTGACCTCTGGCTCTGCCGAGGGCGACATGGTATTTGTCAATATTGACCCTCTGACCCACAAGGTCACTGCTACCATTACTGATGGCACTATCACTGAGGCTAAACTTCATGCTGATGTTAAGGCAAAGCTGGCCAAGGCCGTGTCTGCTGTGCAGAAGGTCGAAGCTGGTACTGCCAATGGTACTATCGCCGTTGATGGCGCTGATGTGGCTGTCACTGGCCTGAAGTCTGCCGCTTATGCTGAGTCCAGCGCCTTTGATGCTGCTGGCACTGCTGATGGTGTTAAGACTGCCCTGATTGGCGGTACTGATGATAACGATGCCGCACTGAGCATCTATGGTGCTAAGGCTTATGCCAAGGCTATGGTGGATAGTGCCAAGGCCGATTTGACCAATGACATTAAGACTAAGATTGAGGGCCTTGATGTTGAGGACGCTGCTGTCGCTAAGAAGCTGGTGTCTGCTGTTAGCGAGACTGATGGTAAGATTACCGTTACTCGTCGTGAGTTGGTTGCTGATGACATCCCTGAGCTGGGTATCAGCAAAATCAGTGGTCTACAGGCCGCCATTGATGCCAAACAGGATGAGCTGACCTTCAACACCGCCTATGATGCTTCTACCAACAAGGCCGCTACCATGACTGATATTGGTAATGCTAAGGATGCTCTGGTGGGCACTGCTGAGGATACTAAGGCCAGCGATACCATCAAGGGTGCCAAGCTGTATGCTGATGACAAGGCCACCACCGCTTTGAATGATGCTAAGGCTTATGCTGATGGTCTGGTGACTGGTGACTCTGGTGTTACTGCTCGTGTCGAGGCTCTGGAGGGCAAGGTTGATGTAGCCAAGGTCAGCACCGCTATTGCTACTGCCAAGGACGAGGCTATTACTGCTGCTGGTGAAGCTGCCGCCACCAAGGATGCTGCTCTAAAGACCGCTATCTTGGGCGAAGAGGGTTATGCTCAGACCGTTAAGAGCGCCTACGACCTGGCCGCTTCTAAGGCTACTATCGCCGATGTCGAGGCCAAGGACTATGCCACTAAGACTGAGGCTCAGGGCTATGCCGATGGTAAGGATGCTGCCATTGCTGAAGCCAAGAAGGCTGGTACTGACGCTATGGCTAAGATTGGCACTATCCCCGAGAGCGCTACTGCTACTACTGCTATTGGCTATGTTGATGAGAAAATCGCTGCCGTTCCCGCTCAGGTCGATTATAGCGTGACTGTTGACACCTCTACTCCTACTGGTGTCGCCAAGCGTTATGTATTCAGCCAGAAGGGCAGTGAGGTCGTTACCATCGACATTCCCAAGGATATGGTCGTTGAGAGCGGTGAAGTCGTTGAGAACCCCGCTGGTCACACTGCTGGTACTTACCTTGTTCTGACCCTGGCCAATGCTACTAGCGATAAGGTATATATCAATGTTGGCGACCTGATTGAGTATGTGACTGGCGCTGAAGCAAGCGATGGTATTATCACCACTGCCGTTGATTCCAACCACGTTCTTACTGCCACTATTGGCGATGGTAAAATCACCAAGGCCAAGCTGGCTGATGCTGTCCAGACTTCTCTGGGCAAGGCCGATACTGCGCTTCAAGCCGCTGCTCTTGAGCCTTATGCCAAGACCGCTGATATTGAGGCCGGTTATGTTGCTAAGAACGGCACTGACCGTCTAATGACCGCTGATGAGGGCACTAAGTTGGCTGGTATTTCCGCTGGCGCTCAGGCCAATGTCATCGAGGCTGTTAAGGTCGGCGGCACTGCTCTGGAGATTACCGAGAAGGCCGTTGACATCACTGAGATTAGCACCGACCTGCTCAAGCAGGGCACTATGACCCTTGTTCTGAAGGGTGGTAATGCCGCTACTCTGGCTCAGGGCTAAGTTTAATCTATAATATCACAATATGGGTGGGCCGTCAAGTACGACTCACCCATATCAATAAAGGAGGATGCGTATGGCAACTAAGACGCTAAATGCAAGATTGCCGCATAGTCGTGACACAAGCGCAAACTGGACAAAATATGACCCTGTTTTGCTTGACGGTGAGATAATCATCGTGGATACAGACGCAGGGGAAGTTAGATATAAAGTTGGCGATGGGACTAAGAAATATTCTCAGCTCCCGTTTGACGATGAAGCGGTAAAAGCACTGATTAGTGATAAGATGGATAAGACTGCCGTTGGTAGCTATGTTGGAACAAATCCCGCCTTGACAGCATCTTCCGGGGTTTGCACATGGACTGTTACTCACGGCCTAAATAAGAAGGTAAATTATAGTATTGTTGATACAGCCACAAATGAGGGCGTTATGGCAACGGTAGTTGTTACTAATGATAATACTTTAACCATAAAAATCAGCTCTACCAGCAATATTGCCGCAGGGCTGTATAGAATCACTATTATTGGTTGTGAGGTGAGTGCATGAAATATATAGGTACTTATAGTGACCCCCAAGACATTGCCGTCAAGAAAAATGTTGATGCTGTAGCTGACAGGGTAACGACTGCTGAGGGTGAAATTGATGCGCTCCAAACGGCTGTTGATGGCAAGCAAGCAACAATTACTGGTGGCGCTACTACCATTACCAGCAGCAACCTGACTACCAACCGTGCGTTAGTGTCTAACGGCTCTGGGAAGGTGGCCGTATCTGCTGTTACCAGCACTGAGCTTGGCTATCTTGATGGTGTAACCGGCGCTATTCAAACGCAAATTGATGGCAAAGTCCCAAATACCCGCAAAGTAAACAATAAGGCGCTATCTGCCGACATTACTCTTACCGCGTCTGACGTAGGCGCTTTGCCAGATACGACTGTAATTCCCACCGTCCCTAATAATCTCGTCCAATATACTGCTATTAGTGCTGTGCAGGATGTTGACACCTTAAACGCTGATACGCTTGAGGGACACAGTGCGTCCTATTTTGCTACTGCTACGGGGCTGTCCTCGACCAATACTCAAGTTACCACCAACACTAATAATATTAGTACATTAAATTCTGGCTTGTCAACGGCTAATGGTAATATTACCACCTTACAAAACAACAAACTCAATAAATCTGGTGGTACTATGACTGGAGCCTTAGTTGCTCAATCCAATACCAACTATACTACTGCTCAAGTCCGCAACATTATCATCTCTACTGCCGACCCAAGTGGTGGTAGTAATGGCATGATTTGGATAAAGTATACGCCTTGAGGTGAGAATATGGCAAGTATCAAAACAGGCGATATTCTTAATTATAACTATACTGGAGCCGTACAAAGTGTAACTTTGCCTAAAGGCCAATATAAACTTGAATGTTGGGGCGCTCAAGGTGGTTATCGTTCAGGTTCGAGTTATGGCGGTTTAGGCGGTTATTCTGTGGGCACCCTCACCTTAACTGCAAAGACCACTGTTTATATCTATGTTGGTGGTTCTGGTAATACAGGCACAACCAATGGCGGATTTAATGGTGGCGGTAAGCGCAGTACCTATAATGGTGGTGGCGGTGCATCTGACATTCGCATTGGTCAAGACAGCCTATATGCTCGTGTTATCATAGCAGGTGGTGGTGGTTCTGATGGCGCTACCAATAAAAATGGTATGTATGGTGGTGGCGAGACAGGGGGCTCTACCACACAGAACTATGGTACTGGCGGTTATGGTGGCACACAGACTGGTGTATCAAGCTCGTCTTGGCAGACCACCGCTCAATCCACATCAATCTCCTCAGAATCTGACGCATATGCTGGCTTTGGCTTTGGCGGTAATGGTGTATATAGAAGCTCAGGTTACGGTGGCGCTGGCGGCGGAGGCTGGTATGGTGGTTCAGGGTCTTATCCTGACGGCTCTGGTGACGATGATAGAGGTGGCGGTGGTGGTAGTGGCTATGTGTATACCTCAACTACGGCCTCTAATTATCCTACTGGTTGTCTACTCACCTCCGGCCATTATTTAGCCGATGCTCAAACAATCGCTGGTAATGCGTCTATGCCAAGCACAAGCGGTAGCACAGAAACAGGCCATAGCGGTGATGGGTATGCAAGAATTACTGTTATTCAGGCCCAAAGCCTCAATATGCCAGTTAATATAGGCGGTGCATGGAAAGATAGTGAATCTATCTATGTTAATATTGGTGGGGTTTGGAAGGCTGTAGAGACCGCTTATGTCAATGTAGGTGGCACATGGAAAGAATTATCATAGAAAGGGGCGAAATTAGCCGATGGCACAAAAAGTTACATTAAAAGACGCAACAAGTGGGGGGATTATTTATCCACAGACCCTTGTAGATGCGGTTCAAGATAGTAATGGCACTGTTCTCAGCGCCTTGGTTCTGTTGTTAAACAATACAGCGGCCTTCACCCCAACAGGTGATTATAACCCTGCGACTAAGAAATATGTCGATGATAATTCAACTCATGTCGTGGTGCAGTCTGCTCAACCTTCTGGCCAGAACACAGGTGATTTCTGGTATCAGGTCACTTGATATAATAATAGGGAACTTAGATGGATTTTACTCTGTCTAAGTTCCCTATTTTTTTTATTCGTTCCAGTTTTTACCAAATTTATCCGTTAATGCTTTATGAACAATATCAACGATTCTTGCTTCGTCATCAGCATAAACAGCACAATCATCAATATAATAATCGGCCACAATCTTGCGACAATCAAAGCCTAGCCAAGGGACATTTTCATTGACATAATCAATGGGAACGTTATATTGCTTGCACCACTGTACAGCATCTTCAAGCTCAGGCCCTTCACGACAAGTCCATAGGATGATGGTATGACCAAGTTCATGGAGTTGGGTTAGAGCACGGATTAGGGGGTAGTTGGGTTGACCGAGATGTGGGTAGTGGGTGTCGAGGGATAGGGTTCTATCGAAATCTGTGGCGATAATCATACGCCTGTGCTCCCAAAGCCACCACATCCACGTTCAGTAGAATCCAGTTCCTCGACCTCAATCAACTCAGCCTGTTCGTAGGGCATAAACACAAGCTGTGCAATGCGGTCGCCATGATGGACGATTTGGTCATCATCGGTATCGTTATGCAGAGCAACAATGTACTCGCCTGTATAGTCCTCATCACACAAACCCACACAATTGGCCGGTCTTAGGCCCTGCTTAGTAGCAATGCCAGAACGAGCGAAGATAAGGCCGCAATAACCATCAGGGGGCTGGATGGCCCAGCCAGTGCTAATCTTAGCGGTGGTATGAGGGCGGATGGTGACGTAATTGGGGACGGGTCTTAGGCCGTCCACATAACGGGCTTGTGTATAGCCGAGGTCAGCATACAAATCCATCCCTGCGGCCTTGGTAGAGCCATAGGTGGGCAGTGTGGCTGTTTCAGATAGACGCTTTACTTTGATATTAAGCATTATTAACCTCCTTTTGAGTTAGTTCAAGAAAACGAGGTAGAGTCTCAATCCAATCACAAAACACCTGCCAATCAGGTAGAGCATGATTTCTACGTTGTTGATAGATTGTTTTAAGTTGCTGATAATTGGTGGTCATACCCGCTGTCAGCTCAAAACCAGAGGGGACATTATATAGCATCTTCAGACGTGCGGTTTTGAGTTCGTCAAGATTGATATTCTCTTCACCCGTGTTTCTACGTTCAAGTAAAGCATTGTATTCATCGACTTTTTCTTGCAGAATATCAATAATACGCTGGTCTACATACATATTACATTGGTCAGCAATCTTGAACTTGTTTAGTTTGTGCATGGTAGACTGAGAGGAAATGAAATCAAGGAAATGATAACGTTCGCCCTCTACCCATGCCTTGTTGCTAAAAGTAAGGTCAAACTGAACAATAATGCCTTTTAAGGCGTTGTCATGGCCCTCACCAGTTGGGCAACTCAAACAAGCATGAATACCGGGTGTAAGGTCAGAGTTAAGTTTATCAATATCTACAGTTTTAGGGTATTTTGCGGTGCGGATTGCTCGTTCAAGACCATAAACCTCAGTATTAGTAATCTTGGGCATCAATAATCCTCCTCAACAGCCATGCGGACAAAGACGATACACTCACCGTCCTGAACATCGTGCATTACATACAGTACCTTATACACATTGTCCTCATGGAACAGGAACTCACCCTTGGTTAGGCCGTAGGGATAATCATCGCTAATGTCACATAGGAACTGTTCTTCGCCAAACCGGCCAAGATACACACGAATAGGATAACTCATAGATTTTCCTCCTCAACAAGAATATCAATCAGGGTAACGTCATCTTCCTTGTCATCATTACAAGGGAACTCATAAGAGATGCTCTTGACAAGGTACTTGTGGTATTCACCGTCTTGTTCAATACCAATGTGAGTACCAACATAAGGGACAACAGGGGCAACGAAGAAATTGCGGATGTATAGGGCTGTTTCTTCAAGATTATCAAACAGGCGAATGGCATAATGCCGGATAGGGGGTAGAGACTGTTCCATGGTTTTACTCCTTATATAAGATTATCTTGTTGGCCTTTAGGGTCTTGTCAACGTCAATAATGCGCTGGTTGGTTGAACCTCTAAAGGCTAACGTCAGGTCTTTTTGGGCTTCAATAAAAGGCCCATCTACCACTACGTTACAGGCCATGAATAAGCACTGACGTAGATAATGAAGCTCTGTTAAGGTCACTCTGGCCGGAGGAAAAATAAGGCCATATGTCATACCCATCCACAGCCACACCGTCTTGCCCATATTTCGCACGTCTTGAGCAAGGCTGATAAGGTCAATTAAGCCATTGTGGTCTTGGCACATTGGGTCGCCACCAAGGATGCTTAGGCCAGCAATATAGGGCTTGGATAAGTGGTCAAGGATGGTAGCTTTAGTTTGAGTTGTGTAGGGTTGGCCGTAGTTGAAATCTTGAGCTTCTTGATTAAAGCAACCTGGGCAGCGGAGGTTACAGCCAGAGACGAAGAGGGAAGTGCGGATTCCCTCTCCGTTGGCAGTATCACAAGGAATTATATTTGCATAATTCATTGATTAAACTCCTGATGTTTGACTCTCATTTCGACCTCTTGCTGTTTGCCAGCATTGAAGGCAGTCTTGTAATCGTTAGTTAAATACCCTGTCACACGCCGTAGACGCTTAATATTCTCACTTCCGCACTCAGGGCAATTATCATCCATTTCATCACAATATCCGCAATCCATACACTGGTCGTTGGGGACGTTAATAGCGAAGTAGGGAATATCCTTATCCATGGCATAATTAACGATTGTTTCAAGTGCCTCAAGGTTGTTCTTGGCTCCGCTGTCTAATTCAACGTATGTAATGCAACCAGCTGAAGAATAACCTGTTAGTTGAGACTCAATATCAATCTTTTCAAACGGGGTCATTTTCTTCCATACGGGAACATGGATAGAATTGGTAAAGAAGTCTTTGTCAGATACGTTGGGGATAATGCCATATTTGGCTTTGAACTTCTGCATTGAGGTGTAACATAAGGTTTCGGCAGGAGTGTAATACACACCAAAGTTAAGCCGATATTCCTCTTTGAACTTAGCACATCTTGTCTTAAACAACTGCTCAATCTCTTTGGCCAGTTCCATGCCTTCGGGTGTGGTGTGGTCTGTACCAATCAAGATTTGTAGGGTTTCAGCAAGACCAATTTGACCAATAGCAAGAGTACCGTGCTTTAGGGCAGAGACAATACCTTCTTCTGGCACATACCCAGCCATTAGGCCATTTTCGTACATGAACTTAGCGCACTCAGGAGATTGAGATGCAATCCAATTAAAACGTTCAATGAGCATATCTTTGGCTTCGTGGATTTTTTGGTCGAGAATATCAAGAAAAATATCAACAAGACGTTCTTGCCCGTTATATTCTTCTTTAGCCTCCATAGCCAAAGTAGGCATAATAATGGTTACGGGGCAGATATTGCCTCTACCATCTTTTTGTTGGCCAAGACCGTTGATGTCCCAGCCGTTAGCTGTGCGACAGCCCATGGTGCTAAAATACGTCTTAGGGTCATTAACATCATATCCAGCATTACCAGACCAATCAACATTGACATAGTTAGGATACAAGCGTTGTGCAGTGGACTTTAGGGCCAACTTAAACAGGTCATAGTTGGGGTCCCCCTGTTCACGATTTACGCCTTTCATACACTGGAAAATACTGCATGGGAAGATACTTGTACGATGTAGCTTACCAATACCCTTGATAGAGGTGTCAAGTAATGCTTTGGTGACCATGCGGCCTTCTGGTAGGGTGCAAGTACCAAAATTGATAGAACTGAAGGGCAATTGATTCCCAGACCGGCTTTGGAGTGTATTCAAATTGTGGAACATACCTTCAACAGCCTGATAACACTCTTTGGTGGTCATGTCCATAGCATAGTCATATACAGGCGGGCAATTTCTGTACCACTCGTCATCGATGCTCAACTTGTCATCGAGTAGAACCTTGTCAATATGCTCAAGATATTTAAGGCCATCTCGATAGTGTTTGGCAAAACTCTTTCTTACATAAGGAACCATCGTCCAGTCAAGATGAGTGGCGCTCACCCCACCAAATTGTTGTAGGCTTTGAATTTGAAAAATAACTGCAACCAACTGAAAAGCTGTATTGATGCTCTGAGCCGGTCTTACATCCGTTTGTCTGGCATTAAAGCCTTTAGCAAGCAAATCATCAAAAGGAATAGACAGACAATTGTGATTGCCTACGGCATAACTATCAAGGTCATGGATATAGATTTCATTGTTTTCGTGGTTGGCTTTGGCCATAGGAGACACAAGGTTCTCAAGGGCGAATTTCTTGGTAACGATTCTTGTTGCTTCGCCCACTCGTCCACCAAAACTATGCTCATCTACATTGGCGTTTTGGTTCTCAATATTGGAGCCTGATAGCTTTTCACCAACAGCGTCCATGAGTTCCTTGTATTGATTACGAGCCATCTTGTGTAGTTGACGATAGTTAATATAAGCCTTGGCCACGTCCTTGTAGCTACTTGCCATTAGCTTCTTTTCAACAATATCTTGAATATCCTCTACTGTACTGTATGGCTTGTGGGCTGCTTCGATTTCACCAGCGATTTTTCCAGCAACTTGGGTGGCTTCATCAACAGGCTTCCCTAACTGCTCAAACGCCTTATAAATCGCATTAAAAATCTTACTCTTATCGAACTCAACCTGTCTGCCATCACGTTTTAGAACTACATTCATAGCACCAGACCTTTCATATTTACTCTACCGGTTAAGGTAGGGGGTATATTATATCATAAAAATGTTACATCAATATTAAATAAATGTAAACATTCTATGAA
>ERZ1026898.685-NODE-685-length-18966-cov-27.946698_pt1 | contig 18966 bp, 34 predicted proteins | sample MGYA00380178_ERZ1026898 | MGnify/ENA primary metagenome ERZ1026898 (study PRJEB33269, sample SAMEA4719814) | human gut metagenome | biome: human-associated habitat; feature: organic feature; material: feces | place: Cameroon | collected 2013-10 ... | reverse complement strand
ATATAAGGGGTAATCATCCAATCGTACCTGTACATATAAGCCATATATCTGCACAATCTATTATAAATTCCACTTGTTTTATAAAAATAATTTGAGATTTCTCTTAATAACTCATAATTATTTCTATCTATTGCTCCTAGTATAGTTTTCTTATCTGCTAATTTTGGATTTTGTTTATGTAGAAATCCCAAATCTAGAACAGCATCGTCTAAAGTCTTTACTCCAACTCTTATTTTAGAAAAATCAATTGAGTTATAAGCCTGAGAATAGGTATCTTGGGTGTCATCAACAAGATTCATTGAGAAACCTTTTTTCTTTATTTCTTCTTTTCTATTTATCACAAAGACACCTCTTCCTTTCTAATATTTTCTTATTCTCCACTTAAAATATAATAAGCGTTCATAATATAATCATAATCAATTCTTCCCTCATCGTAATAAGGAATAGCTAATAAAGTTATATTATGTTTTCTGCAATATTCTCTTTTCAACATATCATTAAATTGTTGTTTTTTTAATCCAGAGGATCCACCAAATTTACTCTTTGGTTCGTAATGCTGTATTCCTTGATATTCTATCAAAAAATCTAAATCTCCATTATCATCAAAAACAGCAAAATCAAATCGCAAAGGGCGACCAGATGAGCTAACTAAGTCTGGAAAGGAAAATTCTTCCTGAAAATTAAGCCCTGCCTCGTATAAGATATCAGCAATTTTTATTTCTCCTCGACTAGCTCGCATAAAAACCTCCTTTATTATATTAAGTTTTCTTCACAGATATATTATTTTCTTCTTTGTAATATATTCTAAAATTGCCCACTTTCTATGAAAAAAACATCATATCAGCTATATTTCTTTTTTTTCTTTTTCTCTTTTTATCTTCTTCTTGCTTAATATAATATAAACCATATGCAAAAGCAGAAAATTTATCCTTTTTAGTGCTTTTGTTGGACTGTTTTAATATTATATTAACGCCTTCGTTTTCTTCTGTTAGATTCATCATTTGCTCTTTTAGAATTGATGTTAAAACAAAAGGCTTTAAGGCTTCATTTCTTTCTTCTACAGTAGCATTTTGACCTACTTTTGTAGACATATATTTTACTTTTGCACTTGTTTCATCTATTAAAAATTTTATTTTTCCACTGTACATTTGAGTCTGTACGTAAGAGTATGCTTCTGTATTAATTGGGGCGCTAGCTTTAATTAAGAACATTGCTCCTTCTTCTACTTCAGGTCCTTTTATTTTTTTATATTGCTCTAATGTATCTTCCGCAGTACCTCCTGATACTCCGAAAGGTTTTAATTCTTCACCAGTCTCTGGATCTATTTGAGCTTTTATCATGAAATCAACAAAACCTGCTCCAACTCCATTAGCATCAATAGCAATTTGACGCGCCTGATATTTGTAAAATAATTTTTTAACGTTGATAGCTTGTACTTCAAAATCTTCAGCCTCATAGGTATAAAGATTAACTAGGGTTTTTAATGCCGCTCCTTGAGGTTGAGGGGTAACTTTAAATACACACACTTCAGTTGTGCACTTGAAACGCCCTATATCAACTCCTAATATATAATATGCAGATTTACTGCTTCTTCCACTATATTCATATTCTGGTTGAAGTAACACTCTATGTTTATCAAATTTTTCTGATGAAAAGAAGGCGTTTTCTACATCCCCACTCCATTTACTCCTATACTCTCTATCAAATGAGTCTTCATTGTATGTACCATCTAACTTTAGTTGCTCCACAAAATCTTTACTTAATAATCCTTCTGCTACTGGAGTTTTATAAGTTCCTCCTAGAACCATTACTTCATCTCTATCTATGATAGAACGAATTAATAACTCAATTAATTTTTCATAAGCAAATGTATTTTTATATCCTGCAGTTGTGATATAGATTTGACTCTTATTGACAATTTCTTTTCTATCCATTGCGCCATTTGGTAAAATTCTATCAACATTTGTTGTAGGAATAATAATTTCATTAAGAGCTTTTTGGTCGATATGTACACACTCCTCCATTAGTCCTCCATGACGACGCTGCCCTCTAGAAGTCTCCATTGCCGCAAGAATATCAATAGAAGAGCCATTTTTAAAAACATATTCAGCATTATTTTTTGATTTTTTTGATTGTCCACGATCCCAGTTAATTTCGTTATTTAGGGCGGGAATTAATTTACAAATCTCTTGTACTTTAGATACGGTAATACTTGCCGCCTGCTCTTTTCCTCCAGTTGTAACAAATAGGTGTGAGCCTGGGTATAAAATACATCTTAATATTAGAACCATCATTGATAAAAAAGATTTTGAGTAAGCACGAGGAAAAGTTGCATAAATATATCTATGTCGCATAACAGCTCTAATAAAAACTCTTTGATAAAAATAAAATTTAAAATTGCATTCTGGACCTTTTATATCATCTATCATTAAGTCTGGATATTCTCTATAGAAAGAAATTAAATTTCTTAATTGTGGTAATTGGGCTTCTATTCTTTCTTCTGATAATCCTATCTTCTTACTTGATTTTGTTTGAGATAATTCTAATAAATTCTTTAAGCTCATAAATTAGTTATCTCCTCATCTTTTTCTTTTTCTTCTTGGATTGTGTTGTAGTAATCTTGATAGTCTTCATCTCTAAGTTCTATCTTATCCACCCCTAACAACTTTGCTAACTCTTCATCTCTAAGTCGCTGTTCTGCTATTTCACGCTTTTTTAAATAATTTTCTATTTGAGTTGCTAAGGCTTTGTCTTCATATATTAGATCCTTCGTATATTTTTTTAAATCATTTATAACAGTATCAACTATATCCAAATCTATCTTCAAATCATATTTAGGTATGGCCCCGCCTTTTTTCTCGCAGTAAGCAACTAAGTTCCCTACACAATCTACAAAATCTTTCTTTTCTTCTTTATTTTGCGCGGCTGTGAATTTGGCACTTTTCCTTAACTCATTGTACACTCTTGATAATTTTTGAAATCCTTCTATATCAGCAGAATCAAGAGCTTGATTCATCTTTAATTTAGTCTTACAAATAAACATTAAAGTATTGATTGTATCTGCGTCTTGGATGTCAAATGAACTCATCATTTCTTCATAACTTTTTTCTAGGTCTATCCATTCTCTCTTAGTATAAGTCCTTCCCCATTTCATAGCTAAATATATTTTATCTTCTTTTGTTAATTCGGCAGTTGGGTCAGGTAAATCTTCCTGTGACATAAAATTCTCTTCATAAAAGGGCTTGTTTACACCAACACTGCCAACAAGAACCCCAGGGATTTGGGCGGCCGCCTGTAGAGGAACAGAAGTCATTGTTTTATATTCTGCTTCAGATATTTCTCCATTTTCATATCTTTCTTTCATTTCTTGTTGTAATTGTTCATTCTTTTCTTGATTAAGCATAAGAATTTCTTTTTTTTCTTTACTTAATGCTTGTAGCTTTTCACTATCTTTCCATCCGTATTGTTTCCATTGCTTTAACTTCATTTTTGACAAATACTTTCCAAATACAGACATTCCATTCATTTTATGAGGATCTTTTTCATAAGCTCTATCTCTTAAAACATTCCATTCCGCAGGAACGTAAGGAACGTCCATTTTTTCTAATAGCCAAAGAAAAGTATCTGGATTGAAATTATCAATATGCATAGTTAAACATTGTTTGCATAATTCGGTTTTGTTTCCATTTTTATATGTATAAAATTTCTCTTCTTTCATTGCTTTTCCGCATTTTTCACAATAATACTCTGTGGCCATATTTGATTCTTCCTCCTTGATTATTTATTTTTTTGGTTTCGACAGGCTTTGCATATGCTGTAAAACCCATCCTTACTTGTCTTGTTAATTGAAAAAAAGTAACTGTGTGCTAATTTAATTTCTCCACATTTTGAACATTTTTTCCATTTTCCATATTCTATATTTGTATAATACCATATTAAATAATCTTTTTTGGCCTGCTCCGCAAGTACTTTTGGTATCTTGTTACGCCACAGAGAAGATATATATTCAATGGAATGCTTGATTCCATATTTTCCTTCTATTAATAATTGTATTTCCGCATTTTGTCTCCCATCTATTTTATAAATCAAGAGGTCATAATACAAAGGATAGCTGTCTTTTAAAGTTGTTTCAATTAAATTATCTAAATCTTCCATTAAATAATAGGCGTCGTTGATAAAATTTCCATAAGCTTCTTCCTTTAAAGCTGAATAGTTACACAAAAGCGCAGATATATGCTTTGGATTAAAAAATGAAATCATTCCGTTGTTTTGAGGCTCGTTATTAGAATTTATAAATACATCATCTACTAAATTAGCTTTGATGAAACTTCTTATTGTATTTGAACCATATATTGGTGGTTTGTATTCATTTTTAATTACATATTGTTGTTGACACATTTCTATAATTTGCTTTTTAAGTAAAAATTTCCTTTTACCAGTTGCCGCCTTTTCCTGCTGCTTTACGATTTCAATAGCTTCTTTAAGATCTTGTAGCGGTTGGATTTCCGCAACATCCTTTTCGGTAATCGATACTTTTGGAGTTAGTATTGTATTTTTATCTTCGTGAATTAAATTTGATACTCCATCTTCGCCATTTTCAAATTTTTCAGCAAGCCCTTGGTAGGAAGTTTCTCTTTTATTTACTGTTACCATTCTATTCTCTGTTAGTATATTTCTTTCTTTTCTTTCTTTTTTATTCATTGCAAAAATTATATAATCTGCTAGTATTTCTACGTATTTTTCATTAAACTGTCCTGGCGGGGTATTTTCTATTATATTTTGAACAAAAGAGCTGCGCTCTTCTGGAGATTGAATTGTGTAATCTAATTTAATTGAAGATTTTAACTCTTTTTCTTCATTGTTATCTTCCATAAAATACTCCTTTTCTTTAATTTTAATCATTTTTGTCCTTGTCCTTATATCTATTATAGCATAAAAATTTTTTTTAGTCAAGTTCGATATATTTTCTTTAATTGATTTATTTAAAAATAAATGATATAATTATTTTAGAAAAAAAAAGGAGAGGGTAATTATGAATAAGAAAATTTTTGGAATAGCAATTGTTATAATTTTTATATGCTTTTTATTTGGGTGGAATTTAGGATTGTCAATTTGCAATAATTATTATAGTAAAGAATGCCAAAAGCAGAGAGAGTATATAAAAGTACTAGAGATGTTTATAAAACAAGAGGATTTAGTAAAAGCTAGGAGGTATTTAAATGAAAAATAAGGAAAAAGGGTATAAAATTGAACATATCTGCGGAAAATGGATAAAAATTAGTTAAAGAGAATGGAGGTTTTAAATAATGAAGAAAATTAGAATGCCTAAATCATTACTACCTAATCCTAAAAAAATTGCTAAAAGAGGATTGTATGAAATAATGTGGGGAGGAAATACAAAAACGAGAGATTATGGTAAAAGATTAGGAAAATGAGAAAACTTTTAAAATTTTTGGAGAGAGATTTGTCGTGAGCAAACCATTTTATCTAACTTAAAAAAAATTTTTCCTAAAACTATACCCCCCATAATTCTCACAAGGAAAAAGTATTAACATACCTTGCGTACCTTGGCTATTTTGTCTGATTGTCCTACTTCAACATAGCCGCTTCTAATTAGTCTATCTAAGCCACCACGTTCTATCAACAGCGTTATAATGAAGAGATGGAACAAAGCACATTGACAAGAGAATATAATGATGCATTATTATTAATGTACAAAGACATTACTATTATAAATAAGCAAATGAAATAATTGTAATTGATTCTGTGTAATCGGCTAGCTAGTACTACCTACTAGGCTTCTTGCGGCAGCTACCTTGCATCGGCGCGCTTGCGTTTGTGGCGCGCCGAGTTTACATAATAACTTTGCCCTTTGGCATTATTTTTTCCGCTTCTGTCGGTTGACATAATACACTACTATCCCATAACTACCGAACAAACGTTCGATTGCTCAAACCCTTGAAGCTCTAAGGTTACACGTCTTCGATGAATCAATCTACAATGATTAAAGGTTTACATAATCTTTTGACTACTGACCTAGCTGAACAACTGCTTAAGTTAACATAATAACTAGACAGAAGCAAGTTAACATAACTAAAGCTATTAGTAACAAGATAGATAATAAATAAATAAACTTTTTGTATTAAAACACTTGACAAATTAATAAAAATGTAATATACTAATTAAAGAAGAAGAGAAGAAGGGAGTTGATAAGTTATGAAGTTACAAGTTACATTCTTTCACAATGAGAATAAATACAAACCTATGAGTACAATATTAGAAATTGAAAATATGCAAGAGTACAATAACAACAAAGCGGAAATACAAAAGAAAGCATTACTAACCATTGGACATTATAGACATCAGACACCACAAGAAATTATCAAAAATGGTTATACAAAAGTAAAAATAAGAGAGTATGACATTGAAAAGATTAAAGCACAACAAGAGCAACAACACAGGGTAAACTTGCTTAAATATATTGAAAGAAAAAGAAAAGAAAGACTTGATAAGTAAGTAGTTGAATAATTTAGGTAAGAAAGATTTTTATAAAATAATTAATAAAAAAGTATTGACAAAGCTTTAAAGCTATGCTATAATAACTTTAGAAATAAGGAAAGGGAGTTGATTCAATATGAAAAAATTTATAATAGTTATGATGGTAGGGATAGTTACTTTTTTTGCAGGTATTCTATTTACAGTAGAAACAATGAAAGTTGACATTCCAGAAGAAACTGAAAGCGGAGCTATCGTGAGAATTACAATACTAGACCAATGGTTTAATCATTATGTAGAGAAGGGGGTTTAATTAGTATGAGGTATTTAATTTGTTTAGAAGGTGAGTACAACAAAGAGGTTGATGGAGGAATAGAGAAAAATAACTATTTAAAAGCAAAAGCAGAAGAACGCAAACAATTTGGTTATAAGAATGTAGATAAATGGTTAAATGAAATGTTAGAATATGGATTTTCACAAGTATATACTCATTATCCTGAGATAGTAATAATTTTAAATGAAGAATAATTATGCAAACCTGCGACAACGCAGGTTTTTGTTTACATAGTCGAGGTTAAGTTATTATGTAAACAAAGTTATGTAAACCAAATAGACATTTAAACATTAGTTAACAAATTTTTGTTTATTTTCCAAGTTCCGCGCTTGGTTTACATAATAACTTGCTTTTGACTTATGTATACATTTCACTTTTAAAATGTATTTGATTGTCAAAAAATTTTTTTTTTTTGAAAAAAGTATTGACAAATAATTTAATTAAGTGTATAATAATAATAGTTAAAGAGAGGAGGAAAAAAAGATAATGAAAAGATTAGATAAAGTTAAATTAATACTTAATAAAGTATTTAAAAATATTCTAAAGTGTTTATTTGGAATATGTTTGATAATGGGATTTTTCTTTATATTGGGACTTATAGAACAGATTATTGAAGAACACTTTTGGTTGATAATACCTTTAACAGGTTATCTTATTCTTTTAATTTTAAAAGAAATATAAAAAAGAAGGGAATTGATTTATTATGAAAAAAATATTTTTAGATTTAGATGGAACATTAGCAAAATTTAATGTAAGAAATGCATTAGAAAGATTTGATAATGAAGTTGGTTTTTTTGCAAAACTTAAAGCATATAAGAACATTGAAAAAATAAATGAAATGGCAAAAGATGGAAATGTTTATGTTATTAGTGCAAGTCCTAATAAACAAGCTGACAATGATAAAATGATTTGGATAAAAAAATACTTATTCAATATGCCTATTGAAAATATTGTATTATGTAGGATAGGAGAGAACAAGGGAGAAATAATTGAAAAAAGATACAATATCAAGATTGATAGAAATTGTATGTTGCTAGATGATTACACCAAAAATTTAATAGAATGGGAAAATATTGGCGGGACTGGTATAAAAAGACTAACTTCTTGTGCTGACAATAGCAGAGGATTATGGAGAGGATTAGCAATCAGGGGGTTGTGCGAATTAAAAGGAGCGGTTGAAGTTGTATAAACCGCTTCCCTTTCTTTTGAGAAGATTTACATAATATCTTGCAAATAAAATAAAAAATTTTTAAAAAAAGTATTGACATATCTCCGCTTTAAGTGTATAATAATTACAGTTGAAAGAGGAAAGGAATTGATAAAAATGAAAATTGATAAAAGAGTTAAATATATAATGGTATTAGATGTCGAAACTACTAACAATCAAATAGGAGTCAAAAATGCTCCAAATGATGGTTTGGTTTATGATATAGGTTTTACTATTACAGATAAAAAAGGTAATGTGTATGCAAAACGTTCGTTTGCAATTAAGGAGATATTTGATTGGTCTGATTTAATGAATACAGCTTATTATAAGAATAAATTGCCTATGTATTATGACAGAATATTAAAAGGACAAATGGAAAAGATAAGTGTGTGGGACGCTAGAAAAAGAATCCGTGAGGCAATGGAATATTTCAACATAAAAGAAGTATATGCTTATAATGCAAATTTTGATTACACTACTTTAAATAATACGGTTAGATACTTAAGTGGCTCAGGTTGCCGTTGGTTTTTCCCATACGGAACACAAATTTGTGATATTTGGCATATAGCTTGTCAAGTATTAGGAAAACAAAAGACTTTCCAATGGGAGAATGTAAGAAATGATAAGGGAAACTTATTGACAAATGCTGAAAGAATGTTTTCTTATATGTCATCAAATAAAGATTTTGAAGAAGAACATACTGGACTTGCAGATGCTCTAATAGAAACCAAAATACTAGCAAGATGTTTTAAGACACATACAAGCATAAATAAAAAAATAAATAGGGCTTGTTGGAGAATTTGCCAAACAAAAGTTGCATAATAAAAATTGCAACTTTTGTAAATTTTTTCATTTTTCTATTGACAAATACTACAAAAAAATATATAATAACAAAAGAAAGGTAGTTGATAGGTATGAACATAATTAAAAATTTAAAAGTGAAGAAAATAATTAAAAAGATTGATAAAAATATCAAGGTTAGATTTGGAAGGACATTAGAATGTGAACCAACAAAGAACAAAATTTTTATAGCTTATGAAACAAATGAAGTGGATAGAAAAACTTTTTTAGATTATGTAAAAGAGTTAGACCCGCAATGTTCTTTTGATGATATTACATTAGGAATATTACACGAAATAGGACATATTTATACATATGATGAAGATTTAGAAGATGACTATACCTTCAGTGTAAATTTATTAAGTAAACTATATCAAGAGCACAAACTAACAGATGTTCAGCTTAATGAGTTATATGTGCGATTAGACCTTGAACAACTTGCTACTCAATGGGCGATTGATTTTGCAAAGAGCAACGAACTAATCGTGAAAGAGCTAGCTAAGGCAATTGGAGTTATGTAAACTCCTTTTTTTATTTTTTATTGGTTTACATAATCCAAGAGCAAGGTAACTTATTATGTAAACTTGCGCGCGGCGCGTTTTTGATTGGGTGGCGCCGCATTTTTATGTAAACCTTGGTTTACATAATATCTTTACGCAAATGTTTCACGTGAAACAACACACTCTATTCCTGAAACGCCTGGATGCGTTTAAGGTTCACTTTTAAGTTTACATAATAACTTACTTTTGACTTATGTATACATTTGGAGAATGAAATGTATTTGATTGTCAAAGTTTACATAATCACTTCTTAAATAAAATAAAAATTTTTTGAAAAAAGTATTGACAAATATTTTAAATAAGTATATAATAATAATAGTTAAAGAGGAGGAAGGCAAATGGATTTATTTAAAAAATTTTCAATGAAAATGGCAACAGGACTTGACTGGAATTGTAAACAAGTGGTAAAAAGAAGTAAGGGGGATACCCAAAGAATACACAAACAAGCAAGAAGAAAAATGAATCAATATGACTGCAAAATATTAGAAGAATGGGAGGGAGAAAATTGAAATGAGTAATCTTGAAAAGATTGAAGAATTAAAAAAAGCAGTTGAATTTGGAGAGGAGGTCATCAATAGTCAACAAGAAAAAGTTCCATTTGAATATATCCGCATAATAGAACTACAAAAACAAATAATAAAATTTTTAGAGGAATAGGAGTGTTTAAAGATGGATTTATTTAAACAATTGAATGTTTACACTAAAAATGAAAATTATTCTGAAATAGATTTTAAACCAAATAAAAGATACTTGAAAAAATTATTGAATAAAAAGTCAAGAAAAAAAATAAAAAGTATTGACAAATTATTAAAAATAGACTATAATTATTATAGTAAAAAACAGGAGGGCGAAGTATTATGAAAAATATAAAAAATTTAAAAGATGTTTTAGATGTGTTATTTAAGGGGGATTATGAAATAAATACAATTAATTCAAAAATTAAATGTATTTATGTACCTTATTGGGATGATGAAATAGGGAGATACAGTCCTTTAAAATGCTATTATGATGTGACAACTGGAAATATAATTGAAAACTACGAAAAGCAAATACAAATAAAAAACAAAATAAAACAATTGAAAGATGAATTAGAAGAAATGCAAAATTCCCTTGAAGATGAAGATGATGAATAAAAAAGTTATTATAAAAATGTTATAATATAAGTTTAGTAAGGGAAAGGAAGAGTTGATAAAAATGAAAGTAAGAGATTTTATAAATATAATGAACTGGGCTGTTTTTGATATTTGCAAAGAAGATGAATATGGCTGTTCAAAAAGAATAATGTTTGTTAATCTAAGAGAGATGTCTTTAGATACTATCAACGCAGAACTTCTTAATTCAGAAATTAGAGTTGTTCAACCAATTTGTAAAAATGATGATGACGACCCATTTGACTATCTTTCAATAATAATAAAATAATTTAAAAAAAGCTATTGACAAACAAAAGATAAAATGATATAATCATTATAGAAAAAGGAAAGGGAGGAAGGAAAATGAATATTGATACAATTTTACAAGTGTTAAATTATTTAGATTTTAACTATTCAGTAAACCATACAAATGATTACAGTGAAGTAGTTATTCCTGCAAACAATGAAGGTGCTGACTTAAGTATAATGTTTGACTGTGCTAGTAGAGAAATTTACAATAAGCACTATGTTGAAGAGGAAACCTATAAAGTTTATTGATAAATAAAAGATAAAATGTTATAATAGTTATAGTTAAGAGGTAAGAAAAATGCCAAGATTAACAACTGACGATATTGTGATAGACGCGTGGAATTGTTTACATAATCCAACACAAGAAGAAAATGAAAAATTTTTAGAAATTTTTAAAAAAGTATTGACAAATAATAATTAAAATGTTATAATATAAGTATAGTAAGGAAGAGGTAAAAACCTAATGAGTAACTCTTGGAAGTAGGTCATAAAAAAGTTTAAAAAGGAAAGGTAAAAGGTGATTATTATGGAAAAAACAAGAAAAATAACAAAAAGAGATAACTTCAACAAATTATTAACAATAGAAGAGGTTGCAAATGATACTCAATTAGTGGACTTCATAAAAAATGAGTTGATGTTATTAGATAAGAAGTCAGCAAGTCACGGAGCGGTGCAATCAGCTAATCAAAAAGCTAATGAAAGTATTAAGGAAGTTTTAATTGGGGAACTTGTAAAAATGGGTAAATCTACAATAACAGATTTACAAAAGGCAAACGAAGAATTGTCACAATATAGCAATCAAAAATTATCAGCATTGATAACACAACTAATCAAGAGCGACAAAGTAGAGAGAGTAAAAGATGGTAAAAAATCATACTTCAAAGTCGTAGAATAAGAGGAAATGCAAGCGGTTGATGGACTGCTTGCATATTTTTTTTGCTCTCAAGAGGTAAAGTTATTATGTAACCCTGCGGGTAACCTGATTATGTAAACCTGTTGTTAAGACATTATGTAAACCAAACACTTGTTCGGCGGCCCGTGCACAAGTGCTGTGGGCCGAATTTTTGGTTTACATAATGTCTTAACGAATTTTCGTTCGGCAAACAGGTGTTTGGGGTATTATGTAAACTTCCCGAAACCGCCAAACCCTTGTGGCTGTAAGGAAAGAGCGGACTCTCTAGAGCTACAAGCGATACCGCCGCCAGTTTACATAATAACTTACTTTTGACTTACAGATACATTTCATTTTCAAAATGTATTTAGTCGTCAAGGTTTACATAATAACTTACAAAATAAAATAAAAAAGTTTTAAAAAAGTGTTGACTTTTACTTTTAATAGGTGTATAATATAAATATAGCAACAAGATAAGAGTCAACAAAATTTGAAAAGATTTTTTAAAAAAATATTGACAGATATAAAAAAGTATGTTATAATAATAATGTAAACAAAAGAAAGGCACATACTAAACAACTTAAAAATAATTTTAAAAAAGTCTTGACAAACAAAAATACTTATGTTATAATATAAGTATAGTAAGGGAAAGGCAAAGTCAGAAACGCCTGGCGAGATTTCCTTAGACCTGCCTCTTGCTAAAAAAATAAAAAAGTTTTTATAAAAACTATTGACAAATAATAATTAAAATGTTATAATATAAGTATAACAAGGGTAGGGTAAAAATACTAAACAACCTGCGGAAGAGTATCATAAAAATAAGAATAGTAAAAGAAAGGTAAAAGGTGGTAATTATGGCAGAGAAAAAAACAAAAAGAGTATTCTTTGGAGAATTAAGAGTGTTAGCAGAAGGCAATGATGAGTTAGTAGCTTTCATTGACAAAGAGCTTCAATTGCTTGACAAAAAAGCAAATGGCAAAAAGGCACAAGAAGTTAACAAAGAGCAATCAGCACTTATGGAAACAATAAAAGCAGAACTAACAAGAGTTGATAGAAAAGTTACAGTTACAGAATTACAAAAGGAAAGTGAGTTATTGGCAGAATACAGTAACCAAAAATTAAGTGCAATGCTTAAAAAGTTAACTGACAGCGGAGAAGTTAAAAAGATTATTGAAGGAAAGAAAAGTTTCTTCATAATGCCAGAATAAGAAAGGGGAAATATTTCCCCTTATTTTTTTTTTTTTGAAAAAAGTATTGACAAAACTACTTAAAAGAAGTATAATAAAAGAGTAAGGGAGAGTGATTTATATATGAAATATAAATTCAATGAAAAGGAAATAATTATTCCTGATGAAGAAATAAAAAGCTTGATAAACAACCTTGACTTGACAGAGCAACAAGCTATTGAAACTTGGCTTGATGATAATGATTATACCACCAATGAAGAGGTTGAAGAACTAACCAAAAAAGCAAAAGTAAACGGCACAACAAAAATAAAAGCTAGGGCGAATGTTGAAAATAAAAAAACTACTAGAGAAAGGAAAGAAAACCCCGCAAAAGTTTTCATAATTCAACAATTATTATCAAAATTAGCGGAAATTGACACTATTTACAATTTAAAAGTAGAAAACAAAGAAAAAATAATCAGTTTTGAATATGAAAATCACAAATACAAGATTGATTTAGTACAAAGAAGAGAAAAAAACATAAAAAATGATTAAAAAAGGAAAGGATTTGATGAAAAAATGCAAATTATGTATATTTTACAAAATGGAAATACAAATGAATATAAAATAGGAATTACAAAAGATTTGAATAGGAGGTTATACCAATTACAAACAGGTTGCCCCAATGAATTAAAAGTAATCAAGATTTATAGTCACTATCAGAGGAAAGCAATTGAAAAATATGAAAGAGTATTGCACAGGTATTATAACAAAGGTAGGTTGTAGAATAAGAGCAAATGGCGAATGGTTTACTTTAAGAAAATCAGATATAAACTTTTTATGTAAACCAAATTCAATAGCAGAACAAAATGAACTTGTAGACCAATTATGTAAAATGATGTAGAGCAAACAGAAAAAATGTTTGCTCTTTTTTATGTTAACCAGCCAGGTTTACATAATCTCTTAACGCGAACAAACGTTTGTTTGGTTTACATAATTCGGCGGAGCGTGAGCCATCGGCTTGCTCCGAATCCGCGTTCTAATATCTCCATATGCGATTTTTCCATGGATTCCAGCTTTTTTCCGCCTCGCCGCATTTTCCCAAAACAGGCAGCACCCGCGCTTGGTTTACATAATAACTTTACATCACCGACCGCTTCTCATGTATCATTAATTGGCACCCGCGCACAAAAGAAGCCATATGGAAAATTCATATAGCTTTCCGCTTATTTCATAACCTCTTGACAAAATTTATTATTTATGATATAATTTCATATTCATATTCATCCCCTTTTATTATATCATAAATAATTAAATAAATCAAATAAATGTTGTGGGGGCAGGCACCGCTTCATAAATAATAAGATGAAAATGAAAATGATTACCGCATAAAAAAGAGAGCTAGATGGGTCTCGATCGCACCCATACTAACTCATCTTTCTCATCATTAACTCATCTTTACTATATTCTACCATTTTTTAAATCATCTTCAAATGACGTAGTATAATTAATTGCTCCTCTACTTAATTAATTTCTTATCCCAAATTAAATAATCTGGAATGCATCCATACTCTTCATCTCATCTAAGAAATAGTCGTATCCTTCTCCAAGTTCTAATAATTCCTTTTTAATTTCTTCTCTATTCTGCATTTTCTCTTATCCTTCTCCATTTATTAACTCTAACTGGAAGAAACCCAAATTGATTCTGAAATATCTTTCTTGCAATTTGAAATCTACTCTTTGCTTCTGTAATATCTTCTCCTTGAGCATCTGCATAAAAAGCATTTGCCGCTTCTTTTTCTCCAATTCTTTGTTGTCTTAATATTTCCATCCAACTGCTCATCTGTTCATCAGTTAAAAGTTCATAAGTCCTATAATCAACCCATACATTTTTATCATCATGCTCACCATATTTATTCATCGCTGGGCCAACAAAAGCTTGAGTAATATACTTGCTACTATTATGAGAATATTTATCTCTGCCAAAATCATCAATAGCCTTTCGAGCCATAAATGATTTACTATAAGGTTGAAATTCATATGGAAGATGTCCTCTTACATAAACAAAATAATCTTCTACTTTCTCTCCTCGTTGTGACTTTCTAGGTATCTTTGGAATACTATCAGGCATTTCTCCTTTTATCTCATAACTAAATCTATGTGTATCACTTTCATGTTCTGTAATATCCATATATTCTTTAAGATATTCGATTAATTCATCATGTCTATTCTTCCAAGCATATTCAGTAATGCCATACTTCTTATTTAGTTGTGTTCTTGTCAAGTTCATATTATGCTCCTTTCACACATATATAAAAATTACCTACAATCATTTTATTATTTTCGCCCAAAAGTAAGCAAATTCAGTCTAAAGAGAATAGGGTGATTTTTTCTTACTGCCTTATATTATATAGTAGTAAGAATTTTTCGCCCTATTCTCCCAAAAGCTAAGTCAAAAAAAATTTTGATTTCAAAAGCAAAATAATAATTCTTGCGGGGAGTCGATCTATTACTCCCCAATTCCAGCCTTATCCCTCCATCTATATACTACCCCGAGAATCTTTGAGGAAATTCAGCAAGGTTTTCTCCGAAAATATATTATATATATTATGGGGTGAAATTTTAATAAAGTTCCTCAAAGATTCCATAGCCCCTAAAAAAGAGATGAACGCCTCAATGCCATAGTCGAGCTTTCAGCTCTTTGTATGTCATTTTCGTTGTTCATCTCTGCTTCGCAATAAACTATCTTACATTATCTTCTTTAATAAATCAGCTAACTTAGTATCAAGATCAATATCAAAAGATTTAGGACTTTCTTCTTCTTCCTCTTCTAACATTACATTTAATATTTTCATATATTTTTTCATTTCTGGTTCTATTGATTTTAAAGTTTCTATTAATATAGTGTGGATAGTGTCTCTCATATCTTTGCCATCTTCTGTATTTTCAACCATCCCTAATTCAATTGCATAATCAATTAGACTCTTGACTAATTTCTCTCTCTTTATAAATAATGTATTTTCTTCCTTTTCCACAAGCTCTTTCTTCAATGCCCCTATTAATCCATCTAGCATTGATGCTCCTTCTTTAAACATATCTTCAAAAACATTGTTATTATTCATTTCTTCTCTTTCCATCATAATATACCTCCTGCGCGGGCATCGGTTATGGCGCTTCTAACCTACTTTCCGCCTTTCTCCATAATTTCGACTTTATAAAAACTATCAACACGCCTTGTTTTTTTATTAACTTGTCATTTTCCGCCTTACTTTTTAGGTTTACGCTGGCGGATCAGGTCAAACTTATAATGTTCTCCGATCTGGCATATCAAATTCCACTATCTTACTAACATTTGTAATTTGAACTTTATCAGCAATTCCTTCAAGTAATGCGGCGACCTGTTTAATTATATCTTCTTTTACTATATCTTCTTTTTTTTCTACTACTCTTTTTGCTCTTGACTTATCGCTTTCCCCTCTAATTTTTAATCCAGCTTTTTTTGCTTTCTTAGTTAATTCTTCTACTACTTCATTTTCGGTGTAGTCATTATCGTCAAGCCACATCTCAATAGCTTCCTCTTTTGTTAAGTCTAATATATTCATATTATTCTCTATTTCTTCATCAGGAATATTTATTTCTTTTCCATTCTCTAGCTTATATCTCATTGCGGCAACCCCCTCCTTTTTTAAAGAGTGATGTGTATCTGATTAAATGTCATACTTCTTTCTCTTGTCACATTTACCTTATGGCATACTCACAAGAGGTTCTACTATTTAGGCTAGTATAGTCATTACATCTATTTTGTTTTTCAGAACTTGATGATGAATCATGCAGTCTACAAAGGCACTGCCATCTCCTTTTTTATTTTTCTATATATCTTAGTCTTCATTAACTAGTAATTCGTCTAAAACTTCGTGGTTATCCTTAATCAATTCCATTATTCTGTAAATATCTTTAATTGTACTTAAGTCTGTACCTCTGAAATTCCCTGCTTTATCCTCCCAGTCTTTTAAGCCTAATACTTCAATAGCATCAATATCTCCTGAATATTGAATTCGAACATTTTCTTCACCATATAATTTTAAGATAATTAAGCTATCATAGAATGTAATTTCTAGTTCGTTAAAATCCTCATCTAATATTTCATATTTAATTTTCTTTATAAAATCTTTTAAATCCATAACCTACCTCCCAATAAATTATTTATTTTTTTCTTTTTCTTTATATTATAATTATAATATATTTTTTAAAAAAAATCAATAAGAAGATTGAGAATTCCTCAAATTTATGTGCGAAAATCCTTTTAGAAATTTTTAGTTGAGGACAAAAGTCATCTCTCGCCCTCAGCCAAATAGTATATATAAAATCTGAAACTTGTTTTTTAAGGGTACAAGTTAATGATGAACATAAACCCTAATCTATTGATTATCTTGCGGCGGCTTAGCTAATCTCCGCACGCCTCGTTTTATTCTATTTTGTTAGTTTTTCGTAAAAAGTTTCTAGTTCTTCATCCGTCATATCATTTACTATTGCTTCATCTTCCGCAGTTAAATTAAGTTTCTTTAAGCTAAGTAAAATTTTAGCTCTACGTACTTTTTTTAACAATTTTTTCTGACTATCTATTCTCTGTTGTTTCATTCTTTGTTCTGTTGCGCTCTCAATTACAGTTTTTACTTTTGATAAATTATCTTCTTTAAATCTTTCATCTATTACCCCAACAGCAACTACCTTTGCTATTGCATTTCCATATCTAGTCTCTGCGGCAACTATATCTCCTACTTCAGCATTTTTGTATTCTGCATAAACAAATTCTTTATCTTCCCAGTCTCCTCTTATGCTATTTTCTTTAAATACTAATTTTATCATAAAAATCATTTCCTTTCTTTTCTATAATATAATTATATAATATTTTTATAAAAAAATCAATTGTTGTTATGAATAATGATATACCCTGGCAAAATCCACGAGTAAGGAATCGAACCTTCGGAGAGATCTACTCTCTGGGAATCGCCAGCCCAATATATGGTTTCAACTTTGCAACAGTATCCACAAAAATATTATTCGCGACTAATATAACATATATTTCGTGGATTTTGCCAAGGTATATCATTTTCGTTCTTAATAGTCAATATAGGTTATATGCATATTCTACTATTAATTTTATCAATTATTTAATTAAGATATATATCAGATACTACATAAAGTCTATCGCAGCTATGATCGTCTCCAGTCTTTCCGTATGACTGTGATATCTCAATGTCTCCTGTCTTTTTTATTCCAACTCTTATAAATTTATATGGATGACCTTGTTCTTTTATTTCATTTAAAAAGTCTTCTATAAATGCAATTTCTTTATGTTCTTTATTCCATTCTATATAATTCCATCCGAAAACCACTATATCATCTGAAGGCTCTAGATAATCAAAAAAATTTCTAAAGAAAAATCTAAATAAGTTAGGAGTATTAATTTCTTCGATGGCTTCTATTCTTCTTTTTAATTCTTTGCAGTCTATCTTTTTCATACACATCTTAACTTGTGCCATATAATCATCTCTACTTAAATTATCTTTCAAGGTTTTCCCCTCCTTTTAACAGATGGTAAGGATAAGAAGGATGCGCGTAATTGTCTAAATCATAGTCATATCTACTAGAATCATTATAATATGTAGACCAGAAAGAACTTTTTACTATAAAGTCATTCATTGCTTCCCATAAATGACTTTCAAAGAACGGACTTTCTCCCCACATCCACCCTTCAGATATAATACTATTTCTATTGGGCTCTAATCTATCACATAGTTCATATAGGTAATATTCCATTCCGCAACTGTTTTTTGCCTTTTGTATTTGTTTGAACCAGAATCTATCTTTAAAAACATCTGCTTTTAAATTTTCGTTCATAGCTTTTACAATCTTATTAACTTTTCTGTCTATTTTAGTTTTACTCATATCAATTACCTCCTTCTCTTTCCTTTTATAAATATATTATATTATATTTTTTATAAAAAATCAATAAGAAGTTATAATGTGCAA
>ERZ1026898.682-NODE-682-length-19042-cov-5.263496_pt1 | contig 19042 bp, 19 predicted proteins | sample MGYA00380178_ERZ1026898 | MGnify/ENA primary metagenome ERZ1026898 (study PRJEB33269, sample SAMEA4719814) | human gut metagenome | biome: human-associated habitat; feature: organic feature; material: feces | place: Cameroon | collected 2013-10 ... | reverse complement strand
CGTTTTATATATATTTTTTTTATCTGGAAAAATCGAGATTTCGTTCTCGTTCAGCTTGACGTTCAGACGGAGATTTCTGAACGTGCGGCCCCTTACGCAGAAAGTCCGGAAGTTGATTATATTGTTTCTGCCCGCTTTCCAGTTGTTGGCTCAAAACTGATAATTGTTCCTTTGTATTTTGTACCTGTAATTGAGCGGTTTGTAACTGTCTCTGTAATCTGGAAATTTCTCGCCTTGCTTCATCTCGGTCATTAACTGCTTGATCTTTTTGTTCTCTCAATTGTTTCAGTTCAGAATCGAGCACCAATGATTTATATTCCTGAACGGATAGATGTTTTCTTCTCTCTTCTGGTCGTTCTGATATTTCTCCACGCTCTAATCCAAATTGTCGTGACACTTGTTCGTAAAACATAGTTTGTCGATGCCTGTATTCCGACCGTCCTCCCATCACATCACGAGCAGATAAACGAGTTCCTTTTTCATCACTAATCAATGGAACAGATGATACGTGCATATGAGGAGTGGCTTCATCCAAATGAATTACACAATTGATTATTCTTGAACGATCTCCCTGACAATATTCTTTGATGTAGAAATTCAAACAGTCGTTAAAATACTTTTGGATTTCTTCCCTCGTATGTTGTGTAAACCATTCCGGAGATGCAGTAAATAAACCGTCAAGCATAACAATGCTATTCTTTCTTTCCTTGCATCCATTTGATTTTATTTGTCGTGTAATCTCCTTATTCCAGTTACCAGATTGAATGATATGATCGTTCTCATCTGTCCTTGTCCAATCGATATCTGACCTATCAAAATTCCTTTGATGTTCTACATCCCTATTGTTTTCAATCTGAATTCCGAACACGGCATTGCGCGCTCTCTTTTCAATTCGCATAATTCCGTACAATTCACTCACCTCTTTCCTGTAATCGTAGTGGGTTAAACAACTTCATTGTTTAACCCACTAGACAAACTACGTTTATCTATCGGGGCCCACAGAGCTGCCGCCCTGTACCTGCTCTGCCTTCTTCCGATTCGCATCAGCCAATTCATGGAAGCATTTAATCAGTTCACTATTACTGTATCCTTTTGAAAATTGGGGAACAGTGTTTGCCCATTCATAGACTGCCTTAATAAGTTCCTCTCGTTCTCTTGCTTCCTCTGCCTTTGTTGCCTCCCGCTCTTTCTTCTTGAGGGCATCAATTCGTTTCTGTGCCCTCTCAATCTGTTCAGCAATCTCAGTTGCTGTCTTTCTCGTACGTCCCATGTCCGTACCTCCTTTGTTTTTTCAAATTATGGAAATCCTATTCACAAACAACATCGATTCACGAAAACATAATTTTTGAATTTTCAAATTTCCATATTCTGAGTACAGACAAGAAACAAGAAGGTGTCTGTCAGCTCATAGGTTGGCTATGTCTGCACCAAATTATTTTTAATGAGACTAACTGTTGATGATATACTTGATCCGAACGGTGTGCTGAATGAAGCAATGAAAGCACGAGAGAAATATTTAGGAATGTTGAACCATCCCATTACCCAAGGTAAGGGAAAAGACAAGAGATGGAGTACCTGGGTCCCTGACAAGACTAAGAAGGAAGGACGCAGGCTCATCCGAAAACCAACAAAGGAGGAAGTAGAAAACGCAGTAATTTTATTTTTCATGGGACAAGAGAAGAAGATTTCTTCATCAGATATGACTGTAGAGGATTGTTGGAAACTCTGGTACGACTTCAAGAAAACTCACAACAGAACATTGAAGACGACATCTTTGAAAATGTTCCAATCCGACAAGAAAAAGTTCTTTGATGGGACAGAATTTTCGAGACGGAAGATTTCATCCTTGAATGAAACAGACATTGAGGATTATCTGGTTGAACAGGTAGAACGTTATCAGATGACTCAGAAACGAGTCGGTCAGCTTGCCGGGTATGTGAAGGGAATTTTCTTTGTAGCATACAGACAACGTATCATAGATAGCAATCCATGGGACCGTGTAAGCCTGAAAGAGGTTGTTTATCCCTCCTGCTATAACCCGAGACATCAGCCTGACGAAGAGCGTATTTTGTCTGACATACAGATGTATCAAGTGCAGCAGGCGGTAAATACACACCTTGCCAAGAATCCGTGTTATCTCCCTGATTACAGTATTCTCATTGCTCTGTATACAGGAATGAGAGCGGGAGAGATTGCCGCGTTAGAATGGTCAGATATTCAAGATGGCTGCATCCGTGTTACAAAATCCATGCGTCGCGTCATTATAAACAACGGGCAGACGGTTGAAATCGGTGACACAAAGAACCATAAGGATCGTTCTATTCCTATCGGTAAGGAACTTACTGCTATATTGGATCGTATCAAATCGGCACAGGAGACCATGGGAATTGATAGTTCATATATTCTGGACAACGGATCCCTCCCTACTCCGAACACGTTAGGCAAGGCAGCAAGGCGCAGAGGAATTGAAGCAGGAATAGATGGTGCCCTAACAATTCATCGTATTCGTCGTACAGTCGCTAGCCGTTTGAATGCTATCTATGACCGGGCAACTGTTTCACATATCATGGGGCATACCGAAGAAGTGGATGCTAGGCACTACGACTATGATACAGTTCAGCTTGCCGACAAGCAGAACGCTATGGATAGACTATATGCATAGGTCACAAGATTTGTATCCAGCTGTATCCATTTACAAGGACAAAAAAAGTCCTCAGAAACATTGATTTCTCAACATTTCTGAGGACTCCCACCATCGGAGTGACAAGGTTCGAACTTGCGGCCTCCACGTCCCTAACGTGGCGCGCTACCAACTGCGCTACACCCCGATCTCTATGTCTTGCGTCTGTCTCTCAACAGACGCAAGCGTTATTATATAAGAGTGTGTCCGGAAAAGCAAGAGGTATTTTTCGTTATTCTGCAAACACTCAGACCACACTCAGACTCGCTCGGACTTGCAAAGGTTGCTTCGACCGATCATGCATCTCAGATTTGCTTTTCTGACTTTTACGGATGCATTTCGCAGCTCCACTTGCATCTCTGCGCTGATATTTCAGCAAATCAGGATCACTTCTCACTTGAAAATGCATCCCTGCCAGAATTTTCCCGCGAATCAGGATCATTTTCCCCCTTGCAAATGCATCCCCGCCAGGATTTTCCCGCAAATCAGGATCATTTCCCACTTGAAAATGCATCCCTGCCAGAATTTTCCCGCAAATCAGGATCATTTCTCACTTGAAAATGCATCCCTGCCAGACCTTTTCTGCAAATCAGGATCACTTCCCACAAACAAAACTGTGCTGAAATATCGACAGGAAGTAATCGCTGACGTTAGTCTACAAGCTCCCAGTCCCCGGTCAGATAATCCATCCGATATACAATCCTGGAGGGCGATACCGCATAGAAGAATTCGGTCACAGAGAAGTCGCCGTTATCGCTTCGGAGCTGGAATACATTGCAGACTTCTCCGTCAATCTCCTCCATGCCGTCTCCTGAGTAGAGATACATGCCCCTCTGAAGCTGCCTTTTAACCTCCGGAATCTCCGCAAGATATTCCATGTCTGCTTCTGCGTCCGTGCTTTCCCAGTCCGTATCTCCGTAGCTTTCAGGAACATATTCAAACACGGCGGATTGATTCGCAGTATACGGGAAGAAGGAATCTCCGGAAAGATCATCGATGTACAGGCATGCGTCATACTCTTCCATCCGGATCGTTCCGCTTCGCTCTCCGTCCGGTGTGTTGAGCCAGAAATCAAATTCCCAGGGACCTCTTTCCATGTCGTAGCTTCCGCTTCCTGCACGTCTGCGGGCCACATAGTTTCCGTCCCAGTAAAAGGTGATTTTCTGCAGATCTCCGTCCAAGTAGCCCCCGTAAAACCACATTACAGAGGGCATTCCTGTGCGATCCTTGCACAGAGAAACACTGTAGAAGAACGGCTTCCCCTTTTCATCCCGCAGATCAGTGCACAGCCAGCTGCCTGCCATATCATAAAGGTATCCTGCGGTCTGATAGTCCGGTGCGGCAGGAAGCGGCACATAATTCTCATTTCCGAATACCTCTCCTGCATAATAATTATATTCCGGACACCAGGTATACCTTTCCTTTCCGTTCTGTGCTGTGATGACAACATTTGCATGAAGATCACTGAGATTGCATCGTAATACAATTGGAAGTCCGTTTTCTTCCCGGAAAAGCTCCTTTTCCTTCACCACAGATGAGAAATCATCGGTCCAGCTGCAGGCGTTCATGGTGATAGTCCAGTCATCGCTCTCCGGTACGATCAGATACCATTCATCCCCGGAATACTCCACTGTCTGCCCGGCAGGAAGATTCTCCAGATATGGGAAAGAAAGTCGGAGCTGCTCCTGTTTGCCGGACATTTCATAATCTGCTGTGTACCCAAGGAACGCGACGCCGACCGCAGCCTGATTCTCACGAACGAATTCCCGGTCATTTTCAAACTGAATTCTGCCGGTCTGTGTCAGCCAGGACGCATCCTCCAAATCATCCCAATCATCGGAATCCATCTCATCAGAGAGCTCATAGCAGTCGTCATCCGGCTCCTGTTCTTCCCCGCGAGCCGCATCTTCATCCGCCACGTCTGCATCATCCGCGTCTTCATCGTCCGAGTCTTCTTGATCCGCTTCTTCCGAATCCGCATCGTCCTCCGGACTTTCCTTTCCCTCCTGTCTCGCCCTCACGACATCCGGATTTTCCATTCCTCCCTTATCCTTGATGTCCAGAAGTCCGCAGGCTGCAAGCAGCGGACACAGAAGAAGTACAAGGGCAACAGAGAAGTTCCACCTTCGGTTTCGTCTGTTTTTGAATAAATCAGCCATAGTTTCCTTCCTCGCAATCTTATAAAAACAGTTATTTTCGCATCTTTACTATAACATTTTGCCGTGCAGGCTGTATAGTGCCGCAATATGGCGTTCTATTTGCCAACTTATCTGTATATATCACAGTATTAAAGATGCAATTGCGAGAGATTCTCCCTATGTATGATTTCAGGAAGCTATGTCCATTGTTCCTGCGGCCGTTTCTCCTTCGCCAGCTTCTCCCGCGAACAAATCTTCCGGCAGAACACAAGATACAGAATCGTTACGATGAGCACAGCCCCCACATAACCGATCGCATCCAGCCGAAGATCCAGCAGGTCAAAATGGCGATACTCAACAAAGATTTTATGCACCTGATCCAGAACGCTCACAGCTGCACACAATGCGACAGCAATTCCAAGGCGGATGCTGACTCGGGTTCCGGCGGAATGTCCTGTCTTTTTTACGGGACACGGTACTGTCAGCATCATCAAGGCTGCAAAAAGACCAAAAAACCCGAATTCATAGACATGTGCCAGGCGCCTGGGACTGTTCAGCTCCAGATGAAGCCACAGAGGATTGTGATAATGCTTGCGAAAGGCAAACGGAAACAGCTCCACAGCTCTCGCCTGCGTCGAAAGGGTTGCCGCTGCACTCTGAGACGTCAGATAGGATACGCCGACAAGCATGGCAGCTGTCAGAATAACCGATACCAGAAAAACTCTTTTTCGAATTTGTTCCCATTTTGTATGCATACGTCTTCCCTCCCGTTTTTTCTTTTCAGTGTAACGGGAGGGATTTGCGCCGCCATGACCTTGCTGTTACCATTTTTTTAACAAAATATGTACGCGGGCGGAGGCGCTCCGGAAATCATTGCAGATATGCCATGTGTTATAATTTATGTGTTGTAATCATGTTTCATAAGGCTTCTGATTCATTAGTTTTCAAGGAGGTACCAAACGATGTGGAATATATATGAAGTAAAACAGTCGGCCCGCGCGAAGCTGAGCCTTTCTTACTGGAAAAGTGTTCTGGTTGCACTCATTCTCGCTGTTGTGACCGGTGCAGGTGCAGGAAATGCAGGCGCAGCCTCCGGCGCGCAGGCACAGATCAACAATTCAGGAGCATCCTCCTGGCAGTTCTATGCAGGAAACGGTCCCCTCAGCTATCACTGGAATTTCCAGTTCCCGCTGATTGCGACCTGGCTTATGTGTCTTCTGGGCGCTGTCATCGTCGTTACAGCTCTGGCAGGAATTGCCATCCATATTTTCCTGATGAACCCGATTGAAAGCGGCTGCCAGAGATTCTTTATCATCAATCACGAGGAAACCGGCAGCACGAGGATCGGTGAAATCTTCCACTGCTTCAACAACGGATATCTGAATGTCGTGAAAACACTGTTCCTGCGGGACCTGTATATCATCCTGTGGTCACTGCTTCTCCTGATCCCCGGAATCATCAAGAGCTATTCCTATCGTCTGGTGCCTTACATTCTTGCTGAGGAGCCGGATATGGACAACAAAGAGGCCTTTCGGCTCTCCTGCGAAATGATGGACGGCAACAAATGGCATGCGTTCTGCCTGGATCTTTCCTTTATCGGATGGCATATTCTGAACGTCTTCACGTTCGGTCTTCTCGGCATCTTCTATGTAAAGCCGTATCAGACAACGGCATCTGCGGAAATGTACATTGCCATCCGCGATCACTTCATGGGGCGCACCGATGAGGGAGCATCCTATACCGCGTTCTGATTCTGATCAGAGAACGTTCTGAAATAAATTCGGTAAAAGGAATACAGGAACTGATATTCTGACAATAGGATACGCGACAGCAGGCTCAGGAATTTACGGGCCTGCTGTTATTCTTTGATAAGGAGGCAACAAGTTCATTGAGACGCGCAATCTCCTTGTCCTTTTCAGAGATAATCTTGCTGTTTTCGGAGATAATCTTGTTATTTTCAGAGATGGTCCTGTCCTTCTCAGAGATAGTCTTGTCCTTCTCCGAATTCGAGGCCTGCAATTCTGCGGTAATCTCATCAATATAATCATCAATATAGCGCTCTAATTCTTCACACATTTCTGCAGCTCCTTTCTCAGTATTCTTGTATTGATGTACTCTTTCGGAAAGCCTGGGAAACCTCGGATCATTTACCGTCTTCTGCATAAAACATCGCATCAAATCGGAGATGGTACTTCCATCATTTACCGCAGTGTTTACATATATCACAGAACTTCCGTCATCAATGATCGAGCCGTTTTCGCGAAGGATCTTGTCCACATGATAAACGGTACGACCTCCATGCAGAAAATCATGTTCAGTAATGTACACCACGCAGACATCGGGAAGATCCTTGAATCTGGTTCCTTTTTCCGCTTCCTTCCAGGTCATTCCAGCGGCGTTATAACGACACCTTCGGATATGATCATCGTCATCCGCCTTCTGGACTTCGACGTTGATCCGATGCCCGTCACCTGTCTCGCAGAAGGAGTCCAGTCGGACGCCCCTGCCGGAAAGATTGGGAAGCGTGTACTCAGCAATGACCTTTTCCACCGTGAGAGTGTCGTCATTAAGAATGACACGCAGGATTTCTTCCATCACTCCCGGATCCTGTCCGAGAACGGGGAAAAAGGCATTGTCTATCGGACGAAGCTTCTGTACAAACTCCATTGTCCGGCTGTGAGATGAATGTTTCACCATGCTTCTCCTGTTCCTATCATACCACACCTGTCATGCAGACACAGAGCGGCAGATAATCATCAATTGATATCTAGTCCAATACGGGAATTTCAAGAAAATCCGCAACAGAAATGAGCTTGTACAGCCCGACGATAAGAAAGCCTGCGGAAGAAATGAGCTTGTAAAAATCAAGGATAAGAAAGTCTGCGGCAGATAGGATTGTTGCCGCTGAATAAGGAATAAAGAACTCTGAATGTAATAATAAGGAAATGGCTGATTCGAAAAAGTAACTCGAACAGCAGCGAGAGTGAAATAAAAAGGGTACGGTGCCAAACCGTACCCTGCTCTGTCAAACCAGAGAGACCTTGTCGGTCAGTGATTGTATTCTACAAAATCAGACTCCCAAAAGTCCAGTGGGATACTGTACAAACCGATTCGGATAAATATGTGTAATTTGATCAGGAACGAATTTTACTTATTCTTTCCGTGGCACTTCTTGTACTTCTTGCCGGAGCCGCACGGGCAGGGATCGTTCGGATAAATCTTCTGTCCCTTTACGATGGTGCCGGACTTCTTCTGCTCGAGATAGAGCTCCTTCTGCTTCTCCTCGGAGAAAATCTCGTTCCATTCCGGAAGCTGATAGAGCCAGTCTGCCTCAGCGGCAACCATGTTCTTGTACAGCTTCTCCTTGTCGAATGCAAGGCTGACCTCGGTGTCCTCTTCCATGGTCTCAATAGGATTCTCGATCTTCAGGGAATCATTGATTCCATCCAGGAATCCAACCATGTACTCCAGAGAAATGTTATATTTCTCTGCAAGCTCCTTCACGGTTCCTCTGACTTCCTCATCCGGAGTCTTCAGCAGCTGCTCGTAGATCTCCTTCTCCTTCATAAAGTAATCCGACCAGAGTCTCTGGAGATCACCCTTATTTGCCTTTTCATTGTACGCCTTTGCGCGCCATTCCTGCAGTAATGCCATTGCTTAACTTCCTCCAAAGCTTACAAAGTAAATGATTCACCGATATAGTTTATCACAGCGCGCGGATCCGGTCCATTGCAATTCTGGAATTCTCCACCGTGCCGAAGCTCGTCAGGCGGAAGAAATGCTCTCCGGAGGGGCCAAAGCCCGATCCGGGCGTGCCGATCACATTCGCCTTGTCGAGAAGATAGTCGAAGAATTCCCAGCTGGTCATCTGATCCGGTGTCTTCAGCCAGATATAAGGGGAATTGACACCGCCGTATGCCGTATAGCCCATGGACTGCAGGCTCTCCTTGATAAACCTTGCATTGCTCATGTAGCGGTTTACCATCTCCTTCACCTGTGCCTTTCCGGCATCGGAATAAATGGCCTCACCTGCTCTCTGCACAATGTAGGGTGCTCCGTTGTACTTTGTTCCGTGGCGGCGTGCCCAGAGTCCGTAAAGAGCATTTCCGTTGTGATCCTTCAGATCCTTCGGAATGATGGTCGCGCCGAGGCGAAGTCCTGTAAAGCCGGCATTCTTGGAGAAGGACCGGATTTCAATGGCGCAGGTTCTTGCGCCCTCGCACTCGTAAATGGTGTGCGGAACATCTTCCTCTGTGATATAGGATTCGTATGCGGAGTCGAAAATAATCACCGCTCCGTTTGCATTTGCGTAGTCCACCCATTTCTGCAGCTGTGCCTTGGTCAGTGCTGCACCGGTCGGGTTGTTCGGAGAGCAGATATAAATAAGATCCGGCCTGCGGTCTCCGGAGACCTCCTTCGTCTTTCCGGTTCCGGGCAGATCCGGTGCAAAGCCGTTCTCCTCGGTGCAGGGCATGTAAATCACATTGCTCCAACGGCCGGTCGCAGCGTCATATTCACCGGTTCTTCCCGCCATGACATTGCTGTCCACATAGACCGGATAGACCGGATCGCAGACAGCGATCACGTTGTCCTTTTCAAAAATCTCCTGAATGTTTCCGGAATCCGATTTTGCACCGTCGGAGACAAAAATCTCATCGTCTGCAATGTCGCAGCCGCGTGCACGGTAATCGTTCTCCGCGATGGCTGCCCGAAGGAAGTCATAGCCAAGATCCGGTGCATAGCCGCGGAAAGTTGCTCCACTTGCCTGCTCGTCCACTGCCTTGTGCAGAGCCTCAATCACCGCCTGCGGAAGAGGCTGTGTGACATCGCCGATTCCCATGCGGATCAGCTGTGCATCCGGATGCTCGTTCTGGTAAGCTCTGGTCTTCTTCGCCACGGTGCTGAACAGATAGCTTCCCGGTAATTTCAGATTATCGCTGTTTGCTTCAAACATATCAAAACTCCTTCCTTGTCTGGCTTTTTCTTATTCATGCCTGTTCGTCAGAAATCATTTCAGAGATATCTCTGTTATAAAGAAATTTCCACGGTTCCGTCAAATACTGTTTCCGCAGGACCTGTCATATAGATATCATCTGTTGTTTCATCCCACTCGATGAGAAGCTTCCCTCCGAGAAGATTTACCTCCACCTTCCGGTCGGTTTTCCCGTTCAGGACACAGGCGACTGCAGTCGCACAGCATCCCGTTCCGCAGGCAAGGGTCTCACCGCTTCCGCGCTCCCAGACACGCATGTTGACATGACCGCGGTCCATAACCTGAACAAATTCGGTGTTCGTCCGCTCCGGGAAGCAGGGATGATATTCGAACTGCGGTCCGATTTTCTCAAGGTCGAGATTTCTTATGTCTCCATCGGCAAGAAGCTCGCCGTTTTCATCCCGAAGGCCGCGGGCCTTCAGGTCCTCATCCTCCACAAAGATCACATCGTGCGGATTTCCCATCGAGACGCAGGTCATTCTCCAGGTCCTGCCTGCTGCTTCGATCGGCTCATCGATCACGGGACTTTTTTCCGACAAAACAGGGATTTTCGCAGCTTCCAGAATCGGCCGTCCCATGTTGACTCTTGCAGTCAACATCTTCCCATCCCTGCAGGAAAGCTCCAGCTTCTTCACTTCTCCGAAGCTCTCCACGGTAATTTCTGTTTTTCCGTTCGTCATTCCGTGATCATAGACATACTTGCCGACACAGCGGATTCCGTTCCCGCACATGCGGCCTCTCGATCCGTCCTTGTTGTACATTTACATTTCAAAATCTGCCTTTTCCGACGGATTGATGAAGATCACTCCGTCGCCGCCGATTCCGAAATGCAGTCTCGAGAGCTTTTTCACAAGCTCCGGTTTTTTCTCCTGCGGAAGCTTTTCCGTAAATCCATTCACATAGATGTAGTCATTTCCGCAGCCTTCCATCTTCGTAAAATGAAGCAGCATTGTTTTTCTCCTTCCTTGTGATTGCAGGATTCCGTCCGGGATTACAGCAGATCGTTCTTCCAGAGCTCTGCACAGGCATCGCTTGGCATCCGCAGATCTCCGCGGGGCGAAACCGCAACCGAACCGACCTTCGGGCCATCCGGAAGACAGGAGCGCTTGAACTGCTGGGAAAAGAATCTGCGCATGAAGTTTTTCTCCCACTTAAGAATCGTCTCGCTGTCGTAGACACCCGCAAAGGACAGCTGTGCAATCCGGAAAATCTTCCTCGGGCGGTAGCCGCAGCGGAGCATGTAATAGAGAAAATAATCATGAAGCTCGTACGGACCGACCAGATCCTCCGTCTTCTGTGAGATCTTCCCGTCCTCGGTCGGGGGAAGAAGCTCCGGGCTCACCGGCGTATCCAGCACATCCAGAAGGCAGGCGGCAAGCGCCGGCTCCTTTTCTCCGGCTGCCTCCGCGCAGCAGCGAACCAGATGCGATACCAGCGTCTTCGGAACGCCGGCATTGACGCCATACATCGACATATGATCTCCGTTGTAGGTCGCCCAGCCAAGCGCCAGCTCGGACAGATCACCGGTTCCGATGACAATTCCGTTTCTCTGATTGGCAAGATCCATCAGAACCTGCGTCCGTTCCCTTGCCTGTCCGTTTTCATAGGTCACATCATGGATCTCCGGATCCTGGTCGATGTCCTTGAAATGCTGCGTCACCGATGCGGCGATGCGTACCTCCTTCAGGGAGGCTCCCAGCGTCTTTGCCAGCGTCAGTGCGTTGTGATAGGTCCGGTCCGTCGTGCCAAAGCACGGCATTGTCACCGCCAGGATATTTTCCCTCGGAAGCCCCAGAAGATCAAAGGCCCTCGCAGTCACAAGAAGTGCCAGCGTGGAGTCCAGACCACCGGAAACGCCGATCACCGCAGAAGGGCAGTGAATGTGATGAAGCCGCCTTGCCAGTCCTCTCGACTGGATGTTCAGGATATCCTCGCAGCGCTTCAGTCTTCCCGCCGCATCTGCCGGCACAAAGGGATGCGGATCAAACACACGCGTCAGCTCGCATTCCCGTTCCTCCATGTGCACCGGAATCCGGAGATACCCGCTCTCCTCCCGTATCTGAAAGGAGGTCATCCGTCTCCGCTCGTAATTCATTCGCTGCACATCAAAATCCGCGTAGACGATCTTGGTCTCGCCGTAGGCATTGTCAAAAATTTTCCGCTCCGCAAGAAGCGATCCGTTTTCCAACATCATGACACGGCCGCCGAATACAAGGTCTTGCGTAGATTCCCCATCTCCCGAGCTTACATAGATGTAATCCGAAAGGGTTCTTGCCGAAACCGATGAGAACAGCTGTGTCCGGTAGGCATCCTTTCCCACGGTCTCGTTGGAGGCCGACAGATTGACCATCAGATTCGCACCGGCGACAGCATGCTCAATGTGCGGTGCGTGGACCGCCCAGGCATCCTCACAGATCTCGCACGCAATGCGAAGATCACGAACCGCATCCACCTCCAGAAGGATATGGCTGCCAAACGGAACCGCCGCTCCGTCAAAAAAGATCTCCTGTGCAGAAACAGGTCCCGGTGTGAACTGCCTCGGTTCATAAAACTCCGCATAGTCCGGGAGACACCTCTTGGGAATAAACGCAAGAATCCTTCCGTTCTGCAGAACTGCCGCCGTATTATAAAGCTTCCCCTTCCACTCCAGCGGAAAGCCGGCAAAGACCAGCGCATCCAGGCCCGTCGTTGCGTCCCGGATGACGCGAAGCGCATCCTCCGCACCGCGAAGCAGCATATCCTGCAGAAAGAGATCATTTCCCGTATAGCCTGTCACAGCAAGCTCCGGAAATGCAATCAGCTTCGCCCCGTTTTCTGCGGCCTCCCGGAGGCACCGGATCATTTCCTTTGCATTCGACTCCGGATCCGCAATCGTCATGGCAGGCACTACCGCTGCCGCCTTGAAAAATCCATCTCTCATCTGCTGTTCCCTTCCTCCCCATTTTCCCTTCCATTCTTCGTTTCTGCTTTCAGACCAGGGAACAACTCTTCCGCCCATGCCCGCAGATCCCGGAATGGAAAAAGAGGCGCAGATTCCTCTGCGCCCTCTCTGACCTGACTCTGTATAACCGGTTATCCGATTGCCGTGACTCCCGAAGCAACCGCAAAGCTTAAAACGCCCATGATGACGCCAGCAAGTGCCACGCCGCCAAGAACCGCAAGTACACTCTTCTTGAAATCCATATCCAGGAAGGATGCCGCCAGCGTTCCGGTCCATGCGCCCGTTCCGGGAAGCGGAATTCCCACAAAAAGAAGAAGCGCAATATAAAGTCCTCTTCCTGCCGTTGCCTTGAGCTTCTCCCCACCCTTGTGTCCTTTGTTCAGGCAGAAGGAGAAGAATTTGCCGATCACCTTCTTGTCTGCGCCCCATTCCAGCACTCTTCTTGCAAAGAAGAAAATGATCGGAACCGGGATCATGTTGCCGATCGCAATGATGATATATGCCGCCAGCATGTTGAACGAAGGATCCGCTGTGTGAAACGCCTGCGCAATCGGAATTGCTCCGCGCAGCTCAATCAGCGGAACCATGGAAATCACAAAACAATAAAAGTACTTATTCAGCATTTACTATCTCCTTCAGTGCCTGCGTCACCGCAGCCATTTCTTCTTCTGTTCCGATGGTAATGCGGAGATACTCTCCGATCAAAGGCTTGTTCCAGTGGCGGACATAGATGCCGCGCTGCCGGAGCTTTTGGAACAGCTCCTCTCCGGAGTGCTCCGGGTGCTTTGCAAACACAAAGTTTGTTCTGGAATCCGGGAAAACAAATCCCATTTCCGTCAGATCCCTCTTGAATTTCTCTCTCGTTGCAATGATTCTGGAGGTCAGACTCTGAAAATATGCCTCATCCTCCACTGCAGCGGTTCCCATCCGGATGGTCTGCAGATTCATTGTATAGGAATTGAAGGAAAACTTCACATCCTTCAGATAAGAAATCAGTTTCCCGTTTCCGATGGCAAATCCGATTCTGGCTCCCGCCATTGCTCTCGACTTGGAAAACGTCTGTACAACCAGAAGGTTATCATATCTGTCAATCAGAGGAAGCGCTGAGGCCGCTCCAAAATCAACATAGGCCTCGTCCACAATAACCACTTTGTCACGGTTTGCGGAGACAATGCGTTCAATCTCCTCCAAAGGAAGCTCGACTCCCGTGGGTGCATTGGGATTCGGAAAAATAATCCCGCCGACCTCCTCGCCCTTTCCTGCAAAGGAAGGCGATTCCGGAATATAGTTCTCCGGATCGATCGTAAAGTCCTCACGGAGCGGAACCATGGTATACGGGATCCGGTAGAGATCCGCCCAGACGTCATAAAAGGAATACGTGATGTTGGGGAACAGGAGCTTTTTCCCAGCCGTAAAGAACGTCAGAAACGACATGGACAGCACATCGTCTGACCCGACTCCCACAAAAACCTGCTCCGGCTTCACCTGATAGCGCTTTGCAAGTGCCAGAGCAAGCGGCGCAGCATCCATATCCGGATAAAGCCTCATCGCCGCATAGTCCTCCGCAAGCTTTCTGGCGGCTTCTGCAACGCCGGGTGCCGGCGGATACGGGCACTCGTTGGTGTTCAGCTTGATGATATTCGGATCCTTCGGCTGCTCCCCCGCCACATAGGGCGATACACGCCGTACATTCTCTTCCCAGCTCATTATTGCAGTACCTTCGAGAGGAAATCCTGAAGCCGCTGGTTCTTCGGATGTGCGAAGAATTCCTCCGGCGTATTCTCTTCCTTGATGGTTCCCTCGTCAATAAAAATCACCTTGGACGCTACCTGACGCGCAAACGCCATCTCATGTGTAACGACCACCATCGTCATTCCGGATTCCGCAAGCTCTGTCATAACCTGCAGAACCTCGCCTACCATCTCAGGATCCAGTGCCGAGGTCGGCTCATCGAACAGCATCACCTCAGGATTCATGGCCAGTGCGCGGCAAATGGCAATTCTCTGCTGCTGACCGCCGGAAAGGGAATGCGGATATGCATCTGCCTTGTCCTCCAGATTGACGCGGCGAAGCAGCTGCAGCGCCTTTTCCGATGCCTCCTCCTTGCCAAGGATTCCCAGCTTCACCGGTGCCAGCGTAATGTTGTTCATGATGGTCAGATTGTGGAACAGATTAAAGTGCTGAAACACCATTCCCATTTTCTGCCGGACCTTGTTGATATCCGTATGCGGATCATTGACCTGAACATCATCCAGCCAGACCTCTCCGCTCGTCGGAACCTCCAGAAGGTTCATGCAGCGGAGGAAGGTAGACTTTCCGCAGCCGGAAGGCCCGACCAGAACGATCTTCTGGCCCTTCTCGATTTCATAATTGATTCCACGGAGGACCTGATTGTCTCCGAATTCTTTCTTCAGATCCTTGACCCGGATCATTGCATTCTTCTCTTCTGCCATGTTATCCACCTCACCGGTTGTCACTTGCGCGCAGCTTTTTCTCCAGAATTCCGAAGAAGAAGGACAGGATTTTTACAACCACAAAGTACATTGCTGCAGCTCCAAGGAGAGGCATCATGTATTCGTAGGTTGCGGACGACACCTGATCCGAAGCATGCGTCAGCTCGGAAAGTCCGACTGCTCCTGCGATGGATGTCTCTTTCAGCAGCGTGATAAACTCGTTCAAAAGAGACGGGAAGCAGTTCTTGAATGCCTGCGGAAGAATGACGGAAAACATCGTCTGCATTCTGGTCAGTCCAAGAGAGCGGCCTGCCTCCATCTGACCATCGTCCACCGACTGAATGCCGCCGCGAATGATCTCGGCCACATATGCACCGGAGTTGATTCCGAATGCCATCACCGCAACCAGAACCTTGTTCTTCGAGGTCGCCATGATCACGTTCCACATGATCAGGAGCTGGATCATCGTCGGTGTTCCGCGGATCACATCAATGTATACATAGGCAATTCTGGAAAGAAGAGTTCTCTTTCCTTCCTTCGTCCGCTTCATATTCAGGAGGCACGCAACGGTACCCAGAAGAAGGCCCAGAAGCGCCGCAAACAGCGTCACCTCCAGTGTGTTGCCCAGTCCCTTCACGTAGAGCTGCCAGCGGTTGTTCTTAATAAAGGCTTTAAAAAACTGATTGGCTAATTCTGACATGGTATTCCTTCACCCTTGAACGGTTTTTCTTTTGATGCTGATTTATTGTACCCTTTTACCCGGTGTTTTGAAAAGAGGGTGAGGAGCATCTTGCTTCTCACCCTCTCCGAATCCGGTACAGACATCCGGTACAGACATTATGTCGGAAACCAGATACTTGTGATTCTGTCTTGTTATTCTGCCTCGTAATTGTTGACGTACTGCTCCAGAAGCTGATCGTAGGTTCCGTCTGCCTTCATATCTGCAAGAGCACCGTTGATGGCATTCAGCATGACTTCGTCATCCTTGGGCATTGCGATACCGTACTGCTCCACATCGAAGTTAAAGGTGGATCCCTCTACCAGCTGAATCTTGTCCGAGTACTGGGAAAGGAAGGCTTCGCCGGGAACCTGGTCGATGACGACTGCATCATCCTTGCCGTTTACCAGATCAAGAACCGCCTGATTGAAGCTCTTTACGGAAACAACTGCGCTGTCATTGATGCCGCGCGCAACCGTTTCACCTGTCGTTCCGCCCTGTACACCAATGGACTTGCAGGCCTTCAGGTCATCCTCCGTCTTCACCTCAGAGTCGATCGGAAGAAGAACTGCCTGGGTTGCATCATAGTAAGGATCCGAGAAGTTTACCGCTTCCTTTCTCTCATCCGTAATGGTCATGCCGGTTGCGCCGCAGTCGATCTTCGTGCCGATTGCCGGAACAATACCGTCAAAATCCATATCCTCGATGACAACCGATACGCCGAGACGCTTTCCGATTTCGTTCATCATGGCAACATCAAAGCCGGTGACGTTGTTCTCATTGGAGGTCACTGCCTCGAAATTGTCGGTGCCGTCTCCCACATACTCAAACGGAGGGAAGGTTGCGTTCAGGCCAACCGTCAGCTCTCCATCGGAAAGATACTTGGAGCCGGACAGATCTGCAGCTGCGCTCTCTGCTGCCTCTGTTGTTGCTTCTGCTTCCGTAGAAGCTGCCTCTGTAGAAGCTGCCTCTGTGCTTTCGGAAGAGCTTCCGCATGCACCAAGACCAAATGCCATTGTTCCTGCGAGTAAAACTGCCAATGCTTTCTTCATAATATGCCTCCTCTTGTTTCTGTAAGCGCTGAATACGCTCTGCATAATATACATCTTTTCCGGTAAGTTACAACCCCGCCACTTCGGTTTCTTTTCTGTATCGGCGGCTGATGAATAGTATAATATGCATTTTTATTCACATATGCAAGAGAAAATACAACGAATATTGAATTTTATACAGTCTTATCTTCGTCATTTTCACAAACTATGCAGTTCCTTCTGGCCATCCGTGTGCGCAAAGGCCATCCTGCGGATCAGGTTTTCTTCCTTCGGGAACTTTTCCAGCAGCTCCTTCTGATCCACAAGCCGGAAGCCTTCATAATGAAAGTTCGGCATGGTCGCGCAGCTCATCAGCGTATAACTCTCAGGGTCCAGGTTTTCTGCTCCGAAGATCGCCCCCTTCGGAACTACCACCATGGGCTCTTCTCCTTCCCCGCAGCCAAGCTTTCTGCACTCGCAGGTTCCGTCCGGATTCAGAAGCCACAGTGCCACACCGCACCCCTCATGGAAGTACCAGATCTCATCGCAGTCAATGACATGGAAATGCGAGACATCCTCCTGCCCCAGAAGGAAATAAATCGTTCCTCCCATCACCCGTCCGTCCTTCGAGCTTCCGTATTCGGCCGGTGCTGCATAGACCTCGGAAAACCAGCCGCCCTCCGTATGTACCTCCAGATGGAGCCGGTCAATCCAGCTCTGCATTCTGTCCTTGACTGCTTCCGCTGTCATTGCCTCTGTTCCCATGCCCGCTGTCTCCTTGCTCTTTGTCTCCATGCTCTCTGACTCCATGCTTTCTGTCTCTTTGTTCATATGGATTTACCTCCTGATCTATTTCCAGATTTTCACCTTTGCGTAAAATCTTCCCTTTCTTGTCTGTGCTCCCGCTCCGAGATATTGAAATTTGCCATGCCCTCTCACCGAGACGCGGCTCCCCGGCTTCAGGTCATACCCGCCGGAGAAGGCCGTCCGCCCGTCCACAAAAACAAGCTCCTGCTCCACGAGCTCCTGTGCCTTTCCGCGGGAGAGATGATAAACCATGGCAAGAATCGCATCAAGCCGCTCCGAAGAAACGGAGCCCTCCCGCTCCTCGAATTCCGGACGAATCGTGCAGGACGATGCCGGAACCGGATGACACACAACGCTCGTGTGCCGGATCCGGATCAGCTCCGAACAGATCAGTTCTGCATTCTCCTTCATCACGAACAGATACGCATTTTCGGAATCGGTCAGAATATCTCCGATCCGGTCTCTTTCCAGTCCAAGATTCATGAGCGCTCCCAGATAATCCCGGTGTGTCAGCTCATCGGCAAATTTCCGGTTCACCGGCCGGACCTCCATGCAGGAAACCACCTCCGGCTCTGCTTCCTCCTGAAGAAGAAAGCTCTCGCGGTCCAGATAATCCGGAAGAAAGCACAGAACTCTTCGCTCCGCCTCCTCCCAGCCTCCGTAAAGGATCCACGGAACTCCCTGATAAATTCCGGAGCTTCTCGTCTCATCCTGCGGATCCACCGCATTCTTCCCGGCAGCCTCCAGAAACTCCGCCTGCTCCGATGATGCAAGAAACTGCGTATGTGTTACAAAATTCCCCTGATATGCCTTTTGGGAAAGTTCTTTGACTCTTTTAGTCAATATCGTATTGTCCATATTTTTTATTTTACCCGGATCTCCTTCTGCAGATGAAACGAATAGATCATCTTCTCCGTCACGGGAAGCTGCAGCATCTTCGACAACGCTTCCGCATAATAATTCAGCTGCACCTGATATCGTTCCGAAAGCTGCTCTGCATATTTTACGTGATCCGTCTTGTAATCCACAATAACCACATGGCGATCTGCGCCCTCGCCTTCAATCAGAAAGGCATCGATAATACCCTGAATCAGAATGGTCTCCTCTGCAGGAAACTCCGGATTCAGACGGTTCGCCGCAATTCCCAGAACAAAGGGCTGCTCCCTTTGAAGAAGCCCTTTCTGATCCGCCCTGGCCATCCGCGCCGCAATTCCGGAGGAAAGGAACGGAAGAAAGACCGCCGGCGTCAGCACCCCGGCATATTCCCTCGGAATCGTTCCA
>ERZ1026898.681-NODE-681-length-19062-cov-30.935129_pt1 | contig 19062 bp, 14 predicted proteins | sample MGYA00380178_ERZ1026898 | MGnify/ENA primary metagenome ERZ1026898 (study PRJEB33269, sample SAMEA4719814) | human gut metagenome | biome: human-associated habitat; feature: organic feature; material: feces | place: Cameroon | collected 2013-10 ... | reverse complement strand
CAAAGGTACTGTTTGGGAGATCCTGAATCAAGACGTAATCGTGGAGACGCTTACAGAGATTTTCACGTTAAGGTACTTTATAGGTGCTTCTGACAAACTTGAAGATGAAAGCGTTTCGTAAATTTTCAACGACATAGCCAATGGTCCATCGCCAAGATTCTCATCATATGGCAAGGACACGTGGTGCTATCGAAGCTATACCTGGCAGTTGGTACATAGAAACATCCTCAGTGTACCAAACAGCGGTGTGATGACAATTGGTACAGAAACGCACCTTCCAATGTACAAAACTGGTCGGAGCCTATTGAACTTAATGCCGTTTAATATCAATGATTGGGAGCGAGATCCGGACAGGATTCCATAAAACGCTGATTATAAACCAGAGTAACAGCACGCATTAATTATCAATTAGTTGTGAAACGCTGCCTTTCCATTCTTGCTATCAGCATTTCGTAACACGCTAATAATAAAATAGTCCTATGCGCTTAAGGCTTGCAACCCATAATAGACAAATTGAAGTTGTGGTTATCATTGCCGCAAGTCCAAAGTACATAACTCTGTAATAAAAAGTGTAGTGATCGCGGTATTTATGACCGACCTAAAAACGGCACATCCGGTAAGTTTAGAGGTCAAATGTCGCTGATAAGGCTCCTCCGCTCCGAATGTGCCTAGGATATATCTCTGTCCCTGATTAGCTCGCCATCAAACCAAGCCTCCTTTGCTATTAAACTCTATGCTGCTGCCATCGAATATGCCAATATTAACTTCACCTCCAATAATGATGTAGCCAGGATGGATGTGGAATATTACAAATATTCTTTAAACTATGATACTGAATTTAACTAAAATGCACTATATTTGTCTCGCTGCCGAATAGACAGCAGACATATTGGAAAGCGTTTAGCTTATTCCTGTACTATGAATCTGGACAATTCAAGGTGAAATGGGAAGAGGTGAAGACGCTTGCACTGGCTATAATATGAGCATTGCTCACGCTATAGCAGAAAGTGTGAGCATATTCAGTCTTATTCATTTCACGGTAGTCCAGAACCCATAGTACGAGTAAGATAAAGTTGGCTCGCACTTTCTTGTTATAAGTAAATATAACCTTCACTTCGGGCCAAGTGAAAAAACTGATTGATGCCCGAAATGTATCGCAGACTGATAACCGTCACTTTTATGCATAGCCAACGCCAATGTGAGTTGTGTATTCAATTGTTTTCGCCGGACAAAAAAAGAACACAAAACGAGTTTATACCTATTAAACTCTGAATTCTTTTGAACCATTTTAATAAACACCCAAATATGATACACAAGTTGCTCCTATCCTTTACAATCATTGCTATTACTTTATTGTCTTCGTGCGGAGGTCGTCCTCAGCCACCAAGTTCGAATAATGAGACTCAAGTAAATAATTTACGGGATTCTATAAAAACATCCTTGCCCAAATGCACAGTGAACGTATATGTGGAAAATTCTGCCAGTATGGATGGCTATGTAAAAGGAGTGACAGAGTTTGAGCAATCTGTTTACAGCTACATCAGCGACATAAAGTTAGCCGACTTCTGTGAAGCTTTAAACTTGAATTATATCAACAGCAAGATTCTGAAACAACGTGATGATGTTGAAGATTTTATCGCAAAACTTGAGCCTAACACCTTTAAGATAAAGGGTGGGAATCGAGGTACTACGGATATTTCAAATTTATTTAAATCCATAATGGAGCAGCAAGGAATGAATGATATTGCCATATTAATTTCAGACTTTGTGTTTTCTCCAGGAAAGACAAAAGACGCTAGCCAGTATTTGACTAATCAACAAATCGGAATCAAGGGACATTTCGCCACAAAATTAAAGGAATGTCCTAATTACGCCGCAGTATTATATCGGCTTACATCACAATTTGATGGCAAGTACTATAATAAGTATGACCAACCCACAACCATTGATGGAGAGAGGCCTTTTTTCATTTGGCTTCTGGGAACCAAGGAACAGTTGATGCGCCTAACGTCAACGATTAGCAAGAAGAATATGAAAGGGAATGGGGTCGATCACACATATTGTATTTCAAATATGTATGAACAACCTGAATATGGGATTCTGCCTATGCCAAGAATCGGTCGATTCAAGCCAAAGCCATCTGCGCCGAGAACTAGTATATTGGGAGCAAAGGTTGACAAGAAAAGTCCCGACACCAAATTCTTGGTTTCTATAGGGGTTGATTACAGTTGTTTTCTTTTAGAGGATAGTTATTTAACCGACCCTCATAATTATGAAGTCAGCAACAAAGCATATAGCGTGGAGATTGTAGAAAATACGAGTTCATCAGCATATACACATACCATTAAATTAAGCCTTGACCCGTCTTTGACCGTAATCAACCGTGGAAACATAAAGATTTCTTTATTGAAAAAAGCAGCACCGTGGGCTGATGAATTGACGGATAATGAGGGTACGGACATCAATGCAGAAGGAGCAATGGAAAAGACATTTGGTCTAAAATACCTAATAGATGGTGTTTATGATGCCTATAAAGCGAATGATTGTTATGCGACGTTCAATTTAAATATTCAATAAATTATGGCAGACATTCTTGGACAAATCTATGGTTGGTTCCAATCTCTTTTTGGAGACGAACTGAGTTATTATCTATGGGGGTATAATCCTGTGACCCAATCATATTCCAACCCCAATATTTATAATCATATTGGTTTGATTTCCATATTCATCTCATTGTTTTTGGTTGTTATTTTTTACTATATAATTAACCATCCTCGTTATTGTAAATGGTGGAGTTGGTTGATCGCTTTAGCCGTGAATAGCACCATTGGGCTATTAATTGGATATGGAATAGTCGCTTCAAAATATGTCAATGGGTTTATCCCACAACAACTTATGTATCAATTTGATGAAAACGGGAATATTACAGCTTACTTAATAGGAGACTCTAATTGTTGGGGATTTGGCATTGCAAATATGATTATTAGTGCAATGCTCTTCGTCATATTCACATTTGTTTTGAAATGGTGGAGCAGCAATGCGAAGCACGTTCCATTTCTTTAGCTGACAATAAAACGACTATCAATATGAACGGCAAACTATTTCTATTTGGCATTGGAGGAACAGGATCACGAGTTGTAAAATCCCTCGTGATGTTGGCCGCATCTGGAGTTGACATTCAGGCTAAGGCTATTGTTCCTATTATCATTGATCCTGATTTTGCGAATGCGGATTTGACCAGAACAATTGAGTTAATCAAGACCTATGCTGCTGTCCGCAAAAGTCTTGATTTTAATGCATCTTATGACAACCAATTCTTCAAAATAGATTTTCAAGATGTGGTTGACGGCTTCAGGCTAAAACTTAGGGATACCAAGAATAAAAAGTTCAGAGAGTTCATTCAGTATGACACCCTCAATAAAGACAACCAAGCACTTGCATCGATGTTGTTTTCCAAGGAAAACCTTGACTCTGATATGGAGGTGGGATTTAAGGGGAATCCGAATATCGGAAGCGTTGTACTTAATCAGTTCACGGATTCAGAAGATTTCATATCATTCGCCGCTGCGTTCAATCCTGGAGATAGAGTTTTTATTGTCAGTTCCATTTTCGGAGGAACTGGGGCAAGTGGTTTTCCACTTATTCTTAAAAACATACGCAGCATCGCCAATGACTTGCCAAATTGTCAGGCAATCAAGAATACTCCCATCGGAGCAATTACGGTATTACCATATTTTGCGGTTCAGCCAGACGAAAACAGCAAAATAAATTCATCCACATTCATTGGAAAAACAAAGGCCGCTCTACACTATTATGAGAAGAATGTTACTGGTGACAACTCATCTGTAAATGTGCTCTATTACATAGGAGACGACAGGAATAAACAATATCCCAATGAGGAAGGTGGCCAAACTCAAAGGAACAATGCTCACATAGTAGAATTTGCATCAGCTCTTTCCATTGTTGATTTTGCTGGCATCGATGACGATGACACCTCGATGTTATGTGCACAAGATGCAAATGGAAGGGTTTATGCCCCTTCTCCAAAATTCAAAGAATTTGGAATAGATAATGACTCTTCCAATGTACTATTTACGGACTTGTCTAGAAATACACGAGAAATTGTATGCGAACCTATGACGCAATTTGTACTTACTGCAAAATACATAAAAGAACATCTTGCGGATGCCCTCCCTTTACCGTGGGCAAAGGATAATAACATCAATAGTTCATTTTTGAAGTCCTCTTTTGTCTCTGATTTTAAAACAGTATCTCAGTCTTATCTGGACTGGCTCGATGAAATGAAAGACAATAATAGAGGTTTTGAACCTTTTAAAACAGATATCAAAGGACACGAACTTTTTAGCATTGTCGAAAATGTTAGGCCAGGCAAAGTCAGAAGTCTCAAAGGCTTTTTGAAGAAAGGCTATGACCTGTTTGATGCATTTATGGACAGTAAACACAAATCGCTTCCCAAGTGCTCTATACAACAAAAATTTACGGAGCTATTCTTCTTGGTGACAAGGGATTTAGTTAATGAGAAATACAAATTTTAAAAGATATGGCAAAAGTATTTAGACTTCATACCGGAGCAGCTGATACAATCAGCAACTGGGGGGATTCCGTAAAAATCGGAAGTACTGCCATTGATAAGATTAAAGACCCAATTGGCGCCACGGATAAAAAGGAAATCACATCTGTTCCATCTCCTTTTGCTAGAATGGATCTTGTCAAAAATGCATTTAAGATTGTGGCAAACTCCTCATTGGACGGTGATACAATCTATCATAAACTTGTTTCTGACACACTTGATGTTGGTCAGATTTTCTTCAACATCGAGAAATACAGAAGCATTCTTGAAATCATCGTGTGGGACAAAAATAATGCTCTTTCAGAATTGAACTCTTCATCTTTTAAGGAGCATAATAGATTAGGACGCACTTATGATACATTTATTCAGCAAGATAAAGATGAATACCATTTCGACAAAATGGATTGCATTTACCTTCTGAATTATACCGCACCAACAGCACCTGATGAAATGAACATTATCGGTGCGACATCTCCAGCCACTTTATTTTTCACTTCCGCCAATGATCTGAACTACGTTTCCAAGGGGCCTTTCGCTATTACATTCGGAAACGATAAGCCTTTCGATGGTAATTATGCACCTTTGTATAAAAGAGACTATGCCTACATTAAGTATTGGTGGAGCATAAAAAAAAGCCGTCAGGATTTTGCCGCATTATATCCCGAAGTTAACATATATCTTGACAAGTGCTTCAATATGTTCTCAGCAGAGTTAAAGCATGAACTCCTGACTCTCTCGTCATCATCATATGACGCAGATTATGAAGATATTTCCGTACAACCAATGTCGCAAAATTATGTATCAATTCTAGGACAGAGATTGAAAGGGAAGAAGCTTGTCAGTATTGTTGACAGCGATTTTGAAATAAAGCCCTCAAGGGTAAAGCCGGGTGCAAAGATTCCTCTGGCATTGCCTGTCGAGACTTTTAATGACCCTCTCAAATATGTTATTGATACATGGAATAAAAACACAGTGGTTCCCTTCTTCGATATACGCCCGATAGAAGATAGGACATTACCGGATGATGGGTCAAAATATCCTTATGTGACTGTCAGTGACTTCTTGGAAGATTCAATCGTCAAAATACCGTACCCATTTAACGATAAGGGATTTTTTTGTGGCAATGATAAGAAATGCGAATCCAAAGATAGTTTTCTTTTGCCTATCAAAAAGGAGTTCTTTGACTATTTCAGTGTTGCAGATTTGAAAGGCAAAGTAGGTAACAAGGATATGATTGAAATCGAACGATGTGCCGGAGATTCAGGTGTTAAAGTCATTCTGCGCATTCCGGTCAAAGGCGGTTTCATTAAGTACGAGCGCATATACTATTCCAAGACAGAGAAAGCTGATGCAACCAGAAACAAGGGCATAATTATTGAGCGGGAGTTTACTCTCGCCGTGTTCCCTGTAATTGAATACTCTGGAGAAATCACTCCTTATTATCGCGTTAGCGTTCTTGACCGAGACACTGTCCAAACAGGGGAGGACAATCATTACATCTTGTCATTCTTTGATATTAACAATCAATTTGTTCCTATAGACGATACTATTAGGCGGAATACAAATTCTGATGGTCGTCGCTTTGATGGTGACAAAGTCGATTCCACCACGTATGCAATTTCAAAGGAATACCAATACATTCGCGTCACAGATAATGGTGCCGAACCGTTTAGCTCTGTTGTCATACCACAATTTACAGCGAGAAATGGGAACCATAAGTTTCGATTTGCCATAGACTTTGGAACAACAAACACTCATATTGAGTATAGTGTTGATGGCGGTAGTTCACATCCATTTGACATAACAAAGGCTGATATGCAAATACAAAAATTGCATAAGACAGATGACTTTGAGCTTAATGATGTGCTTCGTTCTGATTTCGTGGCTGAAACCATAGGTGGTGATAGTATCTACTCTTACCCTATGCGGACAGTCCTGTCGGAATCTAATAATACGAACTGGTCTCGCCCCGTGAGTTCAATGGCACATGTGAACATTCCATACACATATGAAAAGAGTTTGCCGTTATCGTACAACGTACTCCACACAGACCTAAAGTGGTCTACAAACAAGGATGACCAACAACGTGCGACCATGTACATAGAGTGCATTATGGTTATGCTCCGAAATAAAGTGTTGCTGAATAATGGTGATTTATCAAAGACAGAAATAGTCTGGTTCTATCCTGCCAGTATGACCCAGAGCCGATTTAACAAATTCAAGGACAAATGGGAGAATACATTCAAGAAGTTCTTCAATGCTCCGATTTCAAATATTATCGCAATCTCAGAGTCAATAGCACCTTATTACTATCACAGAACCAGGAGAGGTGCAACTTCAACAGTTGTGTCAATAGATATTGGTGGAGGTACGACAGATGTTCTTATCGTTGATCGTGGAGAACCTCACTATTTGACTTCATTCAGATTTGCCGCCAATACGGTATTTGGAGATGGATATTCTTATGACTCAGACAGCAACGGCTTTGTGAGCAAATATGCTCCACAGATCTCTCATCTTTTAGAGGAGAATAAACTTGTTGACCTAAAGTCTGTATTGAAATCACTTCTGGACAAGAAAATCTCGACTGACATCATCGCATTTTTCTTCTCTCTTGCGGGGAATAAGGAGGCCAAGGATGTAATAGATTTTGGAGAAATGCTGGCAAATGACAACAGAGCTAAATATGTCATCATTTTGTTCTACACTGCGATTATTTATCATATCGCAAGAATACTGAAAGCCAAATCTCTTCCGATGCCAAGACACATTACATTTAGTGGTAACGGTTCAAAGATTTTGAATATTCTTAGCACTAATATTTCGACATTGGAAAGGTATTCCAAATTAATTTTTGAGAAGGTTTTTGAAGAGTCGTATTCTATTGATGGGTTGAGCATCATTCATCCTGATGATTCTAAAGAATCCACTTGTAAGGGTGGTATCTGTTTGGAGCCTTTCAAACCTCAAGACTATTCACAAATCAAGGAAATGAAGACAATTTTGTTGGGTAATGACAATGAAACGTTTGTTGGTGAACAGTCCTCATATCAAGACCTCAACAATATAATCCTTGACAAGGTCGTAAATTCCGTGAAAGAGTTTATTAATTTCACATTCGACTTGGACAAAGACTTTTCATTCTTTAATGAATTTGACACAGATCGTTCAATAATGAATGCTGTAAAAGCTTTATGTTTCCGCGATATAAGAACCTTTCTGGATAATGGGATATCAATAAAGAAAGAAATCATTGAGCAGGATGGAGCTGATGATAAGATAGAAGAATCACTATTTTTCTATCCGATTGTCGGGATCTTGAATGCCGTAGTTAGGAGTGTATATCAACTTTAGACTATTCTGCAAATGAAACGATATTTATTACTTATCATAACTTTTACACTCTTTTTGTCATCATGTGATAAGTTGGGTGGCAACTTTAATGCTAAGATAGAAAAGGCGACAAATGAGGCTATTGCTAAAATCAATAATGAAAAACAAACTGCTATCGAAAATGCTGATGAAGAGATTACTAAAATAATCACAAAAGCGACAGAGGGAGCAAATCAAGATTTGTCTAAGACGATTAATTCTGCAAAAGATGAAATTAGGTCATCTGTTATACAAGGCGTAAACGAATCGATAGACCAGACGGTAGATATCCTTAAGAAAAACATTGCGAATAATAAAAGATTAACTTTTATCGTTGGTATTTTATCTATAATCTCTATAGTCCTAATCATTATCGATTTTTTGATCATTTACAAACGGAAAAGTTATTCAAGTACAGATGATTTCAAGGATGAAGTTGTTATGATTGTAACGAAATCCACAAGAGTGGACCAATCCATCAAAGAAGTCATTTGGCAAGAATTGAAAAAAAGACCTGATTCATTAAGACAGCCATCTCACTCCGAACTTGAAAATGCAATAATAAATTGTCTGCAGACTTCACCACGGATAAACGAATATCTGAAATCTCGAATATGTCTTTCTACAGATTCGAAGATAAATGCATCTGGTGAAGATGCGAATCCAACAGTCGATGTGCCAAAAGAAGAAAACATCGTTGAGTTATTCGCAAGGGATTCTCGATCTAAGACATTATCGGGAGTACAAACATCATATCAGCAAGGAAAATCATTGTATAAACTTCTTGTCAAGGGAAGTTGTATATGCGCTGATTTGACATTGTGCTTAGATTCTATGGCAAAAAAAAGAATCCTGAACAATAGTGAAGATTATCTTATGCCAGTATGTAAAGTAGAACGGAAATCTAGTCACCCAAGTGATGTTAAGGTAATTAATATGGGACATGCAACCAAAATCTCAGGAGACTCTTGGGAAGTCAATACACCTATTGAAGTAGAGCTTAGTTAATTATGATGCATTATTATATTGTAGTTACTATTATTCTATGTATCATAGGTTTCCAGATACATAGTTTTATTGATACAAAGCATAAGATCAAGAAATATAAAAGAATATTTCCTGATGATGTTAACTCCTACTCTCTAAAAGAGATTGTAGTTGGTAAGGGTAACGAAGTATTAAGAGAAGAAAACGATTCGCCATTCCTTGATGCTTCTGAAGATGGAGTAAGTGTTTCTCAAATACATATTGAGAATGCAAGCGGAACTCTCTCAGAGATTGAAGAAGCATTAAATAAGTACCTCCTAAAGAATCAGGGCGCAGCAAGCGATTTTCACTTGATGAAGGATGTCGTGGAGCGATATTGTGATGCGGCGGAAGAAGAGATCTCTACCCAACAGCCTATTCCACTGTATTTAGGACTTATGGGTACAATGGTCGGTATCATTGTTGGAGTTGTGTTTATTGCTATTACTCATGGTTTTACCGGAGATGACATCTCTAACAGCGTCACACAACTAATGATATGCGTTGCCATCGCAATGTCCGCAAGTTTGTTTGGAATATATTGTACGACAAGAATTTCTTGGAAATCAAAAAACGCATTTTCAAAAGTCGAAACCGCCAAGAATAAATTTTATTCTTGGATACAAACCGAATTATTACCAACACTTTCTGGGAATACTGTTAATGCATTGTATTTGCTTCAACAGAATCTTATTACATTCAATACTACTTTTCAGAGCAATATAGGTGGATTAAATAAGGCTTTGGAACAGGTTCGGAACACATCTACTGAACAAGTTGAATTGATCAATCTGATCAAAGACATTGATATCAGACGTGTCGCACAGGCAAATGTAATAGTCTTAAAAGAGTTGAAGGAATGTACAGGAGAATTATCGCAATTTACCGGATATATTCATAATGTCTCAAATTATCTGGCAGCAGTCAATGCTCTTAATAATAGTATCAATGAGCATCTTAACCGTACTGCTGCTATTGAAAAAATGGGGACTTTCTTTGAAAAAGAAATCAACCAAGTTTCTGCCCGAGAGCAATACATTAATCAGGTTGTAGCCAACGTCGATGACACTCTCAAGAAGACCTTTGAGAGCCTTACTCTAAATACCCAAAAAGGCATTGCCGAATTGCAAAACAGTTCTATTGAAGAATTTGACAATGTTACAAAAACAATGGAGGCCCAGCAACAACAATTCAGAGAACAACTTCAAATTCAAAGAGAACTGTATGCTGATGCGCTTAAATCGGAACGAGAATCCTTTTTGGAATATTTACGTGAGCAACGTAAAAGCATATCTGAAAAATCAAGTGAAGTCACTTCAATAGTTAATGAGATCCATAATCTAGCGGATACGAAGAAGTCTCTGGATACCCTTATCACTATAGCAAAAGAGCAGTCTACAAGAATAGGAAGTCTTGCCAGTACTTTGGAAAGCGGAGTTGGACTTAATGGAGCCCCCAATACTGGAAAAACAAAGATTCCTGTATTTTACAGAATTGTTTTCGCTTCAATTGTGGCATTGATGATATTAAGTGTTGGTTTCAATGCATACTCCGTAATCAAGGGAAATGTTCCTAAAAATGATTCCGTTACAACTGAAGACTTCGCCAACATTAATAACGATCTGGACACATTGACCGTTAGTGTAAAAGAACTTCAATAAGGACTTACTCTACGAGTAAGATTGGGAAATAATATGTCTAAAGAAAAGAGATCGTTATTTTGGGCGAGTTATGCGGATTTGATGACCAGCCTCTTTTTTATCATGCTCACCCTGTTTGTCGCATCATCCTTACTGCTGAAAAAGCAAAGTGATGATTGGCAAAACAAGTATAATCAAAGTGAAGAAGAAAAGAGTCAATTGGAAAGGATCAATAATGTTGTAAAAGATTTGGATCCGTCTTACTTTGAGTATGTTGATACTTATAAGAAGAGTAAACTTATAATTCCAGTCAATTTTCAAGTCAACAAATCTGACATTATGGGACTGCCGACAGAAACTCGTGCCAAGTTGTTACGGGCAGGAAAAGCCTTGCAGTCATATGTTTGGGAGACCAGTAAAAAATATCCTGGAGTACAGTATTTATTGATTATTGAGGGACAGGCATCCAGATTGGGTGGTACGGACCACAACTATATTTTAAGTTATGAGCGTGCCTATGGGCTAAAAAAGTTTTGGGAAGCAAACGACATCACTTTTGATGCCCTCAACTGTGAAGTTTTGATAGGCGGTAGCGGAGATGGCATTCAAAGTGGGACTGGCTTGATGAGAGAGAATATTGAATCCTTAAACCAGAGATTCTTGATACATATTTTACCAAAGCCAGGATACGTTAACAATAAAGAGGATCTGAAAACGAAATGATTGTCGTGAAAAACATTATAAGAACCATTGTATCTTCTTTTATTCTAATAGGATGTGCCGGTCGTCCTCCGGCACCAGTAGATAATTTCGAGAGAGGCTCTCAACAGATAAGACACAATTCTTCCAACTCCACACAAAGACCACCTTTGCCAGGTAAAAGACAAAAGAGCGGAAATCCTGTAAATCCAAGAACTATAGAAAAGTTGCCCTCAATTTCAAGTAGCACAGTGACATTGACAGGACAGGAAATATTCAAGAAATGTAATTCTGCTGTCTTTATGGTATTCACATCTACCGGGTATCAGGGTTTTCAAGGATCCGGCTTTTTCATCTCTCCCGATGGTCTTGCCGTTAGCAACTACCATGTGTTCAAAGGAACAGGAATAGGATGGGAAACAATCAAGCTATCCGATGGCAAAGAATATAAGTTGGAGAAGGTTCTTTTTAAGGATGAAGCGAATGATGTCATCATTTTCACGATCAAGAATCCAGCCGGCTCTAAATTCAACTACATTCCTTTATCCTCAAGAGTTCCACAAGTTGGAGACAAAGCATATGCCATAGGTAGCCCTCGTGGTCTAGAGAATACTTTCTCGTCTGGAGAAATCTCTCAATTCAGAAATGGTAATCTAATACAAATCAGCGTTCCTATTGATCACGGAAGCAGCGGTGGTGCCTTGATTAATGAATATGGTGAAGCTATCGGAATAACATCCGCCGGATTGGATGATTCGGGGGCGAACCTGAATTTTGCCGTAAATATCAATGTTGTAAGACAAAGAATTGGCCAGCTATGAAGAGAATAATCCTACTCATTACATTGCCATTACTGAATGCACTCTTATACGGATGTTGGCATATTCCTCAAGCAGGGTCTGTTAAACCGAGTGGTTTAGCATCAATTCAACATACTCGTGATATAAAGCGGCCAGATCAAAGCTGGCAAACAAATCTTGCATTACCTAAAATCTCATCAGATGATGATGTTGTTAACCACATAGGATTTTCGGCATCATATAATCATAATACGTTATGCCCTAATTGGGTTGCATATGGACTTACTGCAGAGAAGGTTAAAGGCTCATTTAAAGGAAAAGAATCTTTCAGATGGGATCCGGTGCTAAAAGGCAGACAAGCAAACCGAGAAGATTATAAAAACGACCAACAATGGGATAAAGGACATATGGTACCAAAAGCCGATATGAAATGGTCTGTTCAAGCGTATGAGGAAAGCTTTTTTCTGACAAATATATGCCCTCAAGACCATAGTTTCAATGCAGGTGCATGGTGTTCCTTGGAAAAACTTGTCCGTAGAATGGCAACCAAGTATGGCTGTGCTTATATCATTGCCGGGCCAATAATCGGAGCTGGTATAAATGGGACTTTAGGAGAATCTGAAGTAAGCATTCCTGACAAATTCTTCAAAGCTATCCTTATTCCAAAAAATAATTCATATTCAGCCGTTGCGTTTGTTATGAATAACTCTCCGAAGAATAAGCCACTAAAATTATGTGCGATGCCGGTTGATAGTTTAGAGAGAATTATAGGTATCGATTTATTCATCGGACTCGATGACAAAACCGAACAAACCGTTGAATCTCAAGTAATATACTCTGATTGGGGATTATAGTTTTTATGCATAAAGAGTAGAGGTTAATAGTACCCACAAAACTTACAGTCCGCATATTCGTAAGCCTCCGAAGAAATGCATATTGTAGCCGGGATTGATCCAGACTACATTTGCAATAAAAAAACGAATATGATGACTTTAGAGGAAATCCAGTCGATTGAGAGCCACTGCTCAGAGAACGGCATCACCATCAAGCAGCGACTTCACGAGCTGAACATATCGGAGTCCAACTTTTACTATGCGCGTCGTGCCCATTCCCGTCAAAGTGCTCCGGAAGGGACATTCATCCAACTGAGCGGCCCATCCGGCATGTCGTTCCCGGAAGCCTCCAAGCCGACCAAAAAATGGGAATAATGTCTCCCATAGGTGTGATCAACAGCACCCTTGGGAGGCAAAAAGTGGGGTAAACGTTTCTTAAGAGTGCATTCTGCACTCTTGGGAAGCAAAAGAAGCCGAAAGTGTTGCCGGTGGGGAGTTCATAATCCCGAAATAAAGAGTCTTTTCCACCCCGTGCCCGTAGTTGATTAAGTAGAACGACATTTTGAATATACCCTTGCAGATTTTTGGCGGCATTTCATCTGGATTTCGGAAGAAATGACTACCTTGCGGAAAATACAGCGAATTCAATGACTGATAAGGAACGTGACGAACTCAAAGAGGTGATCAAGAAAGATTACCCGGGAATCTCGGAGGCGGAAATCTCATTTATGGTTTCGTTCTTCGAAATGATGCAGGCTAAGACAGCGGCATATTCAACTGTGGGTGCCAGTGAGACGGCCACTTCAAACACTAAGAATAGCCAAGGGACTGGAAATGCCGGAGGAGCCAAAGGCAAGAAAAAATCAAAGGCCGACCGGCTGGTGGACTCAAGCAAACCATCGAAGACTTACATCTTATACGCTTCCATCGAACAATGTCCTGTCAAGGTGTTCAGACGGATAAAAGTGCCGTCAAACCTTTGGCTTGGGAATCTTGGAAAGATATTCATCACTGCGTTCGGTTGGGCCGGTTATCATCTCTCACAATTCACCAAAGGCGATGTGTACTATACGTCCAGAGACAACATTGATGAAAGAGAAAGTTTCAATTTTGGTTGTAGAAACAGGCATATTGACGAGATGACCGTCACCGTCGCGGATGTTCTGCCGCAAAAAGGCAGCACAATCTCTTTTGAATATGATTTCGGAGATGGTTGGATCCACAATGTCAGGGTCTCGTCGGTCAGCGACAAACCTCTCAGTGGCGAGGACATCTGTGTGACATCGGGCAAAGGAGCCTGTCCTCCGGAAGATGTCGGAGGTGTCTGGGGCTATGCGCAAATGCTTGATATCCTGTCAGGAAAGACCGATGATCCGAAAGAGAAGGCCTCATACGAGGAATGGCTCGGACTTCAGGAAGGGGAGTCGTATGATCCTGAGGACTTTGATTTGGCGATTGCAAACGAGGATGTCGAAGACCTTGTCGCCTTGATCCTCCAAGGCAAAGACGATTTTCTGTAGAATCGGTGAAACTGCATATTCGATTGGCTTTTATGCCGGATATTGATCACAAAGAATCCGGCGCAGTGCGGTGGCTACGGGATTTGAAATGTCGGAAGTCTCAAGATGAACATCCAGAGTCAGTGCCGGAAGTGTGACGGGGAGTGTGATGAGACTCTGAGGCACTGTCGGGCGGGGGAGCAGGCCGATGAGGCCGGGTGAATCTGCAACAAGCCTCCCGATAGCCTCGGCGGAATCCGATACGACCGCCACGCGGGCCTTCAAGTCCAGCGGAAGAATCTCTGAATATATTCCCAGAACCGCAAGCCGGGCATTCCGGGGAAGGGTCTCCATCTCTGTGATTCTCGAATATGCCGGGTTGGAGCTGACGGCAGAGGCTGTCACACTGAATACGAATGTGCTGATGTCATCGAATGACGGCTCGACCACGTGCTTTCTGGCGTAGAGCCTTATGTCTGAATCGTCACCAGAATATTCACTGTGAATTGTGAATGTCAAGGATGGGTTGAAAGTCAGGAGTTTAGAAAGTGCTTCGGGTAGGATGTGGCTGGCGATGAGGCCGCTGGCTGAGATTCTGATTGGCTTGTTCGTGGTGAGCTTGCCCGATGGACCGAACAGCTGCCCTGCGGCTGAGTACCAGTAGAGGATCTTTTCCGCATATTCCTTGAAAGCGATTCCGGCCGCCGTCAGGGTCACCGCACCTCGGCCTCTGGTGAACAGTTCCGCGCCCATATTCCTTTCAAGTTCGGCTATGTTCTGACTCACGGCTGGTTGGGTGATGCCAAGCGCCTTGGCGGCGATGGTGAAACTGCCGTTTTCGGCCACGGCCATAAAGACCTTCAACTTGAAATCCTCAAACATAGTTATTTTGCTTTTCACCTTGCAAATATAACGTTTTTTGCCCCAATTTTTATTGATGCCGATATATTCAATAATTAATTATCGAAAATCGAATATTATATTTGGAATAACGAATATTTTGATGTAAGTTTGCTGTGTTGAAAATTGAATGATATGTCTATAATAGTCAATGTTGATGTGATGCTGGCGAAGAGAAAGATGTCTTCCGCAGCTCTTGCCGAGAAGGTCGGAATCACTCCGGCGAACCTTTCCATCCTGAAGACGGGGAAGGCCAAGGCCGTCAGATTTTCCACGTTGGAAGCGATCTGCCGGGCTTTGGAGTGCCAGCCGGGGGATGTCCTTGAATATTCCGATGAACAATAATAATCCTAATATAGAGTTGATTATGAAAAGATTTTTGATTTTCGTCTCAGCCTTTGTGCTGTCCGCTTCGGCGTTCATCGCTCAGGCACAGATGCAGCAGTTGCCGAATGACCCGGCGGTCAAGGTCGGCAAGCTGGAGAATGGTCTGACATATTACATCAGACACAATGACAAGCCGGCTGGCAGGGCTGAGTTCTATCTTGCCACCAATGTCGGTGCCATTCAGGAGACTCCTGACCAGGATGGTCTGGCGCATTTCCTTGAACATATGTGCTTTAACGGCACTAAGAACTTCCCGGAAAAGGGTATCCTTAACTGGCTACAGAGCATCGGCGCCTCGTTCGGTGGCAATGTGAACGCTGCCACAGGCATAGACCAGACCACTTATATGCTCAATAATATTCCTTTGGTCAGGGAATCGGTTGTGGACACCTGCCTTTTGATCCTGCACGACTATTCGCATTTCGTGACGAATGATCCTGCCGAGATCGACAAGGAGCGTCCGGTGATCATAGAGGAGAGACGTTCCCGCAGGAACGCTGGCTGGAGGACTTTCGAGAAGTCTCTTCCTTACCTCTATGGCGACACAAAGTACGCCACCTGTACCCTGATCGGAAGCAAGGAGAATCTGGAGACATTCAAGCCTGAGAGCCTTGTGAACTTCTACAAGACGTGGTATCGTCCTGATATGCAGGCGGTCATCGTTGTGGGTGATGTTGACGTGGATGCAGTCGAGGGAAAGATCAAGTCGATATTCGCTGATATTCCTGCCGCCGTCAACCCAAAGGCGAAGGAGAAGATTCAGTTCAAGGAGTTCACGGAGCCGCGTGTGGCTGTCATCACGGATCCGGAGACCACCTCGTCTTCCGTTGAGATGGTATGGGAAAGCGAGGCGAGGGACGAGGCTCTCAATTCCACTTCTGCCGGCCTAATGATGGATCTGATCGAGAGTGTCGTTCAGTCCGTTATGAGCGAGCGTTTTGATGACATCACCTCAAAGGCTGACGCACCATACCTCTACGGTAGTTTCGGTTTCGGGAAACTTTGCGAGGTCATCGAAGGCGCTGATGCCAATGTCGCCTTGAAGGAAGACAACATTCTTGGCGGATTCAAGGCTTTCGTGACCGAACTTGAAAGAATGAAGAGATACGGCTTGACTGAAGCCGAGGTAGGCAGGGCTAAGGACAAGATCATCGCTGTTTATGAGAAGGCGGCCAACAGCGCCGAGACCAGAAAGAACAGCGAGTTCGTCAACCCTCTGATCAACAACTTCTTTGGTAACTATGCGTATATGGAGCCGGCCACCAAGCTTGAGTTGGTGAAGGCCATATTGGCTCAACTTAACGCACAGGTGATGAATCAGGTTCTTGCGCAGGCTTTCGCTGATGAGAACAGCCTTGTCGTCATCTATAGCGGCCCTGAGAAGGAAGGCATCGCGACTCCTACGACCGAGCAGCTTCTTCAGGTAATCGATGAGGTTAAGAAATCCGAGATCGAGGCACCGGCTGAGGAGAAGGCAAGCGAGCCGCTTATGGATCCGGCCGCGTTGAAGGGCGGAAAAGTGAAGAAGACTTCCTCTACTATTTATGGTGCGACGGAGTGGATCCTTTCCAATGGGGTGAAGGTCGTTGTCCTTCCTACTGACTACAAGAAAGACCAGATCCTCTTCTCTCTCTACAAGAACGGTGGCGAGAGCCTGATCGCAACCGAGGATCTTCCTTCATTCGACGGCAGCATCTACGGTGTCTTCCAGAACGCGCAGGGTCTGTCAAAATTCAAAGGAACCGAGCTTTCCAAGATGCTTTCCGGCAAGATGGTAAGTGTCAATCCTTTCATTGATGACCTTTACAACGGAATCTCCGGAAACTCATCCGTCAAGGATCTTGAGACCGCTTTCCAGCTTCTCTACCTTGAGTTTACGGACCCTCGCTTCGATCAGGAGGAATATGACAACGCCACTGCCCAGATCAAGGCCGTGCTCCCTAACCTCGTGAACACTCCTAACTTCGCTTTCCAAAAGAGATTCAACAAGGTCCTCTACAACGATGATCCGAGAAACGAGGTGCTTTCGATGGAGAAACTTGAGAAGGCCAACCTTCAGACCATCGAGAAGAACTACCGCAAGCTCTTCGCTGACGCCGCCGGTGCGGTGATGGTTATTGTCGGTGATGTCAATCTTGACACCCTCAAACCTTTGGTAGAGAAATATGTCGGCTCGCTTCCTAAGGGTAAGAAGGCCGCCAAGTGGGCGGATGTCCAGCCGCAGCTCGTAAAGGGTAAGGTCGTGGATGTCTTCGACCAGAAGATGGAGACTCCGCTGACAACCGTCCTTCAGGTCTATAGCGACTATCGTCCGTTCACCGTTAAGGATCAGACCCTTGCCAACGCTGTCAGCTACATCCTTGACCAGATCTACACTGACACTCTCCGTGAGGACGAGGGCGGAACATACGGTGCCTCCACAGTGGCGAATGCCCGCAAGGACCCTAATGGAAGGTACCTCCTTCAGGTTTATTTCAACTGCAAACCGGCCCTTGCCGAGAAACTCAGAACCCTCGCTCAGGACGGTTTCAAGAAACTTGCCGAAGAAGGCCCGACCGATGAACAGTTCACAAGGACAGTCGAGCATTTCAAGAAGAATGTTCCGGAAAGCAGGATCAACAACTCTTACTGGCTGTCAGACATCCTCCGCTATTTCCGCAACGGCTATGACTACGACAAGGAGTGGGAGGCCGCGGTAAGTGGCCTGACCAAGGAGTCCATCCGTGACGCCGCCGCCAAACTCTACAACTCCGGCAACTTCGTCGAGGTTGTGATGATGCCAGGCGAGACCACCGAAGCTGAGTAGTTTTACGAATATATTCCCATTTTGGGATAATTGAAAAAAGCCATCCCCGATTTGAGGATGGCTTTATTTTGTTTGTTATTGTGCTTTCGGTGTCGCTAAAGTTCCTTGAGGAAACGGGCCATCGAGGCGAGGAAGTCGCTTCGATATTCCTGAATCCTGACTTTGACAGCCTAAAAATTCCGTTTTTCTTACGTTCTGATAATCAATATATTGTAAAAAGCGCGGATTTTTCAGGGTGAATCGCATCACCTTTTCGTGCCTTTGAAAGAAGCTTCGTACATAGGTGTAAACAAGTAGGGTGAATCATTGCCAAAGTCAGGAAAAAAGCCATCCCCGATTTGAGGATGGCTTTATTTTGTTTGTTATTGTGCTTTCGGTGTCGCTAAAGTTCCTTGAGGAAACGGGCCATCGAGGCGAGGAAGTCGCTTCGATATTCCTGAATAGGGTCGTTGCCGTACTTGGCGTTGCGGAAGCCGTAGCCGTGGCCGCCGCCAGGGAAGGCGTGCATC